>Ga0302302_1001871_pt1 | contig 12544 bp, 11 predicted proteins | sample III_Palsa_E1_3_FD_198766 | JGI IMG/M metagenome (GOLD analysis project Ga0302302, IMG submission 198766) | Peat permafrost microbial communities from Stordalen Mire near Abisko, Sweden - III_Palsa_E1_3 | ecosystem: Environmental > Terrestrial > Soil > Palsa > Peat permafrost | place: Sweden...
CCGCATCTACTGGATATCAGCCGATCCCTGCAATACCTGGAACGACGCATTGCGGATTGCCGGGTTAACATCCTGAGAAGAAACGGTCCGCAGCACCTGCCGCACGCTCGAGTCCGCCTGCACCGGCGTCAGCATCGAGATCGCCTGCGTCCGCACCTCCGCACTCTGGTCATACAACAAGGCGTCGAGCACGGCATCCCGAACATGTTCATCCTGAGCAACATATGGCGCGAGTCCGTTCAGCGCCTTCAACCTTACCGCTGCATTCTTGTCCGTTCTCAGCGACGAAACGAGGGTAGACCGAATCTGATTCGTCCCATCATCCCCGCCATCACAACGATGGCCCGCGCGGCACTCGCTCGCCAATAACGCCACCGAATCGGCATGGACGTCATTATTCGTCGCGAGCTTCGTCCCTAACATCAACAATTGACGGATCTGCGGATCATCGAGTGATCCCTGCACCGTCTCAGGCACAAGCCGGTTGTACTTCACCTGCACCAACTCAGAATTAGGCGTCTGCACAATACCCGAAACGCTAGCAATCGCCCCATTCGCGGTATTCGATAAAATTACCGGTCGCGGCAACTGGGGAGCCCGCGCCGCCTGATAGCGAGCAATGAAATTCCCGCTCAGAAAACCCACTCCCAGCAGCAAGGTAGCCAGTGCAGGTGCGCCTTGCAAAAATCCCAGCCAACGGAAGGCATTCCCGAAGAAACGCTGCGAGATCGAGCGCGGAGGCAGGCCATCCAGCGCTTCATCCAACCGCATGCGTGATGCAGCCAGCAAATTCGGCGATGGTTCCATCATGGGCGTCAGAGCCAGCTCTTCATTGAGCGCCAGCAACGCATTCCATTCGCGGCGGCAATCTTCGCAGATACCGAGATGCTGCTCCAACGGAAATTGGAGTTCGTCGGGCAGTTCGCCGTACTGTGCCAGGATGATGTTCTGTTGTGCGATTTCACACTTCATATTGCGTACCTCTACGGCCTCGAAGTCCTGCGATTATTCCTGCCTGGTGCGGGTCTATAGCCTGCTTGCCCACTAATGGCCCTAAAATCCTTCTGTTCTTTATCTTGCATCTGCGAGTCTGGCTCGCAACTTTCTCGTAGCGCGAAACAGCGTGTTCTTGGCTGTCTCTTCGGTTGTCGATAACATCTCGCCAATCGTCCTCAACTTCAGACCCTGATAATGCTTGAGCTCAAAGACTGTACGCTCACGCGGGGTCAGCTCTTCTAATGCCCCCTGGATCGCGCTGTGCATCGTCTTGCGCTCCAGCTCGCGGGCGGGGTTTGCGCTGGCACGACCGTCGGTCAAATTCGCCAGCAGATCAATCTCGTCCCCGGTACCGTCCAACGCCGTCGCTGGATCCTCTCGCCGGCTCTTGCGTCTGCGCAGCTGGTCCAGGCAAAGATTGGTTACGATCCGATAGAGCCAGGTGTAGAACGAGCACTCGAATCGAAAGTTTGCCAGGTGGCGATACGCCTTCAGAAACGCCTCCTGGTGCACATCCTGCGCGTCCTGCTCATTGCTCAGCATGTGCAGCGCCAGCCGAAGCACGCTCCGGTCGTAGCGTCGAACCAGTGCATCGAAGGCTTGCCGATCACCCTTCTGCGCTGCGCGAATCAGCTCGTCATCTTCGGCGCGTTGTTGCTGTCGCGCGTCCATCTGCTCGGCAGTGAGCTTTGTACGTGTTCCGGGTTGGGTAGCGACATTCGGTATCATCACGGTAGATTTTACCGCGCCAATAGCCGTTGTCTCCGTCAAGCCGAGACTAAATGGGCTGGGTCGCCGACGGCTTTCGCCGGCGAGAACAATCGCATCGATGCTGCTCATGTTGTTTCTGACTCCGGAGTCAGGGTAACTACACCTCGATAGACGAAACGCCTGCTGCAAACGTAAGCACCGACGCCCGAAACTTTCTCCGCTGGCAGTAAACTTGTCTGGATGGTCCGTCCCCCCGCAAGTCTCTTTCCCGACGAAACAACTTCCGCCAGCCAGTCTGGTTGGGTGATCGCCCACTGTGACGGCGGAGCCCGCGGCAACCCTGGGCCGGCCGGTTACGGCGCTTTGCTTCAGGATGAGGCCGGCATCATATTAGCCGAGCTATCCGAGTTCCTCGGCAATCGCACCAACAACTACGCCGAATATTCCGGCCTCCTTGGCTGCCTCCAGTGGGCAATCGATCACGGTCACCGCCGCCTGCGCGTGGTCTCCGACTCGGAACTCATGGTCAAACAGATCCAGGGCAAATACAAGGTGAATTCACCCGATCTGCGTCCTCTTTGGGAGGAAGCGCGGCGCCGCATCGCGCAACTCGATCGCTTCGAGATTAGCCATGCCCTCCGCCACAAGAACAAGGCAGCCGATCAGCTGGCGAACGACGCCATGGACCGCGGTACCAAGCGCCAACGGAGCCCAGCCGAGAGTGTCCAAACGCCGCCTTCCAGGATCACTGCCGCCGCAATTCCATCCGGCAGCAGCCGAAAGGAAACCGCCAAACCAACCGTTCCCAGCCAATCCATGCTGCGCGGCTTCACCCGGGACGGAAGCATTCACCTGCTCGGTGGCGCGATTCTCCCTGACGGCGTCTTCGTCAAAATCATTCCGGAATAACTGCTGTCCAGGGCGCCGTGGTTTCAATCTCACAAAGCAAATACACTGGCAATGGACAGTGGGATTCAAACGACAAATTGAACGCACACCTGCTCCACTCCAATGCATCCAAAGCCCTTATGCGTAACGTTTTACGATCCCTCGCAATTCTTCTCCCTGCTTTGCTGCTTAGCCTTCCCGCTTCTCGCCTTGTTGCGCAGGGCTCTCAGCCTGAGGCCCTTCAGGCATTGCGCGCTGCTGTCCGCGCGGAGATGGAGGCAAATCAGACCGACAAAACCATCTGGACCTACCACGACCACGACAAGACACCGGATGCGGACGGGACCTATCTCACCATCGAGACTCGTCAGGGCACGTTGCGGCGCTTGATTGCGCTCAACGGTCAGCCGCTCTCGCCGGCCGCGGCCACTGCGGAAACCCAGCGAATCGACGGCTACGTTCATGATCCTGACGCACAGGCGAAGGCGCGCAAGAACAGCGCGCACGACGGCGCCCAGGCTACGGAGCTGCTGAACATGCTTCCCGACGCCTTCGTCTGGTCGACCGTAAGCGAAACTCCCGAATTGATTACGCTGAGTTTCCGGCCAAATCCATCTTTTTCGCCTCCCGACATGCAGTCTCGCGTCATGGGAGCAATGACCGGCGAATTGGTCATTGCGCGCAACGGAAATCGAATTCGCACCCTGCGCGGCCAGCTCAGCTACAACGTATTGATTGGGTTTGGATTGCTCGCCAAGATGTTCAAGGGAGGAACCTTCGACGTCGAACGCCGGCTCGTCGGCGAGGACCACTGGCAGATCACCGAAACTCACGTCCACATTGGAGGCCACGCCCTCTTGTTCCATAGCATTGGACAGCAAGAGGACGAGGTAAAAACGGACTGGAAACCGTCGCAAGACGACACGCTGGAAGCCGCCGCCCGAACGCTAAACGCCCAGCACTAGATTCAGCGGCAAGGATTTCGCATCTCCACCCCGTGCGTGGCAATCTAAGGGAGCAGTGACAAAAATCTTTTCCAACCTAAAAGTTCTCGAGCCCGCGGCGTGCCTCGTGCTCGCAACGGCTGGCGCACTGACCGCGTTCTCTTCGTGCACGCACGCGCAGGAAGCCCTCCCTACCGATCCCGGGGCGATCATTGCCGCTCAAAATGAGGCACTTAGCAGGCCTACTGGCTCTGGATTTGTCTACAAGGCAGAGAGCAGCTTCGCCGGACCAGGAGGTCTGGCGATCGATCGTGCCAGCGATGCTGCCCTACCCCTCTCGCTCGATGACGCGATGTCGATTGGCCTGGCTCGCAATGTTCGACTGAAGTACGACCGCGCCAACATCCGGGCAGTCAAGGGCGACACCCTCGGGGTACTGAGTGCGCTTATCCCAAACCTCAGTCTCAACGGCGAAAGCAGTGCCCAGGAAATCAATCTCGCCGCGCTGGGTTTCAAGCCTTCCCTGATCGCGGGCTTCGCAGATTCCGGGCTGCTGCCGCCGGGTTACGTCTTCAATGAGATCGTGAAGGTCCAGACGACACAAGCCTCGGTGAATGCCAGCCAGGTGCTCTTCAATCTGCCCGATTACGAACTGTACCGCGGCACGACGAACGAGACGCGTGTTGTTGATTTGCAAAAGCTTACGGATGACGGAGACCTTGTTCTGACCGTTGGAACGGCGTATCTCCAGGTGCTCGCCGATCAGGCGAATGTGGCGAATACCGAGGCGCAGCAACGCTCCGCCGCGACGCTGTTTGATCAGGCAACGCAGAAGCACCAAGCGGGCGTCGGCACCAACCTCGACGCGCTGCGCGGGCAGGTGGAATACCAACAGCGTCAACAAGATGTGGTGGCTGCGCAGTCCCAGCTTGAGAAAGACACCATTCAATTGACGCGGATTCTCGGGTTGCCGGCGGGGCAGAAACTGGATCTCACCGACGCCGCGCCGTTTGCGGAACTTGCGGCCATGGACCTTGATGCGGCGAAGATTACGGCGTACAAACACCGCAAGGATTACCTCAGCGTGCTGGAACAAATCGCGCTGACGCAGCGTGAACTGAAGGCGGTTAAGTACCAGCGTTTGCCTACACTTGCGTTCAACGGGTTCTATGGTGTCATTGGCCTGACGACGTCTGCTTCGTATCACGGGGTGTTCAACGCTGAGGGGTCGTTGAGCGTGCCTATCTTCCGCGAAGCGGCGCAGCGGGGGGAGCAGGATGTGGTGGATGCGCAGCTTACTGCTTTGCATCAGCGCGAGGCGGATTTGCGGGTGACGATCGACGCGCAGATCCGTACGGCGATGCTGGATGTGAACGCAGCAAAGGAGTTAGTGAAGGTTGCGCAGAGCAATGTGGAGCTGGCGCAGCAGGAATTGTCGGATGAGCGGGACCGTTTTGCGGCCGGGGTGGATGACAACCTGCCGTTGGTGGATGCGCAGGGATCGGTGGCGAGCGCGCAGGCCCAGCTGATTAACTCCTTATATCAGTACAACGTAGCGAAGCTGCAGCTGGCTCGGAACACGGGTGTGGTGGAGACCCGGTATCGCTCGTACCTGGGCAAGCCGTGAATTAATCGTAAGATTTGCCGCCGTTCGCTGGTTTCCGGGCAAAACCGTGAGTTTCGCGTACGACTTAGCCCGGTTTCGGGTACGCGGCGACACGTTTAGCCCGGTTTCGGGACGCACAAGTGCGGCTAGGATGGGGTGTGGAGAAAAAGCGCATTCTGCTGAGCTGGTCGGGCGGGAAGGACAGTGCCTGGGCGCTGCACCTGCTGTGTGAGAGTCGCGAGTATGAGGTCGTCGGTCTGCTCACTACCGTGAACGAGCACTTCGGTCGAGTGGCCATGCATGGGTTCCGGGAAGAGCTGCTGGATCTGCAGGGGGAGGCGGCGGGGCTGCCGCTGTGGAAGGTACCCTTGCCGTGGCCATGCTCCAACGAGGTCTACGAAGGCCTGATGGCCGAGGTCTGCCAGCGGGCGGTGGCTGAGGGGCTGCATGGGATTGCGTTTGGCGATTTGTTTCTCGAGGACATACGGGCGTACCGGGTGGAGAAGATGGCGGCGACGGGGTTGGAGCCAATCTTTCCCTGCTGGTTGATTCCGACCGACGAGCTGGCGCGCTCGATGATCGCGGCGGGGATACGGGCGCACCTGGTGTGCGTTGATCCACGCAAGATGGACAGGAGATTTGCGGGCCGGGTGTTCGATGCCGCCCTGTTGGCTGAGCTGCCAGAGTCGGTGGACCCCTGTGGCGAGCGTGGTGAGTTTCATACGTTCGTAAGCGCCGGGCCGATGTTCTCCGGTAGCATTGAGGTATCGCCGGGCGAGGTTGTCGAGCGCGACAGTTTTATCTATGCGGACCTGCTACCTGCCATCCATACGACACAATCTTAGGGTTACTTTGCTCTGCCTCGGCGTGGGCGTTGCCTGCCTGCCGGCGATGCCGCGTGCCCGGGCGCAGGTGCTGGCGCAGAAGAATTGGGCGGGCTCGGGTGTGAGCGCCGAGTTGTGGTGGAAGCGGGCGGTGTTCTATCGGATTGATCCGACGAAGTTTCAGGACTCGACGGGTAGTGGCAAGGGCGACCTGGTTGGGATTACGCAGCGGCTCGACTACCTGCAGGCGCTGGGCGTGGATGCGGTGATTGTGGAGACGGCTCCGGAAGGCGGGAAGGCGACGTTGCTGCCGACGGGGGATGAGACCTTGGCGTTCGATACGCTGGTGCATGATGCAGCGGGGCGGCATCTGCGGGTGCTGGTAGACCTGGGAGCGCCGGCGTCGCAACAATCCGACGCTCAGTATGTGCAGATGGCGCGGGCGTGGCTGAACCAGGGGGCGGCGGGGATTTTTGTTCCAACACCAGCCTTGGAAAAGATCGATGGCGGAACACATATTGCGCTGTTGCTGCAGCAACTGCGCGCGCTGACGAACAGCTTTCCCGGCGAGCGGGTGTTGATTGCCGATGGCGCAGCGCAACAGGACGCGATGCTGTTGAATGGGCTGGCGAAGTATGCAGAGCTGATCGCGAGCGCGCCGCTGGGTGCTGCTGCGAAGGACGGTGCGGCGCCGACGGTGACAACGTTACGCCAGCAGTGGATGGCCGCACTGGGCAACACTTCAGAAAGTACAGAGCCTGCGCCGGCTGCGACGACGGAGCCCACGGAGAAACCGACGCGGGGACGGCGGGAGCGGCGGCACGAGAGTAACTCGCGACTGCAGACTGCGGGCAATCCACTGCTGAGGGCGGTGCGGATGCCGTCGGTGGCTGACGCTGCGCAGCGGCTAGCCATGGAGCGGGCGCTGGCGGTGATGCTGCTGGCGTCGCGGTCGGCGGTGCTGCTGGAGTATGGGCAGGAACTCGGGCTGGAGAACGCGGCCAAGAACGATCCGCTGATGCAGTGGACGCCAACGAATGTGACGCGCAAGCCTGCTGCGCCGACGGACTCGCAAGCTGCGGCGTCTGCTGCCGGATATCAGAAGTTTCAGCCCTACGTGCGGCCGATGCCGAAGAACCTTTTTGCGCCACCCGTGATGCCCGTGGTCGAGGAGGCGGACCTGCCGACCCCGGAAAAAATCGCAGCGATGCCAGGATTTACCGCGGGGAACCTTGAGGCAGCGATGGTGGCTCCGAACGGGACGACCGCGAGCGTGGTGACGGAAACCTATGCGCCGGGGTCTCTGCTGAATTTGTACAAGCAACTGATTCGTCTGCACCACGACAATGCGACGGTGCGCAGCGGGGCGCAGACGGTGCTCAATCGCGATAATGTGGGCGCGCTGGTGTGGGTGCGGCATGCGCCGGCGAGCTCGCGCACGTCGACGACCGTGGTGGCAGCTTGTAATTTGTCGGACAGGGCGGTGGTGCTGACGGATCTTGAAGGCGTGAGATTGAGCTCGATGCGGTCGCTGCTGCAGCCGGCGCCGGTGGATTTGATGAAGGTGGAGGCGGGCGCGGTGGTGGTGGGGGAGACGCGGTGAGCCCTGCGCGGACGGCGGGAGTTTAGCTTCTGGCTTGTATCTTGCAGAGATTCGCCAACCGCTGTTACCGATTGTGGGCCAGGTCAAGGAAGACCGGACTCTCGCTGCGCGGGCGAGAAGCAGATTCCTAGCTGCGCTCGGAATGACAGCCAGAAAGGCAAAAGCAACTGCCAATACAGGGGTCTCTCCGCTACGCGCTGCGCGCTTCGGTCGAGATGACGGCACGTGGGCTGGCTGCAGAGGGTGCGGGGTACGCGGCGAGCACCTTGTCGAAGACGGCGTCCCAGGAGCAGCGTTGGGCGTAGGTGCTCGCGGTATGGCGCATGGCGACGTGGGTGGTGGGATCGTTGAGAACGTCGGCGATGGCGGTGGCGAAGTCTTCGTCGTGAGCAACGCGGCCAGGAGCTGAGGTGCGGGCGCATTGGTCGCAACAGGTTGGGGTCGCCGATTGGAGGATGTGAGCGGGGCCTCCGTCCGGGGTGACGATGGCGGGGACGCCGCTGGCGAGGGCTTCGAGGACTACGTTGCCGAAGGTGTCGGTGTGGGAGGGGAAGATGAGGAGGTCCATGTTGGCGTAGGCGGTGGCTAGGGCTTCGTCGCGGAGGACGCCGGGGAGCTCGGCGTTGGGAAGGGCGGCACGGAGGGCAGCTTCTTCGGCACCGTGGCCGATGATGAGCCAGCGCGCGGTGATGCCGAGGGTGCGGAGTTGCGCGTCGACTTTGGGGAGGAGGGCTACGTTTTTTTCTACGCTGAGGCGGCCTACGTAGCCGAGGATTATGTCGCGGTCGTTGGGCGCGCGGGTGCGGCGGCTTGGGGTGAAGAGCGTGGTGTCGACGCCGCGCTGCATGAGGTGGCAGGGGCGGTGGGTGGTGCGCTCGAGGAGGGTGCATAGGGTTGGGTTGGGGGCGTAGAGGGCTTCGGCTCGGCGATAGAGTTGCGCGGCGATGTGGAGCGCTGCGGCTTCTATGGTGCGCTCTAATTTGCCGCCGAGAGAACCGAGGTGTTGGGAGAGCCAGCGCATGCGGCGGGCAGCGTACTCGTGGAGATTGGTGTGCCAGCTGGCGACGAGCGGGATGTTGAGCTGGTGGGCGAAGTAGGCTCCAAAGAGGCCGAGTTCGCTGGGGCCGGTGATGTGGATGACGTCGGGGCGGAAGGCGCGGACGGTGGCGGAGATGAGGTCGGAGTAGCGGAAGAAGAGTGGGTCGAAGCTGAGATCTTTTTCGAGATGCACGGCGAGTGGACTGCGGCCTAGCTCTAGTGCTTCGACGGAGCCGTCGGGGTCGAGGACGCGCGTGGTTTGGCCGGCGCGGATGCAGAGCATCGGGATGTTGTGGCGGCGTGCGTACGCGGTGAAGTTGCGGCTGGTGTGCGCGACGCCGTTGACTTCGTGGAAACTGTCGGGGAAGTAGGCGATGCGTGGGGCGCGGGGAGACGGCATCGTCCGAGATGGTAGCAGGGCCGGATGAACGGACTGCTAAATCTGCGCGTAGGGCGAGAGGAGCAGCTTCTGGCTTCTGCGACGGCCAGAGAAGAAGCAGATTCCCAAAGGGAATGACAGAAAGAAAAGCAAGAGCAACGGCAAGTGCGGAATACAGGGGTCTCTCCGCTACGCGCTGCGCACTCCGGTCGAGATGACGATGTTTGGTGGCGAGTATCGAGCACTAGGAGCTGCTGCGGCTTGGCCTGGTCTGCGCGATGTCCGGGCCAAGGATTTCCTGGGCGTTGGCTTCGGGGGTGTCGGGGATGGGAGCTTCGTCGCGGGGGTGCTCAATGTCGAGGTGATTGCGGGTGAGGCCTTCTTTGAGGATGGCGAAGGCCGCTTCGGGCGTGTCGGCGAACTGGAAGAGGTCGAGGTCCTTGATGCCGATCGCGCCTTTTTCGGCGAGCAGCTCGAGGTTGACTACGTTCTTCCAGTAGCTCGAGCCGTAGATGACGATGGTGATGGGCTTGGAGAGTTTGTGGGTCTGGTCGAGGGTGAGGAGCTCGAACATTTCGTCGAGCGTGCCAAAGCCGCCGGGGAACACGACGAGAGCCTTAGCCAGGTAGGCGAACCAGTACTTGCGCATGAAGAAGTAGTGGAAGTTGAAGTTGAGCGCAGGCGTGATGTAGGGGTTGGGCTGCTGCTCGAAGGGGAGCATGATGTTGAGGCCGATGGTTTTGCCGCCAGCTTCCCAGGCTCCGCGATTGGCCGCTTCCATGATGCCGGGACCGCCGCCGGAGGTGATGACGAAGCGGTGGCGGCGGCCGGGGAGGTTCTTGGACCACTGGGTCATCATGCGGGCGAGAGAGCGGGCGTCTTCGTAGTAGCGGGCCATCTCGACTGCGGCTTCGGCGCGCTTGTGGCGGAGGGCTGAAGTTTCTTCGGGATCGCGGGCGGGCTGTTCGGATTCGGGTGCGGGGGCTACGGAGCCGGTGTTGTCGAGGAGCTCGAGTTCGTGGCTGGCGACGTCGAGGGCGCGGAAGCGGGCGGAGCCGAAGAAGACGACGGTGTCCTGGATGCGCTCGCGGCGGAAGCGGGCCATGGGCTCGTTGTATTCGGCGAGGATGCGGAGGGTGCGGCCGTCGGGGGAGTCGACGAAGTCGGGGTTTTCGTAGGCAAGGGGCGCTTGGAGGAGGGGTGCGGGGGCTGGCTGGTTGGGATTTTCGGGGGGCATGCGGGGGTCGCTTTCGTCAGCCGCGGAAGTCGCGGTAGTGGAGGAGTTCGCTGACGCCGATCCAGACGTCGAGCAGGCCGATGCCGGAGACGAGGCCGCGCACCCAGCCTTTGTTGATGATGCTTTCGATGGCGGGGTGGGCGATTAGCCAGCCGTTCTGGTCCCAATAGCGGGGTGACCAGGGAAGGACCGCGAGGAGTCCGCCAATGTAGAAGCAGAAGAGCACGAGGACGACCAGGCTCATGCGCTGCAGCCAGATGGGCGCGGGCGGCGGAGTGTGCGCGGGGGCGTCGCGGGGAGATTTCGCGGCTTCCATCAGTAGTGGGTCCTGGTGCGCTGCCATCGTCTCTGAGGGTATCAGGGTCGTGCGCCGAGGGCGAGGGTTGGTCGTGGCGGGGAAAGGCCTCGGGCTAACAGGAAAGTAACTACGAAGGCGGGATTCGACGCGAGGCTAGTGGTGAGTCGCGGGGGTCGCGGGGTGCGGGGCGTGGAGGTCGTTGACGATCTGCGGGAGGGGTTCGTCGGCGTTGTGCATGGCGAGGCCGAACTTCACGTCGTTGCCTTTGCCGCTGATGCTGACGGGGAGCTCGAGGCCGTGGCCGTGCTTGCGGAAGATCGGATCGAAGGGGGTGAGGAGGACGGACTTCCAGCCGGTGACCATCTGCGAGGCGGTGGCGTCGGTGCTGACGTGGCCGAGGAACTGGTAGGCGCTGCCTTTAACCAAGTAGGCTCCGTGGAGCTGGGCTGTGCCGCCGGGAACTTCGTAGTGGAGGGAGGGGACGAGGAGCATTGCGTTGCCGAGCGAGAAGTCGACGGTCATGTTGGAGGCGACTTCGGGCTTGAGGTCGCTGCCGGCGGCCTTGGAGTCGCCGGGGTGGCCCTGGGCGCGCATGCTGAGCGAGTCGATGCGGTCCTGCAGCTGGGCGTTGGTGAACTCGACGGCCTGGATGTGGACGGTGCCGGCGAGCAGCAGCTTCTGGATGACGCGGACATTTCCGGGAGGGATGTGGAGCTTGGCGTTGAGGGTGACGTTGCCGCGCATGATCGGCGGCTGGGACTTCATGGCGAGTTGGAGGAGGTCTTCGATGCGACCGCTGGGCATGTTGACGGTGAGGTTGATGTCGTGGCCCTTGCCGTGGATGTTGGCGACGGTGCCCTGCGCGGTGAAGTGGGAGTGCAGCAGCGTGGCGTTGACGGGAGCGAGGGTGGTGTCGCCGTTGGTGGCGTCGACGTAGGCGTGGAAGGTGGTCTCGAGCGGGACGGGATGGTCGGAGATGTCGAGCGAGAAGTTGGGGGTGGTGGTGGTGCCGTCGATGGTGATGTGGTCCAGGCGGCCGGCGTAGTCGCCGGTGGAGGAAAGGGTTCCGCCGATGCCTTTGATGGTGTTGAGGTCGGTGTTGGTGAAGGTGTAGTGGCCGTCGACGGCGGTGGAGCGGGGGTCGTCACTATGCCAGGGGCCGAAGTGGCCGGTGGCGTGGATGGCGCCGACGGGCTTGGGATTGATGAGGAACGCGTCGTACAGCATGGGTTGGCCGGCACCGACGACGTCTGTGAGTTTAAGGTCCTGAATGGCGAAGCTTAGCGGATCCTTCGCCGGGTTGGAGTTCTCGATGACGAGGTTGACGTTCTTGCAGAAGATCTTCGCGACGGTGATCTTGATGCGCGAGTTGGACGCGGTGATGTGGGGCATGTGCGCTCCACTGTGCGGCGGGATGTGGAGGTCCATGCCGTCGATGTCGACGCGCGCGATGTCCGCCTTGAGGTGAAGGAGCGAGTGCAGCGAGGTATGGAAGATGAAGTGGTTGACGCTGACCATGGGCGGCGCGGGTAGTCCCTGTTTCTGCCGGAGGTCTGGCTGGGTGGGGCCGGCGAGGTAGAGGATGCGGAGGCCGCGGCCTTCGACTTTGAGGCCGGTGGCGACGGAGACGTCGAGGGAGTCAAGCTCGACGGGCGAGTGGAAGCGGTTGCTGAGGGTAGTGATGACGCTGGAGCGAAGCATCGGGCCGATGTGGTGGGCGACATACTCGGCTGTGATGAGCAAGGCGATGAGGAACACGCCCAAAGCGATGGCGACGGCGACTAGCCAGCGATTGCGCGTGCGATGTGGGTGGGATGGCTCTGTTTCGCCGAGGGTCGTGCTGGTTTCGTGCAATATACCGGCTCCAGTCCTGAATTCGATGCGGTGAAAGACGAAAACGTCACCCGGAAAGTTGTTCGTTGTTCGTTCTCTGTCCTCAGTATGGGCAGAGATGAGAAAATGGGGGTGATGCTTCAATTAGCTGGCGCCGGCAAACGATACGGCCACAAACTCCTCTTCG
>Ga0302302_1001875_pt1 | contig 12526 bp, 8 predicted proteins | sample III_Palsa_E1_3_FD_198766 | JGI IMG/M metagenome (GOLD analysis project Ga0302302, IMG submission 198766) | Peat permafrost microbial communities from Stordalen Mire near Abisko, Sweden - III_Palsa_E1_3 | ecosystem: Environmental > Terrestrial > Soil > Palsa > Peat permafrost | place: Sweden...
CGCAGTCTTCATCACGAACTACGGGGTGGGGGCGAGTCTCGACCGCTTCATACTTTCCGTTCGAACGCACGTCATAAGCGCTGGGCGAGACCACTTTGCCCTGGGGTGAGATCAGATCGATACACTGGTGAGCCGTGTCGTTGCAGGCGACGTAACAGAGATTGCATTTGATGCATTTGTCTTCGTCGATGCGTGCCACGGCACGATACGACAGATCAAGATTCTTGAACTCAGAGACGCGATGCAAGCTGCGGCCGGTCACATCTGCGATCGTTACAAATCCCTTTTCGTCCATCCAATTCGAGAGCCCATCGCACAGATCTTCGATGAGGCGATAGCCATAGTGCATCACCGCCGTGCATACCTGCAGGCTTGATGCGCCGAGCAACAGGAACTGCGCCGCGTCCTCCCACGTCGCAATGCCACCCATGCCGGAGATCGGCAAGCCGGAGTTGGCCACTACTTCATCCGTACCCAGACTGGCCAGCATATTCAAGGCAATTGGCTTGACCGCGGGACCGGCGTAACCGCCGTGTCCGCCTTTGCCTCCGATGCTGGGTGTCAGCTCCAAGGTATCCAGGTCCACGGCGACAATCGAATTGATCGTATTAATCAGCGACAGCGCGTTGGCTCCCGCAGCAACGCCAGCGCGAGCCGGCAGCACAATGTTCGTGATATTCGGCGTGAGCTTCATGATCACAGGAATGGTCGCCGCATCCATCACCCAGCGCGTGATCTGTTCGCAATATTCCGGAACCTGCCCGACGGCTGCTCCCATGCCGCGCTCGCTCATGCCATGTGGGCAGCCGTAGTTCAATTCGATGCCGTCCGCGCCTGTGTCTTCGATCTTGTGGACGATGTCATGCCACGCCTCCGGCTTCGACTCCACCATCGCCGAAACAATCACCGCGCGATCTGGCCACGCCCGTTTCACTTCTGCAATTTCGCGCAGATTGATCTCGATCGGTCGATCTGAAATCAGCTCAACATTGTTGATTCCGAGCATGCGCTGACGGCCAAAATGCCATGCGCCGTAGCGGTTCGAAACATTCAGGACCGGAGCGCCAATCGTCTTCCAGACGGCACCACCCCAACCTGCTTCAAAGGCTCTGTGAATCTGTGCTCCCGAGTTGGTCGGAGGCGCGGAAGCAAGCCAGAAAGGATTGGGCGATTGAATTCCCGCGAAATTGATGCGGAGATCAGGCATGTTTATTGCACCTCCGCAGCTGCCGATGCGGCCTGCTGCTGGACGAGTTGTCGATGAATCGCCCCTGCCGCAAGCTTCCCATCCTGCACCGCCATAACCGTCGACGCTGCACCGCGAGACCGTATGCAGTCACCAATCGCATAAACTCCGTCGATGCTGGTTTTGAAACTTGCATCCACAGCAATAAAACCCTTCTTTGTCTGAAGGCCCAGCAAAGCAGCCAGCGAAGGCCTATTCTGCCCGACGGCTTTGACAATCTGATCCGCTTCGAGCACGAACTCCGAACCTGGCACGACTACTGGCGCGGGCCGTCCAGACGAATCCGGCGCTCCCAACTCCACACGCAGACATTCTAGGCCCGTAAGCTGCCCATCCTCCAGCACCACGCCCGAAGGCTGGCTAAGGAACCTGAACTCGATCCCTTCCCTGCGAGCGAAATCATACTCGTGCGCATAGCAGGTCATCTCGCGGTCCGTGCGTCTATACACCATCGTCACGCGCTCCGCTCCCAGTCGCTTTGCAATGGTGGCGCAGTCCACGGCGGTGTTGCCGGCGCCTATCACGATCACCTTATGGCCTACATTGAGTGCTTCCTTGTCCGCCTTACTGCTCTCGATGAAGAGAAGTCCGTCGACAATCGATTCCTCGCCCGGAATACCGAGTTGCGGACTCCGGCCCAAGCCAACGCTCAACACAACGGAGTCGAATTCAGCCTGCAATTCTGAAAGGGAGACGTCCACGCAAAATTCGGTCCCGGTCTTGATCGTGACGCCCATCCCTTCGATCATGCGCGCCTCATCAAGGGCGATCTCGACGGGTTCGCGTAACACAATAATCCCATAGGTTGAGAGGCCGCCAGGCAGCTCCCGCTTCTCATAGAGGGTGACGGCGTGACCCTGCTTTACCAGTTCTCCGGCGCACGAGAGGCCTGCGGGTCCGGCCCCGATGACTGCGATCTTTCTGCCGGTTGGCCTGGCCTTAACCTTCGGATAGCTTCTGGTCTCGCGGGCATAGTCCATTGCAAATCGTTGGAGCCGTCCTATGGAGATCGGCTTGTGATCCGCACCCAGCACACAGGCGCCCTCGCATAGTTCCTGCACAGGGCAAACCCGGGCGCAGGTGGCTCCCAGTAGATTTGAGGCGAAGATTGTCGCGGCCGAGCCCTTCACATTATTTGTAGCAATCTTCTTGATGAACCGTGGAATATCGATATGCGTGGGGCAGGCGTGGGTGCAGGGCGCGTCAAAACAGAACAGACAGCGGTCCGCTTCGACTGCCGCTTCGTTTCGGCTCAGCGGAGGAAGCTGTTCCGCAAGACCTTTCCCCGTATCGTTTAATTCCGATTTCATCCATCGACTCCTTCGGCAAGTGTCCGCCGGACCCAGGTGGGAGTTTCTATGCTAGCGCATCTTGCCGCCAAAACAAGAGACAGGGTCGCCAGAATGTTGTCAGTTGAGCGTGTTCCCATCACGACGGTCTGTGGATCGGCGGCTAATGGCGCACCCCCGGGTACTCCCGGCTCTGCTACCATTCGCATTGTTCAGCGAGTTCAACCGTCTCGATGCTGTTTTCGAAGCCAGTCGATTGAAGAGGGATCCATGACCCGGTCAAAGCTTCTGCTTACAACTCTTGCTTTCGTTTTCCCAGGTGTCGCGCTCGCTCAGCCCACGGCGAGCCGGCCGGCGATTACCGGCATTTCGCATCTGACTCTGATTGCAGATGACATTCCGAAATCGAAGCAATTTTATGCCTCGCTGCTGGGTTGGGAGCCCGCACCATCAAGCGGGGATGGCTCTGGCATTCGCTTCTACGCCAATCATGCGCAGTATGTTGAACTCGTATCACCCGCTACCTCGGGGCTTGTCAATCGCCTCGATAGCGTAGGGTTTTCGACCTCAGATGCTGAAGCCCTGCGTAAGTATCTTGGCGCCCATGAAGTCGCAGTGCCTGGTGCCGTCACGACGGACAAGTATGGAGACAGAACGTTCCAGGTCCGTGATCCGGAAGGTCACAAAGTTGAATTTGTCCAGCAGAGCGATCATCGACTCGCCAGGCCCGCGTCAGCTCCGCAGCGGTTAAGTTCGCACATCATGCATGCCGGCTACGTCGTCCGCGACCGTGCTGCGCTCGACCGTTTCTACAAAGATCTGCTCGGCTTTCACCTTTACTGGCAGGGCGGCAATCCCGATACGCGGATTGATTGGGTCATGATGCAGGTACCGGACGGCACCGATTGGATCGAGTATATGCTTTATCTGCCCGCCACTCCATCGCCGGCGCAACTGGGCAGCGCAAATCACCTGGCGCCAGGAGTTGTCAGCGTCGCGGACCTGCAACAAAAACTCGAGGAGCGAGGCTGGAAGCCCAAGGCCAATTTGAATCCCCAGGTCCTCGGCGTCGACGGCAAGATGCAGCTCGACCTGACCGATCCGGATGGAACACGAGTTGAATTTATGGAGTTCAAGCCAGTCAAAGGCCCCTGCTGCTCTCCGTACGCCGGTTCTCAGCCGACGGCTTCGGATGCGTGGTAGGCGGCGAGAAATCTTCTCAGGTCGCGAGAAAACACAGATTCTGAACAGCAAAACCGGGGGAAGGCCAAGCCGGTTACCGGCCTTGACCTTGCCCAGAAGATTGTTGTCAGTGCCCCGTTCCATTCAGGGTGACTGACTGAGGTGAGCCACTGCCATTGTCGGCAATGCTGAGAGTCGCAGTCAGTCCCCCAGTCTTGGTCGGCTTCAACGCAATTGAGATGGCACAGTTGGCAGCCGGCGCCAGTGTTGCTCCACAGGTACTCAATTGAGTGAAGGAAGTGGGATCAACTCCCGTCAGGCTAATGCCGGCAATATTGAGGGCCGACGTTCCAGCGTTCGTAAGCGTCACGCTCTGCGCGGCAGAGGTGGTTCCCACGGCGGTTGAGGCAAAGGTGAGGCTATGGGTGCTCAACGTAACTAAGGGCGTTGCCGTTCCAGTGCCGCTGAGCGTAACGGTCTGAGGGGAGCCGGTTGCGGAGTCCGCTACGCTCAAGGTCGCCTTGAGAGCGGCGGCGGCAGCCGGTTTGAAAGCCACGAAGACAGTGCAACTGGCGCCAGCCGCAAGCGAGCCTCCGCAGCCGTCCAACTCCACAAACGACGTCGGGTCGGTTCCAGTGATAGACACCGAATCGACTGTGACCGCAACGCTTCCGGGATTTTTTACGGCCACGGTCTGAGCCACGCTCGTGGCCCCGGTGACGGTGTTCGGAAACGTGAGCGTCGCGGGCGTCAGCGTGATTTCCGGCGGAGCCACGCCGGTGCCAGTGAGAGTGACTTTCTGTGGTGAACTAACGGCATTGTCCGCGACGCTAAGTGTTGCAGTCAGCACCCCGGCGGCAGCAGGTTTAAAGCTTACCGAAATCGTGCAGCTTGCCCCCGCGGCCAGCGTAGATCCACAGGTCGTTGTAAGCGTGAAGGAACTGGCATCCGTGCCGGTGAAGGCAATGCCGCCGCTGGCGATGACAAGAGTCGCGGAGCCGGTGTTCTTGAGCGTGACCAGCTGCGGGGCACTGGTAGATCCTTGTGTAGTGCTGGCAAAGGTCAAATTGCCGGGTGTAATCGTAGCGGTTGTGGGTGGTGCAGCCCCCATTCCAGTGAGCGTGACCTTTTGAGGCGACCCCACAACGCTATCTGCGATATTGAGTGTTGCCGTCAACGCGCCGGCAGCGGCAGGTTTGAAGCTCACCGAGACCGTGCAGTTGGCGCCCACGGCCAGCGTGGTCCCGCAAGTTGTCGTCTTCGTGAAAGACGTAGCATCTGCGCCGGTGATCGTAATGCCGCTACTTGAGATGGTGATGATCGAGGAACCGGTATTCTTCAACGTCGCCACTTGCGCAGCGCTTGTCGATCCTTCCACTGTGCTCGGGAAGGTCAATGCGGCCGGTGTCAGCGTAGCTGTGCCGACCCCGTTTCCACTTACCGCAAACGAGACCGATGTAGTAGCACCACCACCGCTGCCGGTTACTGGCAAAGTCACTGTCCCGCTGTAAGCCTGCGCCAGCGCCGGCCTGAAGGTAACGCTCAGATTGCAACTCGCGCCTACGGCGATATAGGCGGTGCAGGTGCCCAATCCGACAGTGAATGCGGAATTGCTGGAGACAGGAGTGCCGAAGAAGGCAGAGTAGAGGTCTCCCTGATTGGTCAGAGTAACGCTCTGTGCTGCGCTCGTTGTGCCGGCAGCCTGCGGCGCAAAGTTCAACGGATTCGGGGACGCCGTGCCGTACGCCCCATAAACAAATCCCGAAAGAGCGACCGTCTGCGCAACACTGGCCTCGTTCAAGGAATTGGAGGTGAAGGTGACAGTGCCTGCGAAGGTTCCAGCGTGCGGCGCGGTCATCGTGAGTGCAACTTGGCAGAATGACCCTGGCGCGAGCACAAGGTCCGCTGTGCAGTTGCTCTCAGACGCTGCCTCGATCGCAAAACCCAGACCGTTGAGTGCGACCTTTGAAATGGTGAGCGGCTTGTTGCCTCCGTTGTAGATCGCGGCTTCCTGCGCCGCACTGGTCACGCCTGCGTTCTGCTCGCCAAAGGCGAGCACGCCCTGAGAGCGGTCTACTTTATCGAGGCTGGTGTAGTTCCCCACGTAAACCGTCCCGTCGGAAGCGACGGAATCGCCCAGTGGAGAAGCCGCCGGATCGAGAGAAGCAATTGGCGTCGAATAGCCGGATGCGGGAAGCTCGACAACCCCGCCGAAGCCGGTGTATCGCGTGGCGTAAACCGTACTCGCAGCATCGGGAGGCACACCATCGCCGGCGCCGACTGTATTGATCTGAGTCTGCGCGCCGCTTGCGGTTAACTCATTAATGGCATAACCGCCAATGAACAGGTTGTCGGAGGCGTCAACGGCAATCTCTGATGGTTGAGTCATGACAGGCTTGATCGGCGTCGTCACGTAGGTGCCGTTGGCCTTGAGTTCGAAAATCTCGCCGCAAAGAATTTCGAGTGCAAACAGGTTTCCTCCCTGATCGACTGCAACGGAGTAGAGATATTCCAGCGTCCCGCCATTTGTATTCGAACAAGGAACATAGGGAGCGGGTGGGTCTACCGTAATCGAGCTCTGCACGCCGGCTGCGTTGTAAGTGATGATGTCTTTGCTGTAGGTGTTCTGAGCGATGTAGATCGTGCCTGCCCCGTCAATGGCGATGGCATGTGGAGAAGAGACTCCGATGAGCGGAAGCTGGGTAAGAACGCCGGCCTTGGTGTACTTGTAAACCGCATTGCTGTTATCCGAAAGAAAGTAGACGGTTCCATTCTCGTCCACCACCGATTGATAAATATAATAAGTCGCGTCGCTGATCGGGCTGGTCACTACGCCCGGCTGCATCAAGGCCAGCGGAGCCTGTCCGATGCCGCCAAGAAGGACTGTGGTCAGCGCCGTCGTTCCGTCCATCAAAAGAAGCGCGTCTTTGCGCGTACCGGGCAAAGTGGGCAGAAACGTCACCGGTAGAGAGCATGTTTCACTGCTGCCGCTGACTGTGCAACTGACCGCTCCAAGCTTGTAATCGTGACCATAATGCAGATCCGCCGTGGGAGTAAAGCTGCCGCTGTAACCTGAGACGGCAAAACTCGCAGTCAACGTCTGCGCGGACGCCGAGGTAATTCCGACCGCAGCAGGATTGAAGCCGATGACCGGCGCTGTGGGCGAAGCCACTACAGCCAGTGGCCGAATGGTGTCGGGCTCAATCGGCTTGCCGGTTGACTCCTTTGTGCCAACAAAGCGGGCTATGAGGCCATTATTCTGAGCCATTGCAAACGTGTATTGGAGGCTTAACGCAAGGATGGTTGCTAACAACGTTCCGAATTTGCGGGTCATCTGAGGATCCTCCCTTGGTAGTGCTGAGACCGCTCCGTACGTTTCATCCTTTGACCACGCTGCGTATGTTCGAGGTCGGATAACCGCTTTGGAGGGCCCAGAGGCCTGATGCTCTTGAAAAGGGACAACAGGGGGAGGATCGTTTGATAGTGTGAGTCGCGACGTGAATCTCTTCCAGAAGTGTTTACGCCCTCAAGAATCGCGTCGTGGATAACCTGGCCGCAAGAAATGAGGTCGAGCGAGTGTGCATGGAACTACTGCGGATTTTCTGGTTAAGGGCGGACTGCTGCGAGCTAATATAAGCTCTTTTGCGAACAGGGGTATATAGCAATCGTCCTCCGAGGGAGCCGCAAAGCACAATGACCCACGTCGGGATTTCAGGATAGGAGACAAGGAACCTTCTGAGTGATAGGAAATATTCGTTGGAGAGAGAGGATTCGAACCTCCGACCTTATGATATCGGATTTCAAATGCCCTTTGGAATCAAGAGCTTGTGGCGTCCAATCGTGTCTGCCCAATCGCATAAACCCTTCTGAATCATTCCGTCGAACTTGATCAGTGCAGTGCAGTAATCTTTGATTGGGCTACGGGAGTGGCACCCTGGTACAAAGCATTTGGCCTGCAATTATTTCGCTCCCAGGTATCGCGTGAGCTGAAGGTGGTTACGATCACCTTCTCGCTTGTATACGATTTCGTCCATCGTTTTGTGAATGATCTCCAGCCCCCTGCCGCCCTCCGCAATGGAAGTCAGATCCAGGTTTTCGGATTCAATGCAACCTCGCCCTCGGATCAGCAAGTCTACCTGTTCTTCATGCATCGGCGTTCCGGTGTCGTAGACGTCAAATTGGAGACAGTTCTTATTGAAGCTAATGGTGACAATCACCCGGTGGTCGGGTTCGCCGTGATAGGCGTGTCGGATTGAGTTGGTCACGGCTTCGACAAGCGACAGCTCCACCTGACTGGCCTTTTCTTTGTCCAGGCCGGCGTAAGCGCTGGCCGCATTGATCGCGACGCCCATCAACGACACATTGCTCAGCTGGCTCTCAATCTCGAGGGTGAGACATTTCATTGCGATCTCCATCGGCTAGGAGAGGGAGGAGGCGGCTTCTTCAGGAGTGCCAAAGATGTGAAACACCTTGTCCATCCGGGTCAACTTGAGCATACTGACGACTGCGTCGCGAGCGCCGCAAAGCACCAGCTCGCCATCTGTTCCCACGGCCTTCAGGCTTCCAATCAGCGCACCCAGTCCGCTTGAGTCGATGAACGTGACTTCGCTTAAATCAAGAACGATATTCTTGTTGCCGCCACGAATGTATGCGATCAGGCCCTCTTTGAATTGAGGAGCGACATCCGCTACGATCCGACTCTCGCGGACCCTCACCACCAGCGCATTCTTGATCGTACTTTCTTCAAACTGCATCACTTTTTCTCCTCTTGTACGTCTGTTGTGTTTCGGGATTCGTTTCGCTATCGCGGTACTGAATGCCTTCGTTCGTGATCTCGATGGCAAGCAGAGAAACATCGTCAGTGAATTCCGAATTGCCATGCCAGGCCGTGATCTCAGCGAGAAGGCGGGTGAGCAGTTCTTCGAGAGGCAGAGACTGCTGCTCGCGGAGGCATATCAGCAATCTCTCTTCGCCGAACGCTTCACCGTGAGCGCCGATACACTCCGTCACCCCATCAGAATATAGAAGGATTCGGTCGCCTGGACTCACAGAGATATCGAAACAGTCGAATTCGATCTCAGGCCAGAGGCCGATGGGCATTCCTCCGTTCCCGAGAATGACGGGCTCCTCTTCGCTCCTCAAGAGAACCGGACTTGGATGCCCCGCTTGTGCGAGGCTCAACGTGGAGGAACGGACGTTGAAGACTCCGTAAATGATAGTGAAGTAGCGGTCGTCTCTGGATTGGAAGCGTCGATTGAGTTCGCGAACAGCATCCTCCGGGGACAGAATTTGAGAGTTACCTGCGACAGCGTCGTAACGCTTGAGGGGACTTCCCTGAGTGGCGTCGGGTGTGAGCACCATACTCAGGGTCACAGACATCATCGCCGCAGGAACTCCGTGACCACTGACGTCAAGAAGATAAAAGCCGATTTTTTCATCATCGAGAGCGAAGAGGTTAAAGATATCTCCAGCAATGTATCCGGAGGGCTGAAGGCGCCAAGCGCAACGAACACCGGGTGCGTGTTGGGTGAGTAAAGGAAGAAGTCTCTGCTGCATCCATGCCGCAGCCTTGAGATCGTCTTCAACAAGCTTGTGTGCGGAGTGTAGCTGAGTATTGATCTTGGCGAGTTCGCGATTCTTGTCAGAGAGACCTTGCTGGAGGCTCAGGACGCGCTCGCCGGCACGCACCTTGACGCGAAACTCCTCGGGGCTGATCGGCTTCACCAGGAAATCATCGGCGCCAGCGTCCATGCCTTCGATTAAATCGGCCTTTGCTCCTTTGGACGTGCAGAGAATCACATAGATATAGTGCTCGAACTCAGCCGCCCGAATTCTCCGGCATAGATCTACTCCCGCAAGGTTAGGCATCATCCAATCGCTGACTACGAAGGCAATCTGGCCCTTTTCGACGAGTTGCCAGGCAAATTCCCCATCCGCAGCTTCGACTACTTCATGACCCTGCGCATGGAGGAGCATCGAATGGATGCTGCGAGCAACGGGATCATCGTCGACGAGCAGGATCTTCACATTCTCACCCTTAGCCGGCGGGGGGCAGCAACAGCCGCAGACAGGCCTCCATTCAATTCCCGTAATTCGGATTGGAGGTGATTCCTGACAACCTTCGTTACCATCAGATACCTTTCTTCTCTGCAAATCTTTCGCGAGGCACCTGAAATCATTCCTCAACTTCGGCTTGGGCGTCGGATCGATTCAATCGCATTTCTGCACTCATCCTGAATAGCTGTCTTGAGAGTATACTCAGTTATCCAGCTAAGTGATTCAAGTGCGATCCTTGCTGGAACTTCTCCCGAGGGTAGTCAATTGGCGAATAGTGCACAACCCCTATGGAAACTACTTGGAGTCCTTTTCAAACCGCACCCCTGGCATGGGGTCTCGCCGGGAGATCGTGTTCCGGAAATGCTGCAGTGCTTCATCGAGGTGGTTCCCTCGGATACGTTCAAGTATGAGATTGACAAGGTCTCGGGATATTTGAAAGTTGACCGTCCTCAGAAGTATTCCAACATATGCCCAGCCATGTACGGATTTGTCCCGCAAACCTATTGCGGCGAAGGGGTTGCTGCGTTCTCTTCGGAAAAGACGGGGAGAACATTGCTGGGTGACGGCGACCCCTTGGATATCTGTGTCTTGACAGATCGGCCCATCGGACACGGAAACGTTCTGGTTGAGTGCATTCCAATCGGAGGATTTCGCATGGTGGACGACGACGAAGCAGATGACAAGATCATCGCGGTGCTGAAAGACGATGCGACCTACGGTTCATGGGCCGATATCAGCAGCGCGCCCAAGGCAATGCTGGATCGTTTGAGCCATTACTTCCTGACTTACAAGCAGGCCCCCGGCTCGACATCCAGCGTGTGTGAGATTACCCATACCTACGGCGTAGAAGAAGCGCATGAGGTCGTGCGGCGAAGTATGAGCGACTATGCGGCTCGGTTCGGCGATCTTGAGCAGATATTGGATGCGGCGTTGAGTGTCATGAGGTAGCTTGAGCATGCTTGCTTCCACCTAGATGTGAGGAGTCGTCCAGCGGCGGACTGGCCGACTCAACGCAATTCCGTCCGCTTGCTTTCGCGCGATAGAGTGCGCGGTCTGCTTCGTTTAGCAGCTGTGTCGGAGAAAGTCCCGGATTCCAATCGTCGCTGGTAAGAACGCCGATACTCAAGCTGAGCGATAACAAACCTTTGGATGTCTGGAAAGGGCAGGCCGCCACCGCACGGCGAATGTCCTCGGCTCGCTTCTGTGCAAGGCGAGAGTCGCATCCTGAGAGTACAATCAGGAATTCTTCACCTCCGTAACGGCCCACTCTGTCGTAAGACCGCACGGAACTCAGCAAACGGGACGAAACTTGCCGCAGCACTTCATCGCCTGCCTGATGGCCGTGGACATCATTCACTTGCTTGAAGTGGTCGATGTCACAGATGAGAATGCTAACGACGCCTTGCTCACGGCGCGATCGAGCAAGTTCGCGTTCCAAGTCGGCCACAACGGCGCCTCGATTCCAGAGAGACGTAAGTGCGTCGTGAGTGGCCTTGAATCGCATCTCCTCGCGAGCTTCGACAAGTTTGTCCTCAAGGTCCAAGATGCGAACGCCGGTGCGCAGGCGAGCCTTGAGTTCATCAGGATTGCAAGGCTTGACGAGGTAATCGTCGGCACCTGCTTCCAGGCCGACCACGATGTCTTCACTGGCTTGCTTGGCGGTGAGCAAAGTGATGTAGATGTAGCGTGTATCGTGCCGACTGCGCACCCGGCGGCAGACTGCCGGACCATCCAATTCGGGCATCATCCAATCGATCAACGCGAGTCTGGGGCTGTCGTCGCTGGAGAGAATCTCAGCGGCTTCACGACCGTTTTCAGCAGTCACTATTTCATATCCGTTGCGCTCCAGCATTCTTCCCATCAGACGGCGCGACAGCACATCATCATCGGCCACGAGTATTTTCATCCTGCTGGCTCCTGACAAAGCGATTCGAGAGATATAAGAACTGTCTTGATGTCCCTCTCAAGCTGATCGAGGAGTACGCCCGCGGTTGAAGGATCTCCCGTGGCTCCTATGAGTTCGATGGACGCTGCCAAGGCGGCGGGATCGGTGGCAGCGAGATTTGCCAGAGCGCCTCTCAGCGCGTGGCCTGCTTTGTTGAGTTCTTCTCCGTTGCGATTGACCACAGCATTCCGCGCGGCGCTCAGTTGCTTGGGATATTCCCGACGAAAGACTTCCGTCAATTCCGAGAGGAATTCCAGATCGCCGCCAATGCGATCCATCAGTTCAGTTTCGTTCAATGAGAATCTGGACCTCACCTCCTGACGAGTTTGCGGGAACTCCGCTGGAAAATGCAACTCGTGAAAATCTGACTTTACGACCTCAGGTTTCTCCTTTTCGAGCTTTGCGGAGCGCGACTTAGCGGCACAGCTCTCCAATATTTCGTCGAGTTCAAATTGGCGGAAGGCGGTCAGTGCGACAACCGGCTGGTGGCCACCGGTAATCTTTTCTCTCTCGCGAAGCGCTATCGTTGCCTCGATCCCATCCATTTCCGGCATCTGTACATCCATGAGGACCAGATCATAGGCGCCACGTTCCAGGGCATCCAGGGCTTCACGGCCATTGCTGGTGACCTTGACCAAATGCCCGCGTTTCTCCAACAGACGTATTGCGAGCAGCTGGTTTACCGCGTTGTCTTCGGCAAGCAAAACATGCAGAGGAACTGATTCGGCGCGCGTTGCCTGAGGGGGTTCGCCGGTAGTACCGGTTGCAGGTCCGGAGCCGCCTTGGTTGCTGAGTGCGCGAATGAGA
>Ga0302302_1001880_pt1 | contig 12507 bp, 7 predicted proteins | sample III_Palsa_E1_3_FD_198766 | JGI IMG/M metagenome (GOLD analysis project Ga0302302, IMG submission 198766) | Peat permafrost microbial communities from Stordalen Mire near Abisko, Sweden - III_Palsa_E1_3 | ecosystem: Environmental > Terrestrial > Soil > Palsa > Peat permafrost | place: Sweden...
TGAAGGAGGCGCCTAAGCGCGCTTCCAGCAACTGCGTGGCGCGAACCTGGCGTGTAAGCCCCATCGCAACCTGCTGGTTTATGGTGCGGAAGTAGCCGTTGCCGCCACCAATCGCACCGGGCAGGATAGGACCATCGAGATCGTGCTCCTTGGACTGACTGACGCGCAGGAAGCCTGACATGCGCGGCGTAAACTGCCCATCGAGTCGAACATCTTCCTTGTCGTAGCTGTTCACAAAGCGCTGCAGCACCGACCAGTTGCTGGAGATGGAGCCTGAACCTGCACCGTTATTGTTGGGCAGAGGGAATGAGTCGAGAATAGCCAGCGCGATGGGCGAGAGCACATTGCGGGGAAGGGGCACGTCTGCGGCATAGGTCGCGCCGGTAAACGGATTCAGAACCGTCGTGGTGTTCGCCGACGTGTTTGGGGACATGATCAACTGGTGGGCAGCGACATCGAAGATGTTCGATTGGTTCACCACCTGGCGCACTTCGCGCAGGCCTTCGTAGTCGGCGAAGACAAAAAACTTGCCGCGCAGGATGGGGGCGCCGAAGTTGCCTCCGAACTGGTTGAAGATCATCGTTGTTCGGCTAGAAGCGCCTGAGTTGCTGGCGGCCTTGAAGTAGCCGTTCGCGTTGGCAATCGTATTGCGCAGCGACTCGTACACCATGGCGTGAAGCTGGTTGGTGCCCGACTTGAACACCACGTTGAACGTGCCGCCGGCCGAGCGGCCATACTCCGCGGAGGGCAGTGTCGTCACAATCGAGAACTGCGAAATGTTGTATTGCGATGGCTGAATGATCTGGTTGGAAAAACCCTGGTTGGAGGTTCCGTGCGCATTGTTATCCAGGCCATCGAGCAGGAAGTTGTTGAACGTCGAGCGTTGGCCGTTCACGTTGTAAGAGCCCTCGCGGACTACGCTGCTGGTGCCCAAGTCCTGTCCGGCAGCATCCTGCGTTACGCCGCTGGAGAGTGTCGCCAGGTCGGTGTAGTCCATATTCAGCAGTGGAAACGCATCGATTACGTCGGTAGGCACGATCTGCTGCTTCTGGCTGGTCTGTGTTTCCAACTCCAACTGGTCTGCCTCAACGGTGACCGTATCGGTGCTGCCGGCTTTCATCTTCAGGTCGACTCGCTGATTGGTGCCCACGTCCAGGTTCACGTTGTCGGTGATGGTTTCAGAAAAGCCATTCATGGTCGCGACCACCACATAGGTTCCCGCGCGCAACGCGGGGATGTTGTATTCGCCATCTTTATTCGTCACGCGGCTGATGGAGACATTCGTATCCAGATTGGTCGCCGTCACCTTCGCGCCCGGCACCACCGCACCCGTGGAGTCCGTAACCCTGCCGACCAGCGAGGCCGTATCAAACTGAGCGTAGGCCCTTCCGGCGCAGAGCAGAAGCAACATCACAGTCAGGGAGAGTAGTTTTTTCAATCGCATGTGGGGTGTAACCTCCAAAATCAACGCAGTGCTGTCCGAGTTCTTATTTGTCACTAGCTCAACCCCTTCCAGAATTGGCAACGCTGGAAAGGGCTCTTGTTGACGGAGCCGCATCATGGCGTGACGCCGATCTTGCCGAGTGCCTTCAACGGTACTGTTGGAGCGGCCAGTCCGATGATCTGTACTATGCGTCCGCCGCCTGAGTTGCCGTAACTGCCCACCCATATCGAACCGGTGGAGTCCACGGATAAGTCCAGGCGCGTACTTATACCGGTGACGCAGGTCTGCGACGAGCCGGTAGTGCCGGCGTTATAGCAGGGATAGAAGGCAGTCGTCGCAGCGGTGGACGGTATGTATTGATAGAGATTGGTTCCCGTGGTGGCGTCCATAAACCAGATGTTTCCGACGCCGTCGATGTCGAGATAGCGTGAGGCAAAGGTGCCACTCGTAACAGGGGATGGTGCCACGACACCCGGGGTAAGAACCGCGGAGGCACCGGTCCCAGTAACGGTAGTCTTGTAGATTTCGCCGGGAGTTGCACCCAGAATGTTCGTCACCGAGTAAGCGTTGCCACTCGCATCTGTCGCAATGCCAAAGGCTGAGGAGCCACTGGGTAGCGCCGCAATCTTCAGGCCCGATATATACGTAGGAGCTGCTGCTGTTCCGGTGTTGGGAAAGTAGACAGCCGCTGACTGGGTTGTTGTGCTGTAGCCGGCGACCCAGATGTTGTTGTTGCTGTCCGGACGTAGCTGTAGCAGGGTTTGCGTGGGTGACATGGGCGGAACGGGGAAGACGGCTTCCGTATACGTTGTCCCATTGCGCAGCAGTTCATGCAGGTTTTGTCCCACGGTTGAATTGGCGTCATACCAGACATTTCCCAGTGAATCCACGGCAACGGCGTAGAGGCTGGTGGAGGTAGAAGGAATCTGCTGAATAGTTGCCCCGGTGCTTGCATTGATCTCCTGGACGAAACCGGATGTGCTGGTCCCATTCAGTGTCCAGACATGGCCGAACTGGTCGGCAGCGATGCCGCGTGGATCGATCAGCTGGGTCGTGTCTGTGGTCGAGGTCCACAGGCTGTTACCGTTGCTCGTAAGCGCGATGACGTTGCCTGCAGTGCTGGCGGAAGCGGTTGGGTTAGCAACATACACGTTGTCGTTGGCATCGAGGGCTAGGTTTATCGGGTAGACCGACCCCTGTCCGGTAGCGGTTTTTCCGAAGGGAGTGAGGTAGTAGATGGCTACGCTCCAATCGTTTGTTCCCGTGGTCCCAAAGCTTGTCAGAGCAGGGAAGTAAACGCCAAAGGTTCCCTGTTGCGGTCCCGTCTGGCCGGCGAATGGAACGGAGGTCTGCGTGAAGGCGAGAATCGCAGCGGCGTTGTTGGAGGGATAGGTGGCGATATTCAACATTGCCTGCAGCGAGTTCGTCGGTGCCGTACCGCCCGTGGGCGTGGCAAGGCCATACAACGTTGTGCAGTAGTTGAAGTTGCTTGCGCTGCTCCCATCGTTACCGATGGTGCACAGATACTGCGCATAAGCCAGCGAGTTCAACTCCTGCACCGGCACCAGTCCAAGATTGGTCTGGGTGGCGTCGACGTTGCCGGTGTACTGATTGAAACCTCCGAGCTTGTAAGGCGCCAGGTTATTAGCGTTGAGAAAAGCATGCGCCAGGCCGGCATAGTTGCCCGGGACACCCGCACCGCTCGTGCCGGCATAGTTCGTTGCATCGCTGGTAATGTTCACCGTGGTTCCGCTGATGCTGATAAAGTTCCGCAGCGCCCACAACGCTGCCACGCTCGAGGCTTCATTGGTCACGATCGATGTAATATTCGCCGTACCCGGTGTCGAACTAAGGATGGAGCAATCGCCAATCGCGGTCAGCATGAGAGAGTTTGGATTGTTGGGCAGCGAGGTTGCGCTCTGCTGCGAGGGATACGGAACACCCCCCTGCGCCGTTACGTAAAGCTGATCCGGGCTGGAACAGCTCAGTCCCTGCGCAGACCAGGTGCCGATGGAGTTCGCCGTCACAGTTTTCAACAACTTGGCCGTGCCGGTGTAAACGCCGTTGCTCGCAACGCCGGTGGGCTGTGTCACATAGATGTTGACCGTCGCGCCGGCCATGTAGTTCTTGCCGGCGTAGACCTGTCCCTGTAGCGTGATGGGGACACTATCTTGCGTGGGTGGCGTCGAGTCAGCGACTCCACAGCCGGCAAGCATCGCAAGGCTCGTAGAAGCGAGCACTGCCGTTGCCAGACGAACATAAGCCGATCGGTTATTTCTTTGCATTGCGTCTTCCCCCGGAATTCACTGCTGAGTGCGGTTGTTGCCCGGTATTCCCGGTATCGTAGCCATGGAAATTTAGTCGAGTCTTTTACTGCACGGTGACCGTGAAGGTGATGGAGCCTGAAATTGTTGAGATATTCGAGTCCGTCGCCGTAACGGTATAGGTGTAAGTCCCCGGAGCGGCTCCGGTGTTACCGAGTCCTGCATTGGTGCCGCAGCCGGTGGTGCTCATCGTAAGGAACGTGGCGAACGCGATCAGCAGCGCCGCCGGCAGATACTTGCGTCGCCAGATAGCAACGGTAAGCAGTCCGATGGAAAGCAGGCTGATAAGCCCCAGCGGCAGGGAACGCGATGTGCCCGCGGAGAACGTCGTTCCCGTAGCGATCGCGAGCGACGTTGTCGACGTGCCGTTGGTGGAGATATTCACCTCAGGTGGCGTGGCGACACACTGCGTGCTGATGGGAACCCCGAGCGTATTCGCGTTCGGCGTCCCCGTGCAGGTGATGTTCAGAATGCCGCTATAGCCGTGGTGCGCTGTGACCGTGATGGGGAAGGTAACAACGCCACCTGACGCGACCGTCGCCGTAATGGTCGGCGAACTCAGCGTCACTGTTCCGGCCGCGATGGTAAACGGAATCAGGTTCCGGGCAGCATTGCCCTGTGCGTCGGTAGCGGTGACGATCAGCCCCGGTTCCGGCCCGATGATACCCGCGCTGGTGCTGGCTGCAAGGGTAAATATGTGATCGCCCGCTGTTACATCACCATGCGTTCCATCGTCATAGAACGGCGACGTTGCAGAGAGCCCCAGGTTGGAGAGGTCCGCAGTCACGCTCAGGCCTGTGCTGGCAGGACCCGTCGCAGGCGTGACAGTGGCCGTGAAGGTAACCGGGTCCGTAATGCCCGCGCTGGTCGGCGTTGCACTCGTCGCGGTAACGGCCATCTGCGTGCCTGTGGGGCATGGGTCGGGCGTGGTGCTGGTGTTCTCGAAGTCGATAAACCCGAGCATGAAGTCGGTGGCGTTATTGGAGGTATTGGTGCACTTGTTCTTGCGAATCGTCGCGTAAGCGTAGACCACCCCATTGATATTAGTGGCAACGCCATTCGTGGTTGCAGGCGTGTAGGAAGCCGAGCCGCTACCCGCGTAGCAGGTCACCGGCGAGCTGCCATCCGCCGCCGCAACACCGAGCAGATCCACAACGTTTTGCGACGTCAGCGCCGGGCAGGTGCCAACGCTCGTTGGGATATTTGCCAGCGCGACCGTCACTGCGGTACTGCTCAGGTCATTGTCCGTGTTGGTGGCTGTGCCTTCGACAGTCTTCAACTGATAGTCATAGGCGTAGTTGAGATTGCAGTTGGCGCCTGAGCATCCGGCACTGGATATGTAGTTGACGCCGCTGCCGGCAATGGCGAAGTAGCCTCCGGCCGGAAGAGTTACGTCAGGGAGCAGATAGATGGTAGTGAAAGCGCCGGTGCTTCCGCCTGTCTGTAGCGACCAGTTCTTCATCTCAATAGGGGCAGGGGAGGGATTGAAGAGGATGACGGTGTCTCTGCCATATTGTGATTTGGATAGATTCCCCGCGCCATACCACGCGACAATCTTGATGCTGTTGTTGCCAATCGATGGCGGTGGGCCGGTTGCACCGACGCTGAGTTGCACGGAGCCCGTATAGCTGTTGCCGACCGTGTCGTTGACCGTAATGTTGGCCGGATAGGTGAAGCCGGATACCACGGAGGCCGGCAGCGTAGTGCTAAGGGTATAGACGCCGTCGCCTGCCTTTGCATCGCCATGGGTTCCGTCGTCATACATCTGTAGGGCGGTGCTGCCGTAGTAGGGCAGATTGAAGTCAAGCGTCACGGTGTCGCCTGCCGTGGTGGCTAACGCCGGTATGACGGCAGCGGTAAAAGTTATCGCCGCGCCAGGAGTGGGATTGGTGGGCGTGGCAGAGATGATGGCGCTCAACTGCGTTACCAGGGGGCAGGGCGTGGGCGTCGAGCTGGAGTTGAAGTAGGTCACCGGCGCGTTGACCCAGTCGTTCAGGTTATCCATCGTGTCGATGCACTTGTTCTTGCGCGTGACTCCGAGTTGGCGGCCATAGGCCGTGCTGCCGTCGTAATACGCCTCCCCAGAACCCGCATAGCAGGAGGCCGGTGATGCAGTCGTCGCCGCGTTGGTGGCGATGTTCGAGCCATAGCCAACCATGTCCACAAGCTGTGCTCCGGTTCCGCACTGGGGGTTGCCACCCGCCGTCAGCGCCGTCTGCGTGCTGGCCAATGCCACGACACCCACCGTACTGCTCAGAATGTTCTGCGTGCTCGGAATGGTGCCGTTGTCCTCGATGTACTGAAGCTCATAGTCGTATGGAATGGGCGGCAGGGAGCCGTCGCTCGACAGACTGGGAGAACTGCCCGAGATCATGTAATAGCCACCCGCGGGAATATTCAGCGTCGGCAGCTTATACACCGTCCATGCGGACGTAGTGCTGGTGCCGCTATGCGTTTGAATCGTGCAGGTCGTGCAGCTGATAGCGGCCTGCGTCGGGTTGAACAGGACGATCGTGTCCTCGCGATAAGTAGCCCCCGAAAGAGCACCGGCGCCGGCCACCTCAATGATCTTGAGACCAGTATTCCCCGGCGCCGCATATGCCACTGGAACAACCCCCAGCACGATCACGATCGCCATCAGAAAGCTGCTAATACGTGCTGCCCGGGGTTGAAGAACGTCCTTCATTCGCATAGTGGAAAAGACCTCCGAAAATCTCTTACAGATGCCGACATCTGGATATCCTGTGCGGCGGGTATATTGCAAAAATGTAGCGTTTCAATAGGGGGAGGCAGGCATCGCTCTGCTTGCCTCACGAGCTTCTAGAACCCAATAGCTGGAACTTAGGTAACGTTATCTCTTATGCCTGCAACTCTTACTGGCTATATGGCATTCGTCCTGTAATATTTGGAACTCAAAAACGGGGTGGCTAAACGACTCCGGCTCAGCGCGAAAAACCCGCCCCACTCGGCTAATGGCTGTAATCAGGGTGAATTTCTCTACTCATGTCACGGACGGTTGCAACTCTAACAGAGGGGATAGCAAGGTGGTCAAGCTCTTTTTGAGGGAAAGAAGAAGATTGTTGACGTTCCCAAACGGAACCACAAGCGGCGACGAACGCCCATCCGGCGCGGCATAGCTTCTTGCCCGTCTCCGGGCAGAGAGATCTTTGCTGGCATTTATGGCCAGTCTACGCACAATTTGACTCACAGAACTCCTGACACTCTCAACTTCGCGTGATGGTGTCAGAATAGCGGAGCAGCCAAAGCCGGGATGCGAATAGACGATGAATTTGCCGCGGAATTTCGCACAGCGCGTCCTACCGTGTGGATTCGGCGGTACCCAAAACTCCGGTCGCGGCATCGCGAACTACGAATCGCACCCGAGCCATTCCCGGGGGTGCGTCAAGCGGCAACTTGATCGCAATCTCTGCCTGATCGTTAAGCTGGACATCCTTGCCGATCCTCTCCTTCAGCTCCTCGGGATAGCTCTTCAGCTCCTTATCCTTGGCGTTGAAGAAGACGGTCATAACAGTGATCTCCGCCAGGCGAGAGCCGTCCGGCTGGTCAGCCCAGTGCAACTCCTTTGCGCCAACCAGTAACTGGTAGCCCACTGCCGCAAGCTTCGCCTGCACCCTCAATCCGTTATAAGCCAGCCGCGTACTCGCCGCGCTCATCAGGTCGAACTGCAGTTGATTGGCCGGCTTCTCTTTGCCCGTAGGTACTGCATCCACCGCTTCTGTGGAAGGGAAGTATCCATCGCGCGTAACAGCATGCAGCGAAGGGTCCTTCAACCTCACACGAATCTTGCGATACTTCTGCGCGTCGTCGCTGTTGTTGGTCGGCACATACGAAAGCGTGTAGTACACGCCGCCGTCGGTGATGCTTTGCCCGATGGCCACATTCACGTCGTTGCGATTGGCAAATATCTCGCCACCGGTCGCCGTAGCAAACGTCGCAAAGTCGAGGCTCCCCATATAAGGCGAGAGCGCGGCAACGCCGGTGTCCAGGGCAGATCCATCATCGCCGGCTGCGCCCGTGTCGGTTGAGCCTGTAGCTACACCGTTCGGTTCCACCATATAAAGGGTCACGCGCGCCGCCAGCATGCGGTTCGTTACGTGTTGGATGATCGCAAGCAGCTTGTTCTCATCGTCGAACTGCAGCGTCGTCGTGTCGATCGTTGGATAACCCGATCCCACCCAGATCACATTCTTGCGGCCCGGCGTGCCACGCGAGCTCTCCGCAATCTGCGAGAGTGTGCCCAGCGTCTGCTCCAGCCGTTCGATGTTGATGGTCGACCCACCACGCATCATCTGCCACGGAAACTGCGGAAAGTGCGTGCGAATGGCGTCAAGCAACTCCGTCCGGCTCTGCGTATAGTCGTGCAACACCTTAAACCCGTCATCGCCCGCAGCCACCAGCAGCGTAGGCACAGTCAAAACCTCCGGCTGTGCCTTCAGAAACTTCTCCATCTGCTGCCGCGCGTAGGCGGTCCCATCCCACTTCGTATTCAACTCGTCGAACACCAGGATATTCACCGGAGCATTGCCAATCTTCGCGAGGTCCGCCGTGCCATGCACCACAGCATGGTCCGCACTCCCAGCAGGCATTCGATGCCCTAGGGGTGGATCGAAGCTGCGTATTGTCTGTGGAACTTTATCCTCGGTAATCGAGAACTGCGAGCGGTCGAGATTCGACACCGGATGCCCGGATTTATCCAGCACCACAACATCCAGCACCACAAGATGCGTAGTCACATGCAGCGTCAGCGGCGGGGGATTATCTGCTGGGGAAGGGCTCTGCGCGGCGGCGCTCAAGATCAAGCTGAACAGTAGAAGGCTGCATGGAAGTTGCAAACGCAGGCGATGGTATCGTGAGGTCATAATGTTCTAGCGCAAACTTACCATGCCTCGTTGCAAGGTGTCAGTTAGTCCAGCGGCATGCACGAAGCTGCTTGAATTTTTGGAGGGGTGTGGAACGATGTGTTTTTCTGCGACGGCGAACTTTGTAGGCAGCGGCGTACTCGGCGCGGTGGGCGTAGTGACGCTCACCAAGGTAAAGCACCGCCGCGAGTTACTCTTTGCATCGTTGCCCACCCTCTTCGCGTTCCACCAGTTCATCGAAGGCTTCGTCTGGCTCGGATTGGACGGAATCATGTCCAAACAAACCGCACACAATATGGGCGCCGCGTTCGTACTCTACGCGCAGGGCCTGTTGCCGTTTCTCATGCCGTTGGGAGTAATGCTCTTTGAGCGCACAAAGGCGCGCCGCCGAACGATGCTGCCATTCGTAATCCTCGGCGGCTTGCTGACGCTATATATGCTGTGGGGCCTCTCCGCGTATCCTCTACAGGTCTGGGTGCAGGGCAACAGCATCGTGTACGTAAATCAGGCTACGAACCAGACCTGGATAGCCGTGCTCTACATCATCGCAACCTGTGGCTCGCTCTTCTTCTCCAAGATTCCGATGATGGTAGCCTTCGGCGCCGCGAACCTGGGCATCCTGCTGGTAGTCATGGCCGTAAAACGGTACGCGTTTACATCGCTATGGTGTGCATATGCGGCCGTGGCGAGCGTGATTGTGCTCGCTTATTTCTGGAAGAGTGCGGGGGTAAGGCCGTTCAAATATATTGAGGCGACTTAGAGGGCTATTCCTCAGCGCTCTCATTTGCCGTTCTGGCGGCTTTGAGGGCAGCGACATCCGCGAGATCTTGTAAACGTCCCGCAGCAGTCTTGTTGCGGATTAGATGTTCAAGGGAGATGTAACGAACGGGAATGCCTTCCCCAGTTGTTCCTGGAACGCTTTCGCTCCACGCCTCATCAAATGACAAGGCGCTTATCGCGAATAAGATATCGATCTGGCTCGGGGGAAAGCCAAATTGATAACCCGAATAGGGGTCTTGAAAGTCTTTCGGCGTGTAACCTTTGAGCGGTGCCCCATACTTAGCCAAAGCGATAAAGACTCGTTCTGCGTTTTCGTTCGTTATATCGACGAAAACATCGAGATCTTTGGTCACACGAGGCTCTGTGTATCGACCTAGTGCGTATCCGCCGACGAGCAGGTATCTAACTTGTTGTTCGTTGAATGCGAGTAAGAGATCGCGCTGATCCTTCTCCATGAGGAACGATACCTTTCATCCGATACCACTCGCGGTAGGCGTCCCGGCTCATCTCCCAGATAGTTTCGAAGATTTCAGAATCGGAACGTCCATGCCAATACCGGTACGTCTCCGCTCGCATCTCTTCGTGATTCGTGAACTTGCGGAAGGTCTTTTCCATAGAATCGCCTGAAATCATTATACCGGGGGTTAGTCTTCGATCAGGTTATACATTCCAGAATCAAAACAAGATGGGCAGCCGCAAGGCTGCCCATCTTGTTTAATCTCTGAGGTTGCGCTACAGACCCTTCTTCACCAAGAACAGAATCAGGTCCTTCACGCGCGAGGAGTAACCCCACTCGTTGTCATACCAGCTAATCACCTTGCCGGTATTTCCGATGACCTTGGTCAGCTTGGAGTCGAAGATGCTCGACAGGGGATTGCCGCGGAAGTCGGTCGAGACTAACTCTTCCTCCGTATAGCCCAGAATGCCCTTCAGCGGCCCTTCGGCAGCCGCTTTGATCGCCGCATTCACCGACTTCACATCGATCGGCTTTTCGGAGACGAAGGTCAGATCGACGACAGATACATTCGGCGTCGGTACGCGCATGGAGAAGCCGTCGAGCTTGCCGTCCATCTCGGGAATGACGAGCCTGAGCGCCTTCGCCGCACCGGTCGAGCTCGGAATCATGCTCAGGGCCGCTGCACGTGCGCGCCGCAGGTCCTTGTGCGGCGTATCCAGGATCACCTGGTCGTTCGTGTAGCTGTGGATCGTCGTCATGATGCCCGACTGAATCCCGAAAGTATCGTTGAGAACCTTCACGATAGGCGCCAGGCAGTTCGTCGTGCAGCTCGCGTTCGAGATCACGTTGTGCTTCGCAGCGTCGTACTTGTCGTCGTTCACGCCCAGAACGACGGTCAGGTCCTCGTTCGAGGCGGGTGCCGAGATAATTACTTTTTTCACCGTGCTGCCGAGGTGCGCCTTGGCCTTATCCGCATCCGTGAAGAAGCCGGTGGATTCCACCACGATCTCCGCGCCAACCGACGCCCAGTCCAGCTTGGCCGGGTCGCGCTCGGCAAAAACCTTGATCTTCTTGCCGTCCACCACAATGTGGTCGTCGCCGGCCGAAATCTCGTTCTTCAGATTGCCCAGAATCGAGTCGTACTTGAGCAGATGTGCCAGGGTGGCGGGGGTCGTTAGATCGTTGACGGCGACAAATTCAATCTCCGGATTGCCCAGAGCCGTGCGGAACACATTGCGACCGATGCGGCCGAAACCGTTGATGCCTACCTTAACTGCCATGTTCGTTTGTACCCTCTCAATACTCTGAGGCTACCAAAGCATCGAGAGCCTAGCAAACGCCCCCGCAACGCGAAAAACGAACCCTCCCGGATGCACCGCTTTTGCAGCAGAGGGACGGCTGTGGTACAAAGCAGACTATGCGCGAATGGTTGCGCGGGACCATTATGAGAAGACGTACCAAGCGTGGACCGAATGATTCGGAGTCCACGGGCAAGATTGGGCAGGAGCTTCCTGCGAACCAACAGGCGCCTCTGCGTCCGTCATATCCGGAGCCGGTAGCCAAAGCTGCTGTAGCGCCGGCCGACGAACCCCAGGCTGAGACCGCACCTCCGTCGGTGAAAACCACTCCGTCAGAAATCGCGTCGGACCGTAAAGACGACCGTGAGGAACCGTCCGGTGCACCGGCGGACTCACCGCAAATCGTGCACGAAACGCAGCCTGAATCGCTCGGAACACCGCCTGATGGCCCCGAAGCGATCCCGGCAAAATCCCCGCGTGGCTACGTAGTTTTGACCATCGGACTACCCGGTTCCGGCAAAACAACCTGGTACAAACGCCGCGGCGTAACCCCACTTTCCAGCGATATGCTGCGCAATATCCTCTTCGATGACATCACCGATCAGCGCTATCAGGGACTTGTTTTCAGCACTTTGCGAAGCCTTCTTCGTGCTCGACTTATAGCCAAGATGCCCTGGAACTACGTCGACGCGACCAACCTCAGTCCCCACGAGCGACGCCAGTGGATCAAGATGGCCAAGAGCTTCGGCTACGAAGTTCAGGCCGTCTTTTTCGACGTCCCCCTCGCTGTCTGCATGGAGCGCAACTCCAAACGCGAACGTCAGGTAACTGACGAAGTTATGCAGAAAATGGCCGAAAGATTGCGCCCTCCTGTCTTCAAAGAAGGCTTCGACAAGATCACAGTTGTGCGCGTCAAAGGCGCAGCACCGGCTGTTGCAGAGAACGCTCCCGAGGCTGCGGTCGAAGGGTAAGTCACAGATAGCACGGAGCTTTTGATGGCCACCCAGGAAGTGGAGTTCGCGCATGTGAGCTTCGACCTTCCGGGTGGCCGTCGGCTTTTGGACGACATCTCTCTCAAAGTAGCCGCAGGTTCAACCACAGCCCTGCTAGGCCGCAGCGGATCAGGCAAGACGACGCTGCTACGCACTGTGAACGCGCTTGTAAGGCCCACAGGTGGCAAAGTGCTGGTAGGTGGTCAGGACGTCGCTCAGACGGACGTGATCGCTTTGCGACGCGGCATCGGGTATGTGATTCAGGAGACAGGTCTTTTCCCGAATATGAGTGTGGGGCGAAATGTGGGGATGGCGTTGGAACTGGCTGGTCG
>Ga0302302_1001889_pt1 | contig 12477 bp, 10 predicted proteins | sample III_Palsa_E1_3_FD_198766 | JGI IMG/M metagenome (GOLD analysis project Ga0302302, IMG submission 198766) | Peat permafrost microbial communities from Stordalen Mire near Abisko, Sweden - III_Palsa_E1_3 | ecosystem: Environmental > Terrestrial > Soil > Palsa > Peat permafrost | place: Sweden...
TCATCGCCAACAGTTGTCGAATCAGGGCTTGCTAGGCGCACGGAACACAAGCGGCGCACGGCGGCCCTGGCGGCCGCGCGCGCGTCATTTCTCGACGATCTGCACGCGTATGCCGTTTGTAAGGATAGTGATTGTACCGGGTTCGTAGTTCACGCCGGCAAATTGCAACTGATCCGGCTTGAAGGTGTAGATAGGATAGTTGGTCAGCAACTGGGTCGCGAGCAGCGCGGCGGCGGCATTGATCTGCTGCGTGTAGGCCTGAGCCCCGCCACTGATGTTCACGCTATCGACGTTCGGTGATTTCAGCACCACGGATTTGCTGGCCTCGTCATAGGCCAGTTCGCTCGACAACGTGAACACACCATCCACCGGCTCCTGCAGGAACGGGCTGGCGAGGTGCGCGTCGAGGCGGATCGAGACGCGGTTGGTATCCGGCAGGAAGCCGACCACCGGGTTGGCCAGCTGAACCTGGAACACCTGCGAGATGGTGCGCTGGTAAGGGAATTTGCGCTGCACGGCCTCTTGCACCTGCTGCTGCGAGAACGTGTAGTGCGACGGAATGAACGGAAACGTCGAGGCCGCACAAGCCGCCAGCGACACCGTGATGCCCATCGCCGCAGCGGCCATGAGCAGGAATCCGCGCCGGGTCGGCGCAACGGGTTGGGTCATGCAAGTTCTCCGGTCGGTCCAATGCAAAGTTCTTATGCCATTCCCATGCAACGGGTTGCGGTTGAAACAGCCCCGTTGCGGGGATCGGATGGCACGGCGGGTTGCGTCAGCGTTTCGAGCTGGGTGAGCCAGGTGAGCGCTTCAGTACGCGTCGTGCCGCACATCTCGCCCTGCGGTTGCAGACCGGAGCAGCACGCCGGCCGTTCGGGCTCGCCGAAGATCGCACAACGCAGATCGTCGCCGAGCTGGATGCAACGCACGCCCGCCGGCTTGCCGTGCGGCATGCCCGGGATCGGGCTCGAGATCGACGGCGCAATACAGCACGCCCCGCAATCCGGGCGGCACGCATGACCGGCTACATTGAACGGAGATTCGACAACAGTCACCAGACTCTTCCTGAAACGCTCTACGACCCACTGAATGCGCGCCCGCGGCACGCCAACCCTGCATTGTGCCATTGCACGGCGTGCGACCTTATTACACAAGGCTGGTCCGAAGCGCTCCCGTAAACTGGACTGCTACTTAAGGCCACGCTCAAGAGGCGCCTGTCACGTTCCACCCGGTCTTGCCGGCCCACAGGTCCCTCCATACTTCCCGACGTGGCGTCCACAGAGCCGCCCATGACCACTGCCGACACCCTCTTCCGTCCCGACCTGCTCGCCAGGTACAGCGCAAACGGCCCACGGTATACGTCCTATCCGACCGCACTTCAGTTCCGCGACGATTTCGAGCACGCCGACTATCTGCGTGCCGCGGCTGATCCAGGCGCATCGGCAACGGATCTCTCGCTGTACTTCCACATCCCGTTCTGCGACACCGTGTGCTTCTACTGCGGCTGCAACAAGATTGCAACGAAGAACCGCGCGCGTGCCCGCCCTTACCTCGAGCGACTCAAGCGCGAGCTCGCCTTGCAGGCGGCCTGCTTCGATACCGCGCGGCCGGTTTCGCAACTCCACTGGGGCGGCGGCACGCCGACGTTTTTGTCGCACGATGAGATGAGCGAACTGATGGCGGCCACCCGCCAACACTTCTTGCTGAGTCCTGACGCGCTGGGTGAGTTTTCAATCGAAGTCGATCCGCGCGAAGCATCCACCGAAACCATCGCCCATCTGCGCAAACTCGGCTTTAACCGGCTGAGTCTCGGTGTGCAGGATTTCGATCCGATGGTCCAGCAGGCTATCAATCGCATCCAGCCGCTCGAGATGACCGCCTCGGTGATGCAGGCCGCACGCGCCGTGAGCTTTCATTCGATCGGCGTCGATCTGATCTACGGCTTGCCGCATCAGACGGTCGACAGTTTCAGCCGCACGCTCGACACCATGCTGGCGCTCGCGCCGGATCGGCTGTCGGTGTTCGGCTATGCGCACATGCCGAAGCTATTCAAGATGCAGCGTCAGATGGACGCCGCGGCGCTGCCCTCGCCCGAAGCGCGTCTGGCGATCCTCAGGCTGGTAGTCGAGCGTTTGACGGGCGCGGGATATGTGTACATCGGCATGGATCACTTTGCGTTGCCTACCGACGAGCTGGCAATCGCGCAAGCCCAGCGCAGCTTGCATCGCAATTTCCAGGGCTACAGCACGCGTGCGGAATGCGATCTGATCGGCTTTGGGGCGTCGTCGATAGGCAAGGTGGGGGACGTCTACGCGCAGAACGCCAAAGACCTGGCAGACTACGACGCCGCGATCGACGCCGGGCGCCTCGCGCTCACGCGCGGCGTGCGCCTGACCGCCGACGACCGCCTACGCCGTGACATCATCACGCAACTGATGTGCAATCTGGAACTGCGCTTCGATGAATTCGACGCAGCGTATGGCATCCGCTTTGCCGAGACGTTCGCGCCGGAGCTGGAACGCCTGCGCGAGTTTGCCGAGGATGGACTGGTGTCGATAGGCGGTGGCAAGCTCGAAGTGCTGACAGCCGGACGGATGCTCGTGCGCAACATCGCGATGGTGTTCGACCGGTATCTCCGCCAGCAAACCATGGAGCGGTTTTCGCGGACGGTTTGAGGCGGTTGGCGCGCAACTTGCCCGGAACGCCAATTTCGGCCATAATCTGCGTTTCCCGCCGCGCGCATCCTTTGCGCGCGTGTCGCAAGACAAGCCCAGGTGGTGAAACAGGTAGACGCAGGGGACTCAAAATCCCCCGCCGCAAGGCGTGCCGGTTCGAGTCCGGCCCTGGGCACCAGTACTTCCTCCCGCATTACTCCCCCAAAAGCCAGGCAGTTCGTAGAGGTTCGCTTGACGCGTTCCAAAGCGGGTAACGATCCACATCTTGTCTTCCACCTTCTACGTGGCGAGGCAGCGGTCGGCGTTGTGCTGCGCATGAAGGCGCAGCACAACAGTGAGTCCATCGAGCGCCACCCCAACCATCATCGCGTAGCGCCAACACTCGCCCCCGCCCGCCGCCGCTTCACCACATAACCCATCCACATCACCAGCAACCACACCGGCACCAGCCACACCGAAGCCGACAACCCCGGCGTCATCGCAAGAATCACGAGAATCATTGCCATGAACGCAAGGCAGATCCAGTTGCTGACCGGAAACCAGAACGACTTGAACACCAGCGTCTGCTCTGCCGCCACCATCGCCTTGCGCGACTTCAGATGCGTGAGGCTGATCAACGACCAGTTCAGCACCAGCGCGGCAACTACCAGCGCCATCAGCACACCGAGCGCTTCAGAAGGGATCAGGTAATTGATGATCACGCAGGCGAATGTCGCCAGCGCGGACAAGCCGATCGCCAGATACGGCACACCACGACGATCGACCTTCATCAGCGCGCGCGGTGCATTGCCCTGCTCCGCGAGGCCATAAAGCATGCGGCTATTTGCATACACACCGCTGTTGTAGACCGAAAGCGCGGCCGTCAGCACCACAACGTTGAGGATATTCGCCGTTAGCGTCGAGCCGATCTGCGAGAAGATCATCACGAACGGACTGCCGCCGGCAGCCACCTGATTCCACGGATACAGCGACAGCAACACCACCAGCGAGAGAATGTAAAAAATCAGAATCCGGTAGATCACCTGATTCACGGCCTTCGGAATGCTCTTGCGCGGCTCATCCGCCTCGGCCGCCGTGATGCCGATCAGCTCCAGACCGCCGAAGGAAAACATGATCACGGCCAGCATCATGAAGAGCCCATGAAAACCGTGCGGAAAGAAGCCTCCGTCGGCCCACAGGTTAGTGATCGACGCTTGCGGACCACCGTGGCCGCTAATCAGCAGATAGCCGCCGAACAGGATCATGCCGATCACCGCCACCACCTTGATGATCGCAAACCAGAACTCAGTCTCGCCGTAGGCCTTCACGTTCGCCAGATTGATCGCGTTGATGCCCACGAAGCACACCAACGCCGATAGCCAGGCAGGCACACCGGGCCACCAGAAATGCACGTAGGTCCCCACGGCCGTCAACTCTGCCATGCTGACCAGCACATACAGCACCCAGTAATTCCAGCCCGACAGAAAGCCGGGGAAATCGCCCCAGTACTTGTAGGCAAAGTGACTAAACGAACCCGCCACCGGTTCTTGCTCGACCATCTCGCCGAGTTGCCGCATGATCATGAATGCGATGATGCCGCCAATCGCGTAGCCAAGAATCATCGACGGGCCGGCCGCCTGCAACACGCTAGCTGAACCAAGGAACAAGCCGGTGCCGATCGCCCCGCCCAGCGCGATGAGCTGGATGTGACGATTTTTCAGCCCGCGCTTCAGGCCCTCTTGCTGCTGTGGACTATTCAAAATTGCGCCTCAGTGTGTCTCTGTGTACGGATATCGGTCACCCGGACAAACGTGCGGTCTGACCCGGCAAAGCCAAATATTTTAGCCTGTCCGATGTGACCCACGCACTGGGACGGGCCCGCGACGCGCGGCGCATGCGGTTCAGCACGACGTGGCATGCGTGGTGAGTCAATCGCAATACTCACCACGCAACCGTGCACGGCGTCGCTACGCATACGCTATCGCCGCCGGATCCTGCAGGCAAGTTACCCCATCGCCGCCCCGTCGGGAACCGCTTCGAGCCGCGCTGCTGGCGACCCCACAATGATCAGCGCCTGCGCGAGAAAAGCAGCGGCTGCCATCACCAGACACACCTCCATTCCCCAATGCCCGCTGACCCCAGCGCCCAGCAACGCGCCGAGCGGCCGCGCGCCATAGGTTGCCGTGCTGTTGATGGCCGAAACACGTCCCATCATCCCATCGGGCGTGATGGCCTGGCGCAAGGTGGTCGAGCCGACCACCCAGAGAATTGGCCCCACACCGAGCAGAAAGAAGCTTAGCATTGCCAACCAGAACGACGGTACGATCAGCGTTGCCACCATCACGAGAGAAGCGAGCAGTCCGCAAAACGGACCAATCGTCAACACGCGCCCAAACCGCAGCCGCTGCGCAATCGACGGTGCCGCCAGTGCCCCGCACACCATGCCGACGCCATACGCACCGAGCGTCACGCCCACGGCCGACGCCGTCAGTCCAAGCCGGTGCACCGCATACGGCACATACACCGCCTGCAACATGAAGAAGCCGAGATTGAAAAACACGGCCGTGGCGATCATCGGACGCAGTAAGGCATCACGCAACACGAAGCGGGTACCGTCGCGCAGTTCGCGCAAGAAGTGACGTTGCCCGGTCAGTGCGCGCGGCGGCTCACGCAGCCCTGCCAGCAGTGCGACCGCCAATGCCGACAGTCCGGCCGCGCAGCCATAAGCCCAGCCCGCGCCGATCCAGCCCACCAGCATGCCGCCGAGCGCAGGCCCAGCGGAATACGCGACGCTGCGTGCCAGTTCGAGCCGCCCATTCGCGGCTGCGAATGACTCGCGCGACACCAACGACGGCACTAGCGATGGCGCCGCCACGTTGTACGCCACCGTGCCGGTCGCGCCGAGACACCCGAGCGCAGCGAGCCAAGGCAAGGTCAATTCATGCGAGATCACCAGCAACAGCACGCTCAGCATGGCGATCACGCGCATGCCTTCAGCGAGCGCCATCAAGGTCCGGCGCGAGCGACGATCGGCCCACACCCCGAACGGAATCGACAGCAACAGGAAGGGCAACGTCTGGGCAGTCTGCAGCAAACCCGTTTCTCGCGCGCTTGCACCGAGCGCGAAAACTGCAACGAGCGGCGCAGCAGCGAGGCTGATCTGCTCGGCCGACTGCGCAACGAGATTCGACCACGCAAGCCGCTGGAACACGGCCGGTAGTCTGACGACGGGATGGGAGAAAGGGACACGCATTGATGACCTCCTGTTTCAATGAGGTCATCGTCGCGGTTTGCGGCGGGCGGTACGCTCCGCTTCTTGCGCTGTTATTCGTGTGACTGGTGTGACGTACCCGCTACAGCCTGGCGCTCATGGCGCATACGACGACGCCATCCCACTCTCAAGCCCGTGATCGAGCGTAGTGCGAATAATCGACAACCCTCGCAACAGCGCTTCGCGCGACGGAGCACCCGTCATGCACACCCGAATCGCATGCGGCGCCGCATTACGCCCAATCACAAAACTGTCAGCAGTCTTAACCAGCACCCCCTCGTGCCGCAACGCCGCCGCAAATTCCGCAGCACGCCACGGCTCGGGTAGCGGCAACCACAGATGCGAACTCGTCGCCGCATGCCGGTAGGCGACCCCATCGAGCACTTCGTTCGCTACTTCGTGCTGCGTTTCGATATGCGCGCGCTGCAAGCCATTCAACCGCTCCATCTCGCCGTTTTCAATCCAGCGTGACACCACTTCGGCCATCAATGGCGCGGTCATCCAGCAGTCGCTGCGAATCACCGCCGCGATCTTCGAACACCATGCAGGCGGCGCTTGCAGATACCCTACCCGCAACCCCGGCGCGACCGATTTCGACAAGCCCGCAATCAGAAACGACTGATCCGGCAAACGCGTCGCGAGCGGCTCAGGCGGCGCCTCGAGCAACATCGCCGGTACCAGGTCTTCGATAAGCAGCACGCCGTGCCGCTGCAAAATATCGGCGACGGCATCGCGCCGCTCGCTCGACATCGTCGCAGTGGTCGGATTGTGGATGGTGGGCACGCAAAAAATCGCGCGCGGATGCAGCGACTTGCATGCCAGTTCGAGCGCAGCGGGCACAAGACCTTCGGCGTCGATCTCGACCCCGACCAGGTGCAGCCGCAGTTGCCGCGCCAACGCAATGATCCCCGGATAGCTGACCACTTCGGCCAGCACGGTATCGCCCGGCCGGGCGACCGCGCGCAGCACCGAAGCCAACGCATGCTGCGCGCCTTGCGTAACCAGCACGCGCGACGCGCTCGCCGGACTGCCGGCGCGTCCCAGCCATGCCGCGCCCGCCAGCCGATGCCGCATCGAGCCGGCTTCCGGCGCGTATTGCAGCAACTCAGCGGCAAGGCGTTCGTCGTTGGCGATTTCACGCAGCGTGACGCATAGCGCCGTTGCTTCACCCGTCGATTGCGGCACGTTCTGGCCGAGATCGATCAAGGCCGGCGCTGGCGGCATCCCAGGACGTAACGCGCCACGCGCGGTGGTACCCGACGACATCTCACGAGCCCGCGCCTGCGCCACATACGTGCCGTCGCCGACGCGCGCGTTCGCCAGCCCCTGCCGTTCCAGCTCCGCATACGCACGGCTGATCGTGCCGGTGGTGACGTGCAATTCGCTGGCGAGCGACCGGTGCGGCGGCAGCTTTTCGCCCGCCGGCAGTTGGCCGTTGAGGATGGCCTGCGCGAAAGCTCGCGCAATGACCTGGTATTTTGGATCGCTGCCCGCTTCGATCCTGGGCAGCCACGCGTTCATCGCCATAGTGCGACGGTCTCCTTCCTGTTTCCTTCCCACTGGCATCGAGGCCATGGGTGTCATTCGCATCATACGCATTCAATCGCACGACATTGCATGCAGTCATTTACTTTAATTGAAGCGATTGAGTTGCTCGTGCCACGTCCATAGCATGACGTCATTCCTAATCCAATCGCGCCGCCTCATGCGGCATTGCGGCATTCGTCCCAGGAACGCCCATGAGTTTTGAGACACCTCGCATCAGCCGGATTGACATCACGCACCACCAGCTGGAGCTCGATCCGCCGTTCCCCGCCTCCTGGGATAGCCAGCCGCGGCGCAAATTTCCCGCCACCATCGTGCGCGTTCATGACGACGCAGGTCACGTGGGCATCGGCTCCGGCGATGCGATGTACGGCTTCGCGGACTACCAGCACCTGTTCGTCGGCACCGATCCGCTCGCCCTCGGGCGCCATAGCGCTGTGCTGGACAACATCGGCTTTCACGCCGGCCGCCCGTGGCCGCTCGATATCGCGCTGTGGGATCTGGCCGGCAAGATTCGCGGCGAACCGTGCTGGAAGATGATGGGTGGTCGTAGCAACCGCATTCGCGCCTACGCTTCAGGCGGCGTGCACCGGCATCCCGACGAGATGGCCAAGATGGCGCTGCAGGTCGCCGAGCGCGGCTTTCCGGCGCTCAAAATCCGCTTCGGCCGTCCAAGCCTCGCCGACGATTTCGACGCGCTCGCCGCTGTGCGCGATGCGGTAGGCGACCGTCTTGAACTGATGGTGGACTGCAACCAGGGCTGGCGCATGCCGTGGGACACAGCTGCGCCGTGGTCAGTGAGCGAAGCGCTCGAAGTCGCCCGTGAGCTCGAAAAACACGGCGTCTACTGGATGGAGGAGCCGCTGCATCGCGGCGACTATGACGGCCATGTCGAACTGCGCCGCAGCACCGGCATGCGCATCGCCGGGGGCGAGATGACCCGCGAGCGCTACGAGTTCGATCAGCTGCTCGCACGCGATTGCCTCGACGTGTTTCAACCCGACGTCGCCTGTTCGCTCGGCATGGAAGGACTACGCAAGCTCGCGCAGGCGGTCGAAGCGCGCGGCAAGGTGTTCACGCCGCACACGTGGGGCAACGGCATCGGACTCGCGGCCAATCTTCATCTGACGGCGGGCGCCGCATCGGCGCCCTTCATCGAGTTCCCCTGCGACCCGCCGGAATGGTCGATCGAGCGCCGCGATTTCATGCTGACGCAACCCATCGACGTCGACAGCGAAGGCTGGCTCACGCTCTCCGACGAACCGGGTCTCGGTCTCGCGCTCGACGAGGCCGCGCTCGCAGCGACACAGAGTTCTAGCAGTACCTACGCCTGACGCCTCTGCCGAGGCACAAACTAAAAACCAATTGGAGACAAGACAATGCAGATGAAAACCTGGATGCGCACAGCTTGCGTGGCGCTCGCCGCGGGCGCCCTCTTTCCGGCCGCCGCGCACGCGGGCACCTGGTGCTCAAGCGGCAAGACCGTGCGCTTTGCAGGCGTCACTTGGGAAAGCGGCTCGTTCACCTCGGAAGTACTGCGCTATATCGCCGAGAAAGGCTACGGCTGCAAAACGGATACCGTGCCGGGCAGCACCGCCGCGACCGAAACGGCCCTCGCGCGTAACGACCTGCAGGTCTGGGGCGAACAGTGGACGGGTCGCTCGGAAATCATTGCCAAAGGCGTCGCGGACGGCCAGGTCAAGTTGATCGGCGATACGCTGCCGGGCGGCACCAACGAAGGCTGGTACGTGCCGGAATACGTCGTCAAGGGCGACCCCGCGCGCGGCATCAAACCGGTCGCACCGAACCTGACCTCGGTCGCCGATCTGCCGAAGTACAAGAATCTCTTTGAGGACGACGAAGAACCGGGCAAGGGCCGCTTCCTGAATTGCCCCGCTGGTTGGGACTGCGAACGCGTGAACACGCGTCTGCTGAAAGTGCTCAATCTCGACGACAGCTATACGAACTTCCGCCCCGGCACCGGCGCGGCGCTCGACGCGGCCATCTCATCCGCGTATCAGCGTGGCAAGCCGATCCTGTTCTACTACTGGGAACCGGCGGCGCTGATGGCCAAATATAAGTTCGTGCAACTGAAGATGCCGCCGTTCAACGCCGATTGCTGGAAGACGCTGCGTGCCGATAGCAGCACCTCGCAGTGCGCGTCATCGTATCTGGTCTCGCATCTGAAGGTCGGTGTATCGACGCCGTTCTATCAGGCCGAGCCCGAGATGATGGCGGCCTTCGGTAAGGTCAGCTTCTCGATGGACTTCCTGAACCAGACCATCCTCGAGATGACCAGCAAGAAGATCGACGGTCCGACGATGGCGAAGCAGTTCCTCCATGACCATCCGGAAATGTGGAAACCGTGGGTCCCGAACGACGTGGCCCAGAGAGTCCAGGCCTCGCTCGCAGGCGCCTGATTCTCCGACGAACTCACGACGCTTTGCGCTGAACGGCTGACGCCCTACGTCACCCGTTCACGCACATCGGAGGTTTGATCATGCATTCTTTTTTTCTGCATCTGTCGATTGCCGACTGGGTGAACGACGTCGTCCAGGCGTTCGTCACCGCGCACGGTGACAGCTTCCACAACTTCAGCATCGCACTGCTGCGCTATCTGCTAGTGCCGCTCGAAGGCGCGCTGCGGGCCACGCCCGCGTGGATGATCCTGCTCGCGGTCGGCGCGATCACGTGGAATGCGACGCGGCGTCTGCCGATCGCTGCATTCTTCGTGCTGCTGCTGTATGCGATTGGCTGCTTCGGGCTGTGGGACAAGCTGATGGAGACGCTCGCGCTGATGCTGGTGGCGACCGTGCTGTCGGTGGTGCTCGGCGTGCCGCTCGGCATCTTCACGTCGCGCAGCGCGTTGCTAAGGCGGATCCTGTTGCCGGTGCTCGACATCATGCAGACGCTGCCGAGCTTCGTGTACCTGATCCCCGTGCTGATGCTGTTCGGCCTCGGCAAGGTGCCGGCGATTCTCGCCACCATCATCTATGCGCTGCCGCCGCTGATCCGTCTGACCGATCTCGGCATCCGTCACGTGGATGCCGATGTGGTCGAAGCCGCCCGCGCCTTCGGCACCACACGCTGGCAGTTGCTGGTCAACGTGCAGTTGCCGCTCGCGCGGCCGAGCATCATGGCCGGCATCAACCAGACGACGATGATGGCGCTGTCGATGGTGGTGATCGCCTCGATGATCGGCGCACGCGGACTCGGCGAGGATGTGCTGGCGGGCATCCAGACGCTCGATGTCGGCAAGGGCACACAGGCCGGGATTGCGATCGTGATTCTGGCGATTGTGATCGACCGCATCAGTCAGGGGTATGGACAGGACCGCCGCACGCGGCGACTGCTGGCGTTGCGCCGCAGGGCGAAGTCGGTGTCGCGCGTGCCGTACAAGGTCGCGGCAACCGAGGCGGATACGGACGGCGCGGATAGCCACGGCGAAGCGGGTCAGAGCGGGCTCGAAACCCGTGCGGCGAAGTAGTCGTCAGGCTCAGCAATCCGGCCACGGCTACCGCCACGGAATCAGAGAAGCGACAACCACCCTGCATGGGACCGAAGGAGACAGACATGGCAGCGATAGAAGTAAAGCACGTGTACAAGCTGTTCGGCCCCGAAACCGGGCACGCGCGCGTGCTCGACCTGCTCAAAAGCGGTAAGGGCAAGGCCGATGTGCTCAAGCAGACCGGCTGCAACGTCGGCTTGAACGATGTGAGCCTGAACATCGGCTCGGGCGAAATCTACGTGATCATGGGCCTCTCAGGCTCCGGCAAGTCGACGCTCGTGCGTCACTTCAACCGGTTGATCGAGCCGACCGCGGGCGAGATCGTGATCGACGGCTCGGACGTCATCAAGCTCAATCCGCAGGGCCTGCGCGAGTTGCGCCGTTACAAGGTCAGCATGGTGTTCCAGAACTTCGGCCTGCTGCCGCACCAGACCGTGCTCGACAACACAGCCTACGCGCTGCGCACTCGTGGCGAGGGCAAAGCCCAGGCCAACGAGAAAGCGCGCACGTGGCTCGGCAAGGTAGGCCTCGACGGCTACGGCGAGCACTATCCCGACGAGCTATCGGGCGGCATGCGTCAGCGCGTTGGGCTCGCCCGGGCGCTCGCCGCCGACACCGACGTGCTGCTGATGGACGAAGCGTTCTCCGCGCTCGATCCGCTGATCCGCACCGAAATGCAGGACCAGTTGCTGCAGTTGCAGGCGACGCTGAACAAGACCATCGTGTTCATCACGCACGATCTGGACGAGGCGCTGCGCATCGGCAATCGCATCGCGATCCTGCGTGACGGCACGCTGGTGCAGGAAGGCACGCCGGACGAGATCCTCACTCGACCGGCTGACGATTATGTACGGCGTTTTGTGGAGCGGCGCGCGGGCGTGCAGTAAAGGTAAAGCAGTCAGGGTGGCGACGCGCGCCGGGTAGAATGCACGCGAATATACGCGAGGCGGCGGACTACACGGTCCGTCGCCAGCATGTCGCCCTGCCGTTCTCTCGCCCCCATGAATCTCGAAAGCGTTCTCTTCACCCAGGGTTTCGGTTCACGACGTCAATGCCGCACGCTGATCGCCGACGGCCACGTGACGATCGACGGCGCACTCCACGCCGATCCCGATGCCGATGTCTCAACCGAGACGCTCACCTTTAGCGTCGACGGCATCGCCTGGCCGTACCGCGAGCACGCATACCTCTTGCTAAACAAACCCGCCGGTTACGAATGCTCGCGCGAGCCGCAGCATCATCTGAGCGTGTTCAACCTGCTGCCGCCGCAATTCGCCGAGCGCGGCGTGCAATGCGTCGGCCGGCTCGACCAGGACACCACCGGCCTGCTACTCCTCTCCGACGACGGCAAGTTCGTCCACGCCTTCACCTCGCCCAAACGCAAGGTGCCCAAGGTCTACCTTGCGACCACTCGCCATCCGCTCGACGAGGCGCAACTCGGCGCGCTACGCGAAGGCGTGCAGCTGCACGGCGAGCCCAAACCGATTGCCGCCGTCGCC
>Ga0302302_1001898_pt1 | contig 12433 bp, 12 predicted proteins | sample III_Palsa_E1_3_FD_198766 | JGI IMG/M metagenome (GOLD analysis project Ga0302302, IMG submission 198766) | Peat permafrost microbial communities from Stordalen Mire near Abisko, Sweden - III_Palsa_E1_3 | ecosystem: Environmental > Terrestrial > Soil > Palsa > Peat permafrost | place: Sweden...
GGCCCGCCGGGGCGGTGCTCTACCAGCGTGTCGGAGGACGGCATGAACACGCTCTCGTGACCGTCCTTCCACCGGACCAGATAAGGCGCTGCGCCATCCTGCCCGTGGACCTCCACGATCACGCCCCCGCGGTCCACGTCACCCACGTGCCGGCCCCTGACCAGCAGCTCATCACCTGCAACCGCGCGCATCGCCATCCCTCCTCCGCCTTGATGCCACGACGATCACGCCGGTGCTTCAGGCGAAACAGGGCCAAAGGTCCGCGGTACTGCATCCTGGACATGCATGTGGACGGGTTCCGGTTTGACCTGGCCGCGGCGCTGGCCCGGGAGTTGCATGATGTGGACCGGCTCGCCGCCTTTTTCGGCCTGGTCCAGCAGGATCTCGTCATCTCGCAGGTCAAGCTGATCGCCGAGCCGTGGGATGTCAGGAAAGGTGGCTATCAGGTCGGGAAATTCCCGCCGCTGTGGTCGGAATGGAACGGCAAGTACCGTGACTACGTCCGCGACCTATGGCGCGGCGAGCCCACCCTGCCGGAGTTCGCGCTGCGGTCGCTGTCTTGTGGGTGCCGAAAACCTCGTCCATGTCATGCGAGCAGGCGATATTCGTTGATCAGGCCTCCGGCGCGAGCGTGTTTTCGGACGCCGTACTGCTCAAGATCGACCGGCTCGGGTAGCGGTTTCAGCGGCGCAGCGCCGTCCAGTGACCGGTGAGGCCGGTGCTGATTGTGGTGGGTCCCGTACTGGCGCAGGACCCACCACAGATGCCTCTGATTCCAGATCAGGGTGCGGTCCAGGAGTTCGCGCCGGCATCCCCCGATCCAGCGTTCGGCGATCGCGTTCATACGGGGCGCCCGGACGCTACACAGCACGGCCCGGATCCCGGCATCGGCGAGGACCGCATCAAACGCGTCCGTGTAGTTCGAGAGCCACGGTCGCGGATCATGAACTTGACCCGGTGCGCCTCGTCGCCGAGGTCCATGATCAGGTTGCGGGCCTGCTGGGCGGTCCATTCCCCGGTTGGATGCAGAGTGACTCCGAGGATGCGGATGCGCCGGGTGGCGTGCTCGATCACGGCCAGCACGTAGGCCTGGGTGCCGCCGAGCAGGCCGGCCGTGAAGAAGCCGCACGCCACGATCGCCTCGGCCTGGGACGCAGGAACTGTGACCAGGCAGGCCCGGTCCGTCGGGGCGCTGGGTCGATTCCGGCATTCTTCAGAATCTCCCACACCGCCGGCGCCGCCACCTGCACTCCCAGGCCAGCCAGTTCCCCGTGGATCCTGCGGTATCCCCATCCGTGGAAATGTTGAGCTCAACATTTCCCTCGTTATGTGGACCCGGGGATTATGTCGAGTCTGGCGGCTGATTAGGTGACTTCACGGTCTGGTGTGCGCCAGCGCTTCACATAAGTTCTGCGCCCCGCGACGCTTCACCTCAAACACAAGTCATGGAGGTGGGCGATGCACGAAGCGTTCTGGAATGGGCTGTTCGACGTGCGCTGGGAGGAGGCCCCGCTCGGACCGGAGGCCATTCGGCTGGTCCAGAGGCTGCGCGAGCGCGGCTATGCCGAGCGGACGTGCCGGGATTACGGGCACGCCGTCGTTCACCTCGGCAGGTACCTGCACGAAGAGCAGGAAAGCGACCGGGTTCGCGCTGAGGAGGTCGTCGCGGACTTCCTCGCCGGTCATCTGCCGGGGTGTCGCTGTTACCGCCGCCCGATGGGCCGGCGAGAAGAACCGGCCCGCCGGGGCCTGGCGCACCTGCTCGTGATGCTGCGCGAGGAGGGCGCCTTCCCCCCGGTCACGGCGGACGAGCCGCCCGACCGCCAGCTGATCGAGGGCTATTGCCGGTTCCTGCGTCATGATCGCGGGCTCGCCGAAACGACGATAGCCAACTACCGGCGCTACCTTCGCCACTTCCTGGTCAGCCGCGGCGCTGCGGTGAGCCTTGTCGAGTTGGCGGCGCTGGGCGCGGACGATCTGCTCGCGTTCAGCCGCCAGCGCGGGGCTGGCCTGGGGCGGACGGCGTGGAACCATCTAGCCACGGCGTTGTCTGGCTTCTACCGGTGGCTGGATCTGTCTGGGCGCGGCGGGGCGCACCTGGTGGGCGCGGTGCCACCGCGCCGGCGCTACCGGCTCGCCAACGTGCCCTGCGCCTTGTCGTGGGACCAAGTGCGCCGCCTGCTCGGCATGGCCGGCGTTCGTGAGCCGAACGGGCGGGGCAACTACGCCATGCTGCTGCTGATCGCCAGCTACGGCCTGCGCGGGTGCGAGGTCAGGGCGCTGCGGCTGAACGACATCGACTGGGCGCACGACGAGATCGTCATCTTCGCGCCGAAGACCGGCCGGCGCCGCGCCCCGGCCCTCACCGGCGAAGGCCGCCAGGCCACGGGTACTGACACTGCGGCGTTGCGGCGATCTGATCCTTGGTCAGCCCGTGCCCGGTCAGCCGCGTAAAGCAGCGATGACACGCGTAAAGCAGCGATGACACATGCCACCGAGCCCGGTATGGATGGTCGTCCGGGCTGATCCGCTGCGGCGTGCCGGTCGAGGTCGTCGCCCGGCTGCTCACGCATCGCTCCCCGGCTGCCACCAGCCAGACCAGACCTGCATCCACCTCGACGCCACCGACGCGCCAGAGGCCCTGACCCGGGCCGGCGTGTGGAATGAACCCACCCCATCCGCCTCGCCCCCACCGCCAACGGTCGCCGCGGAACACCAGGACGGCCATGCCGAGCACCCAGCGGGTAGACGATCTTGAGCAGCACTCGGCCAGCCAGCCATCACCACGTCCACCTGCCGGCAACAATGCTGGGCAGCCAATGCAATCGAGTATCCGGGCGGCACAGCATGGCCGGGGCGGCCCAGGCGGTGCAGCGCCGCTGGTGGCGCCGGTCAGGTCACCAGGCGCCCGCCGGTTCCGCCGGCGGCCGCCTTGCTCTCAAATCACCGCGGGCGGCGCATCGGGCACGGCCTCGGGCTTGGCCACGCCCTCGAACGTGAACCGCGCTTGCGGCCCGGTGCCCTGCACATCGACCGTGACGATCTGGCCGGTCTTCAGCTCGCCGAACAGGATCTTCTCGGACAGGTTGTCCTCGATCTCCCGCTGGATCGTGCGGCGGAGCGGCCTGGCACCGAGCACCGGATCGTAGCCCCGCTCGGACAGCAGCGTCCTGGCCGCAGGCAGCAGCTCCAGGCCCATGTCCCGGTCCTTGAGCCGCTCATCCACCTTGGCGACCATCAGGTCCACGATGGTGAGAATCTCTTCCCTCGCCAGCTGGTGGAACACGATCGTGTCATCGACGCGGTTCAGGAACTCTGGCCGGAAGTGCTGCTTCAGCTCCTGCTGCACCGTGGTCTTCATCCGGTCATACGAGCCGCGCGACTCCCCTGCGGTGCCGAAGCCGACCGAGACGCCCTTGGAGATGTCCCGGGTGCCCAGGTTGGTGGTCATGATGATCACCGTGTTCTTGAAGTCGACCACCCTGCCCTGCGCATCAGTGAGCCGCCCGTCCTCGAGGATCTGCAGCAGCGAGTTGAAGACGTCCGGGTGAGCCTTCTCGATCTCGTCGAACAGGACCACGGAGAACGGCTTGCGGCGCACCTTCTCGGTCAGCTGGCCGCCCTCCTCGTATCCGACGTACCCGGGCGGGGAACCGAACAGCCGGGACACCGTGTGCTTTTCCATGTACTCGCTCATGTCCAGCTGGATCAGCGCGTCCTCATCCCCGAACAGGAAGTCCGCGAGCGTCCTGGACAGCTCGGTCTTACCGACCCCGGACGGCCCAGCGAAGATGAACGAGCCCCCGGGCCGCTTCGGGTCCTTCAGCCCGGCCCTGGTCCGCCGGATGGCCTGCGAGAGCGACTTGATGGCCACGTTCTGGCCGATGACACGCTTGTGGAGTTCGTCTTCCATCCGCAGCAGCCGCTGCGATTCCTCCTCGGTGAGCTTGAACACCGGGATGCCCGTGGCGGTCGCCAGGACCTCCGCGATCAGCTCCGCGTTCACCTCGGCGACGGTGTCCATGTCGCCGGCCTTCCGCTCCTTCTCCCGGGCATCCTTCTTCCCGGTCAGCTGCTTCTCGGTGCCGCGCAGGGCGGCGGCCTTCTCGAAGTCCTGGGAGTCGATGGCCGACTCCTTCTCCCGGCGCACCTGGGCGATCTTCTCGTCGTACTCGCGCAGGCCCGGCGGCGCGGTCATCCGGCGGATCCGCATCCGGGACCCGGCCTCATCGATCAGGTCGATCGCCTTGTCCGGCAGGAACCGGTCGCTGACATAGCGGTCCGCCAGCTGCGCGGCGGCGGCCAGCGCGTCGTCGGTGATCGACACCCGGTGATGCGCCTCATAGCGGCCGCGCAGGCCCCTGAGGATCTCGATGGTGTGCGCGATCGTCGGCTCGGCGACCTGGACCGGCTGGAACCTGCGCTCAAGCGCCGCGTCCTTCTCCAGGTGCTTGCGGTACTCATCCCGCGTGGTCGCGCCGATCGTCTGCAGCTCACCGCGGGCCAGCATCGGCTTGAGTATCGCGGCCGCGTCGATGGCGCCCTCGGCCGCGCCGGCGCCGACCAGGGTGTGCAGCTCGTCGATGAACAAGATGATGTCCCCGCGCGTCCTGATCTCCTTGAGCACCTTCTTCAGCCGTTCCTCGAAGTCGCCCCGGTACCTCGACCCAGCGACCAGCGCGCTCAGGTCGAGGGTGTACAGCTGCTTGTCCTTGATGGTCTCCGGCACCTCGCCCTGGACGATCTTCTGGGCCAGGCCCTCCACGACAGCCGTCTTGCCGACGCCCGGCTCGCCCACCAGCACAGGATTGTTCTTGGTGCGCCGGGACAGCACCTGCATGACCCGCTCGATTTCCTTCTCCCGGCCGATCACGGGATCGAGCTTGCCCTCACGCGCGGCCGCGGTCAGGTTCCGGCCGAACTGGTCGAGTATGAGGGAAGCGGAGGGCGCCGTCTCGGACGGCGCGGCCGCCGCGGCTGGCTCCTTGCCCGGGGAGCCCGCCAGCAGCTGGATCACCTGCTGGCGGACCCTGCTGGGGCCAGCGCCCAGCTTGACGAGCACCTGGGCGGCGACGCCGTCGCCCTCGCGGATCAAGCCGAGCAGGATGTGCTCGGTACCGATGTAGTTGTGACCCAGCTGCAGGGCCTCCCGCAGCGCCAGCTCGAGGACCTTCTTGGCGCGCGGAGTGAAGGGGATGTGCCCAGAAGGTGCCTGCTGGCCCGGGCCGATGATCTCCCCGACCTGCTGCCGCACCGCCTCCAGGCTGATCCCCAGCGACTCAACGGCCTTGGCGGCGACGCCCCCGCCCTCGCGGATCAGGCCGAGCAGGATGTGCTCGGTGCCGATGGAGTTGTGGTTGAGCATCCTGGCCTCTTCCTGAGCCAGGACCATAACCCGCCGCGCCCGGTCGGTGAACCTCTCGAACATCTCGTCGCCCCCTCACCGAGCGGTCGGCGAGGCAACCATTAATCTTGCTCGTCTCTTCGCATGCTAGCCCGCGCGCCAGGCGACGTTGCGCCTGCGGACCTCGCACAAGTAAAACGTCCCCGCCGGCAGCGGTGTTCACCCGTCCGGCCTGGGGCAACGGGGCAAATGTTCACAGCTACGCCGGGAGCGAACGCGCAGCGGCCCGGCGAACGCGCGGACCAGCGAAAGTGGATGACGGCGAGCCCACCATGGACGGCCTTCCCGAGCAGTGATCACGTCCGCCCGGACGTCAATCCGCTCGCTCATAAGCTCCCCCCAGTCACTTACGCAGTCACTTACGCAGTCACTTAGGCAGTCACTTAGATGGCGAGCGGCGAGCGAGCGCAAGGTCCGGACCGGCCTGCCACGCTACCAGTTGACGGTATCCCGCGAATCGGGCACAAGATCCCGGACGCCGGCAGCACCCGAAGCGGGCCGGCGAGGCGCACCGCCGCGACTGCGGATCACAGAGTCACGGCACCACGACCCGCAATCGGCCTGAGCTGACAGGAGTCGGGCAACCGGCAAACGCCCGGCGACGGCCGGACTCGCCGGGCCGCGCAACTGCTGTCTCACGTGACGACTTGGCTGCTCCTGATCGCTTAAGGCCGGGCTGCCGCCGCGGACGCGGCGCCTGGGCGGGCTGGCCTGCCGACGGTGTTGAGGTAGCGCAGGGCCTGGGCGTAGGAGCCCGCCAGGCTGCTCTGGCAGTACGGCACCCCTCGCAGCCGGCAGAACGCCTCGATCAGGGCCTGCGAGCGGCGCAGGTTGGGCCGCGGCATGGAGGGGAACAGGTGGTGCTCGATCTGGTAGTTCAGGCCGCCGAGCGCGAAGTCCGTCAGCCGGCCGCCGCGCACATTGCGGGAAGTCAGCGCCTGCCGGCGCAGGAAATCGCTGCGATCGGCGGCGTCCAGGATCGGCATGCCCTTGTGGTTGGGGGCGAAGGAGCTCCCCAGGTACAGGCCGAACAGGCCCTGCTGCACGATGATGAACACCACGGCCTTGACGGGTGAGAGCACCAGGAACACCGCCGTGAGGTAGCCCGCGGCATGGACGGTGATCAGCGCCCGCTCCCAGGACCGGCGGCGGGCGGCCCGGCGTGTCAGTGCCCGGACGCTCGCGACGTGCAGGTTGACCGCTTCGCCGAGCAGCAGCGGGAAGAACAGGTACGCCTGGTAGCGGAACACCAGCCGGGCCAGGCCCCGGCTGGCCCCCGCCTGGGCGGAGCTGAAGGCCAGCGCCCCCACCGCGATGTCCGGCGCGCGCTCGGCCTCGGTATCCAGATGATGCGCCGCTCGCGCCAGATGCAGCAGTCACCCGACCAGTCTCCGGCTCAAGGGCTCCAGCACACGCCGGGCACTCATTCCGGGGCCGGACGAAGCAGAACCGCTGGGAGAACTGAGATCGGCTTCATCGTCTGGCATAGCTCCAAACCCTGTGCGCGCTGAGGATGGGCACGAACGAGTGCCGCAGTTCGCGGGGCGTCCACGCCCCGCCGAGCCTGGCGGCCTTGGTGATCTTCTGGAATTCCTTCCGCACGTGCCAGCGGTCCAGCGGCGTGCCGTCCTCGCGGCAGAACACGAGATCGTGCTCCTGCCACGCCTCCCCCGCCGCGAGCCGTTCCGCGGCCTGACGGGTGTGGTGAACGCGGAGCGCCTAGACCGCCTGGGTGGCAGCTTCAGCACGCGCCGGCTCTTACGGGTCTTGGTGTCACCCGTAACCCGCACGGACCGGTGCACGGCCACCGTGCGATCCTGGAGGTCGACCTCGTCCCACGTGATCGCCCGGGCCTCCTCGGTGCGGACCCCAGACAGCAGGGACAGCTGTGCACGTGGTTGGCTTCGTCCTCGGCGTTGCCGAATTCGACGAGCGTGACTCGGGCCTGGATCCGGAAGTAGTGCGGTTGGTCCAGCGCTGGGCCGAGATCACCGGCGCGGATCCCGCTAGGTGGGCGCGGAAGTACGCCAGCGCCTCGCGGCCGACGTCGGTGATGGCGTGCTCAGGCTGGGGTAGTGGGGAGCAGCAGCCGGCTGGGGTAGCGGCCGCCGGTGTGCAGAATGTGCCGGTCGCCGGGCTGCAGTGGCTCCTCGGCCAAGCCCGGGAGGACGGAGGGCAGCAGGAGCCGTCCGGAGATGCGCAGCCCCACCAGTTCGCCGGTGTGCCATCGCATGGCGGTCGGCCACAGAGGGATGGCTGCCTCGACGACCTCGCCGAGGGTGAGCCGGTGCTCCTCGCGCAGGCTCAGCGTGGGGCGGTCGGCGGGGCTGGCGGGGTCCAGGCCGCGCCGGGACAGCCGCAGCGGTCCGTGCGGACCGCCGTAGAACGCTAGCGCGACCTGCTTCACGCCGCGCCGGTGGGCGATCGGCATCCAGGTGCGCGCCAGTGGCAGGCCGAGCGTGACCGTCTGATGCCACAGCTGCCGGCCCCGGGCGTCCAGCTTCTCCACGTGGACATGCAGATCGCCGTCGTCATGCCCCTCGACCGAGGCCCACACGGTCAGCACCGGGTAGCCGATGACCTCGGTGTCGGCCTCGAACCGGTAGGTGAAGTCGACGTGTGAAGCCTCGTCGGCCAGCCGGTATCCGGTGGTGGCTCTCGCCCATGGTGCGGGCAGGCAGGTTGCCGCCGATGACCAGTGCCCGCCGGTATGACGGGAGCTGGAGATAGTCAAGGACTCGGGCGGTCCGGGCGGACCCTGATAGGGCCCCGGCGCGCCGGTTGGACAGCAGATAACACCGGTTGCCGAACGCCGCCCCTTGAACATGCCGCGTCCCGCATTTTGGCCGGAACGGGGACCGGAATCTCCTCCCTGGCGGCGACCGCTTGGTGAACACGGTCGTCGGCGGGCTTCCCTGCACCGGCTACCGCGAAGGGACTTCCAGCATGGCGCCAGGGACGTAGGTCCGCTGTCTGCATAGGCATCTGACCGGTCTACTGCTGGGGTGTTCGTCGGCGGCGAGGTGTCACTGGGTGTCACCTTCACTGTTGCGCGGGCCAGGCTGGCGAAACTGGCTCGTGGCGGCTCGCTGCTGTCCGTTTCGGAAGATGCCTACAACGGGGGGATCACTGGCCTGGTCCGAATCGGCCCGCTGGGTTCCGCACCGGGTCTCTCCAGACTGGTTCAGGTGCGCTTCCGGGACCTGACGGAAAGGAGTGACTCAGCCGGGCTGGCACTGCGGTGGGAGGCCATCGGGCCCGGTGGCGGACTTTTGCCCGTCCTGGATGCCGACATCACGCTGAGCCCGTCGGGGAAGCAAGCCACCCTGCTCACCTTGGCCGGGGTATACCGGCCGCCGCTTGGTTCCCTCGGAGCGGGGCTCGACCGCGCGATCTTGCACCGGGTTGCCGCCGCAACGATCCGGAATTTCATTAACGGCGTGGCGGCCGGTATCACCGGCCATGCCGCCACCGCCGAATCAGAAACAGCAGGTCCGGCTCCCTCGTGGCTGCCGCCAGCGCCTGAGATGCCGTAGACGGCCCGCCACTCCCTGCGCAGGATCCCCGCCTGGTCCTTAAATCGCTGTCCGCTATCGTGATGCACGGCCGTCTTCGCAAGTGAGGTCTCTGACAGGGTAGTCACTTCGCACCGTTGGGTGATGCGGGATCGGGCGGCGGTGCTCCCCTGTCGCGGACGGCGAACAAGTGATCGCGGATCTCATAAATGGTGTCATCCAGCCGCCCCAGAGCTTCCGTGATGCGCTCTCGGGCCACGTCGCTGGGCAGGTCGATAGCTGTCTGCAAGCTGAGCCCGACATTGAACAAGCTGTGGACGACCCGATCAAGCAGCTCCTGGCCCCGGTGCGTCTGCTTGGCAACAGCGGCCCGGGCGAGATTCGCGAGATCCTCGCGGTGCCGGACCTCCGCAGCGTTCCGGATCACCGCGAGCGTGAAATGGCCGCTCGCGGTCGGCACCGGGCTGAGGCTGATCTCGACCGGGACGGTGGATGCGTCCTTGCGCAGCCCCACGAGGCGGGCCCTGCCGCCCATCGGCCGCGCCTCAGGCGCCCGCTCATAACCGGCGCGGTAACCGCGGTGCGCTGCTCGCAGGTCAGCCGGGACAAGGGTTTCCACCGGGCGGCCGATCAGCTCGAGGTGCTCATAGCCGAACATGTCCGCCAGCCGGCGGTTGACCAGCACGATCTGCCCATCACCGGCGGTCAGTGCCAGCCCGTCGCCAAGAGCGTCGATCAGCTGCCACAGCACGGCAGGAGTGATGGCCGCAGCCCTAGTCCCGCTCGGCCCGGGCGGGTGCTTGCCGTCAGTCTGTGCTCTGGCACGAGCCTGCGCAGGGTAATCCGTTGCTGGCGTCCCGGCGGCGATCGCCGCTTCGAGCGAGGGGTAGATCGAGACCAGGCGATCGAGTCCCTGAATGCCGAGCACGTGCCGGACAACCGGAGCGGTGACCACCAGCCTTAGCTGCGTGCCGTTGACGACCCCAAGCTGGAAGGCACGCGCCACTGCATCGGCGCCTGCATGATCGCATGACACTGTCGCGGTCATATCCGCGATCAGCACTGCGGCCCCGCGATTGATTACCGACAGCAACTCCTCGCGGATCTGGCCGGCATTGGATACATCGATGTGCTCGGGAAGCGACACGACCGCCTGATGGCCCATCCACTCCACCGGGAAAGGGTCCTCAAGCACGGCAGCGGCCCAGGCCGATGCGAGCGGGCGCGAGCGCCCGGACCGCCGCGCCAGCGGCAGACGTCCCGGATGACTGGTGCATCGCGTTGATCCGATCAGGCCGTAACGGGCGTGCCGTCCAGATTATACGGGCGAGCCCGTCCGGAGCTAAGCGCAGCGATCAGCACGGGAGTACAGCAACGCGTTCACCGGCCTGCTGGACCTCGCTTCCTGGCATGGCACCCCTCGACGGCCCGGACCCAGCCCGCAGCCCCCCCGGCATGGCATCGCAATCGCCCTGGCCAAGCGGCCCCCCGACGCCGAGGGCCTGCTCGTTGGCGAGGCGAGGGCGGGCAGTCCGGCCGCACGCGCCTGCCTCGCACATGGGGACCTGATCATGTCTGCCCGGGCCGGCCGGTACCCGCGATCAACGACATGGCCGGCGCGTTCCAGACCGCTCCCGGCGACACTCTGGAGCTGAACGTGGTACGCGGCAGCGGCGACCGGACAACTCAAGGGGTCGCGGGTTCAAATCCCGCCGTCCCGACTGGTCAAACAGGTTTTTGGATTTAATTTTCGGGAGCCAATTGGGGAGCCAATGGCTTTCCGCGGAGCAGGGGCAGGCCAGTTCGGTGGCGTTCGCCTTCAGGATGCGGTTCACGGCGGTGGCGTTATCGGTGAGGGCGGGCCGGATCTGGCCGTCCGAGCGCCTTCTGCCGGTGGAAGAGCAGCTCGTGCATGTCCCAGAACCGGCCCTGCCGCGCGGCGGCCTCAGCCGCGGCCGCCGCGGCGAGGGCGTGCGGGTGAATGCGGGTCAGCGGGAAATGCCGGAACGCGAACCGCACGTTCCTCCCAAGCTGGGGTTCTACCTGCTCGATCGCATGAAACGCCTGCCGCGAGTACGGGCACTCGTAATCGCCGTACTCGATGATCAGGCGGCCGGTGGGCGAGCCGCGGACGTGATCGACCTTCTCATCCAGCGGCGCCAGGGCGAACTGGCGGTCGTGCGGTACCGCGTTGAGGGTCATGGGCGGCCTCCTGGGTGCTGCGGGCAGATCCGGCTGGCTCGGCGGCTTAGAAGCCGACCGGCTGGCGGATGAGGACGATGTGGATGCGGCCGGGCAGTTCCTGGTGGATCTCGAGGATTTTCCCGACCTGGCTGTGCTGTCCGTAGGCGGCCTGCGCGCGGGCGTCTTCCAGCGGCAGGCTGTGCTGATAGATGCGCTCATGCGCCGCTGCCAGCGTAGGCACGAGCTTCTGCGCGCCGACGACGAAGATGACATTGGCGGCGCCCCAGGCGTAGGAGGCGAGCTGGCTGCCTGACGCCGAGGCAATGACCAGGGTGCCATCGCGGGTCACCGCGTGCACGCTGCCCAGGGCGTAGTCTGGTTGGCCGCCGATCGCCTTCATTTCCTGCGCTTGGGTCGCGAAGTCGAGGGCGAACATCTTGTTCCGCGCCGACTCCCACCGGCCGCCGCCATCGTTGATCGCGTCCGCGATCCCGGTCTCGCCGAGCGTCGCCGAGGTGTTGGTCATCACCGGCGAGCCCTCCGGGATGCGGGCAAGCACCGCCTGGCGCGCGGCATCGAGATCACTGACGACCTCGACACTGAACCCGTGCTCCTCGAGCGCCACGACGGTCGCCTGCAGCGCGTGTTCATCCGGCAGCGTGGTAAATCGGTCAGGGACGGCAGTTGTGCTCATTTGCTAGTCCTCCTTGATGCAGCTAGCTGGCTAGTCGAGTGCCCCGAAGCTACTGGGCATCAAGGTGAGCGACCGTCACCTGGTTCCGGTGATTTCGGGACCAGAGTCTCGCAGACCGGTGAATCACCTGGATCAGATGAGGATTGCTCACCGGCCTAGTCAGAAGAATGCGGACTGGCCGTCCAGTACTCATTACCCGGGAGATCTCAATGCCATCGTTTCGCCAGGCCCGTGGCGCCGACTCGAGCCTGGAGGCCGGCATGATGTCAACTTTCGCACTCGGCCAAATGCTGGTCCGACGGTCGGGGTACGGTGCGATGCAACTCGCCGGCCCATTCGCCTTCGGAACGCCACCGGACCGGGCATCGGCCATCGGCGTGCTCAAGGCCGCAGTCGCCGCCGGAGTCGATCACATCGACACGGCCCAGTACTACGGCCCTGGCGTCGTCAACGAGCTGATCTGCGAAGCGCTCCACCCCTACCCCGACGGGCTGGCGATCGTCAGCAAGGTCGCGGTGCGGCGAGACGATGACGGTGCCGTCCTCCCGTTCGACGATCCGGACCAGCTGCGCGAAGGCATCGAAGACAACCTTCGCAGCTTGCGGGTCGGCCAGCTGGCAGCGGTCAACCTCCGCC
>Ga0302302_1001915_pt1 | contig 12369 bp, 13 predicted proteins | sample III_Palsa_E1_3_FD_198766 | JGI IMG/M metagenome (GOLD analysis project Ga0302302, IMG submission 198766) | Peat permafrost microbial communities from Stordalen Mire near Abisko, Sweden - III_Palsa_E1_3 | ecosystem: Environmental > Terrestrial > Soil > Palsa > Peat permafrost | place: Sweden...
GGCGGGCCAAAGACGGGGTCTGGGGCGCGTCCGGAGCGTCGCCTACGGCCTCGGCTGGCGCCTCGGGCTCCGGCGAGGGATGCGGCGGTGCCGTTACCGGTGAGCGTCTGGCGGGCTCACCGGTGAGGGGGTGAAACTTGGCGGGAGTTGTCGGACATACGGTCCTGGTCAGCAGCGTTCCCGCGTTCCGTCGCTTGTGGGCTTGGTCGCTGGCGACCTCCGTGCGGCCTACCGCCGGGCGCTGCCCAGCGGCCCTCTCCGCTGCGACGCTCCGAGCCCGGTCAACGGGCCTCTCGGCCCTTCTGCCTTCAGGGGGGAGTGTGTCGGTCCGGTGAGGGGCTTCACGGCAGCGATCAAGCTGCGGCGATGATCCCGATCGCGTCGGCGGCCGTGACGATGCGGATGCCCTGGTGGGTGCCGAGGGTGAGCAAGTGCCGATCGCCGGAGACGATCAACTCCGCTTGGGCGGCGACGGCGGCGGCGATGACCTGGTCGTCGTCCACATCGTCGGGCACCACGCGGGGCACGGTGTCCGGCGTGACCAACTCGGCCACCTCGACGTAATCGCCCAACACGTCGCGGGCGGTCCGGCCGATGAGGGCGAGGCGCTTGGCGGGCGACGGGCGGGTCAGAACCTCGGCCAGTTCTTCCAGCAGCGCGTTGCTGGTGAAGAGTCGCAGGCGCTCTTGCTGGCGAACGGCTTGGAACAGGTGATGGGGTGTGCCGCGCCAGAGCAGGGCCGACAGCACGACATTGGTGTCAAGAACGATCCGCACGGCCGCTCCGGCGCTGGCGCCGCGCGGCGCGCACGGCATCGACCTCGGCCTGGATCTCGTCTTCGCTCATGGGCGGAACGCCTGCGGCTTCGATCGCCGGGGCGATTGCGAGGAGCCGATCGAGGGCGGCGAGACGCCGTGCCTTGCTGCTGATGAAATCGATAAAATCCTCGACCTCCCCCAATCGCTCGGGAGGCAGGGCCTGGATCTTCTCGATCAGGGCTTGGGGGGTGGGCATGGGTCTCTTCCTTTAGCTGCGGGCCTGATCGAGCACGGCATCGAGCATCTGGATGACGACCCGCTGAGTCGACTTCGGCAGATGCTGGATGCGTTCGAGTTGCTGCTGGAGCTTCGGCGTCGGGCCGCGCCGAACCGGTCGTGCTTCGATGCCCAGCAACTCGTCGCCGATCAGTTCCTCGAAGGAGATGGTGAGCGCCTTGGCGAGTTGCGGCAGCAGAGCGACGGCGACGCGCAACCGGCCGCCCTCATAGTGGGCGAGCGTCTGCTGAGCGATGCCGAGTTCGCTGGCGATCTGCTGCTGAGTGAAGCCGCGGGCCTTGCGGGCGTCGGCGATACGCTGGCCGAGCGCCTGATAAAAAGCCTTGTCGGTGACGGCCATGGGGTAGCCCTGATGGGGTAACGATGCCGTCAACATACTCCCGATCTCCTTGAACTCGGTTGACTGTACTCTGAAACAGAGTACTCTCCAATCGAGTTTTTTGCGTGAATTACGCTTGACAGGTTTTTGGAGAATCCCGGCATGGCCCGAATCCCGGAAGCAGAGCTGGAGCGGCTAAAGGCGGAAGTCTCCCTGGTCCGCCTGGTCGAGGATGCCGGGGTCGTGCTCACCAAGACCGGGAAGGATTACGCCGGCTGCTGTCCGTTCCATGACGAGGCGACGCCGTCGCTGATCGTGACCCCGGCGAAGAACCTGTTCCATTGCTTCGGCTGCAATGCCGCCGGCGGCCCGATCGATTGGGTGATGCGACGCAACGGCGTCAGCTTCCGCCATGCGGCGCTGCTGCTGAAGGAAGGTCTTCCCTTAGCCGCCGATCCGTCCGCCTGCCCGCCGAAGCAATCGACGGTGCGGCGCCTGCCGCCGCCGGTCAGCCTCGACGCCGACGACCATGCGCTGTTGGCTCAGGTGGTGGGCTATTACCACGAGACCCTGAAGGCCAGTCCGGAGGCGCTGGTCTACCTTGAAGCGCGTGGCCTGCGCCATCCCGAGCTGATCGAGCGGTTCCGGCTCGGCTTCGCGAACCGGACGCTGGGGCTGCGCCTGCCGGAAAAGACCCGCAAGGCCGGTGCCGAGGCGCGGGGCCGGCTGGAACAGCTCGGCATCCTGCGCGACACCGGGCATGAGCACTTCAACGGCTCGCTGGTCGTGCCGGTGTTCGACGCAGCCCACCAGGTCGCGGAGATCTACGGACGCAAGATCATCGAGAATCTGCGCAAGGGCACGGCGAAGCACCTCTATCTGCCCGGCCCGCATGCCGGTGTCTGGAACCTGGACGGCCTGGCCGCGAGCGGCGGCGAGGTCATCCTGTGCGAGGCGTTGATCGACGCCATGACCTTCTGGTGCGCCGGGTTCCGCAACGTCACGGCGGCCTATGGCACGAACGGCGTCACCGACGATCACCTGGCCGCGTTCAAGGCGGCCGGCATCGCGCGCGTGCTGATCGCATTCGACCGGGACGAGGCCGGCGATCGTGCCGCCGCCGCCCTGGCCGATCGGTTGCGCGAGGCCGGCCTGGCCGCCTATCGGATCGAGTTCCCGAAGGGCATGGACGCGAACGAATACGCCTTGAAGGTGACGCCGGCCGCGAAGTCCCTGGGCGTGCTGATCCGCAAAGCGGTCTGGCTCGGCGAAGGCAAGGCCCCGGCGCGCGAGCCGGCGATCCCGGTGCCGTCCGTCGCGATCCCGTCCGTCGAGATCCCTGCCGTTCCGTCCGTCCTTCCCTCAGCGGCTGAAGAGACGGTTCCCTTGCCGGCGGCCGTGATCCCGGCGGCGGCGCGCGAGACCCCGGCCGAGGTGAGCGAGGCCGAGACGGTCATCAGCTTCGCCGATCGGCGTTGGCGGGTGCGCGGCCTGGCGCGGAACCTGGCGTTCGATGTGTTGAAGGTCAATCTGCTGGCCGCCTGCGGCGAGGCGTTCCACGTCGATACGCTCGACCTCTACAACGCGCGGGCACGGGCATCCTTCATCACCCAGGCGGCAATCGAGCTGCAGGTCGGCGAGGCGGTGCTCAAAACCGACCTCGGCCGCGTGCTGCTGAAGCTCGAAGAGATCCAGGACGCATCCATCCGCCAGGCGACGGCGCCGAGGGAACCGGCGTCCCCAGCGATGGACGAGCTGGAGCGCCAGGCCGCCCTCGACCTGTTGCGCGTACCGGATCTGCCGGCGCGGATCCTCGGCGACTTCGACGCCTGCGGCATCGTCGGCGAGGCGACGAACAAGCTGGTCGGCTACCTGGCGGCCGTCTCGCGCAAGCTGGCGGCACCGCTCGCGATCGTGATCCAGTCCTCCAGCGCCGCCGGCAAAAGCTCGCTGATGGATGCCGTGCTCGCCTTCATGCCGGAGGAGGACCGCACGCAATACAGCGCCATGACCGGCCAGAGCCTATTCTACATGGGCGAGACCAGCCTGAAGCACCGCATCCTGGCGATCGCCGAGGAGGAAGGCGCCTCGCGCGCGTCCTATGCCTTAAAGCTTCTCCAGTCCGAGGGCGAGTTGACCATTGCCAGCACCGGCTCGGACCCCAAGACCGGCGACCTGGTGACGCGGGAATACCGGGTCGAAGGCCCGGTCATGCTGATGATGACGACGACCGCGATCGACGTCGACGAGGAGCTGTTGAACCGCTGCCTGGTCCTGACGGTCGATGAGGACCGCGAGCAGACGCGGGCGATCCATCGGCTCCAGCGGGAGAAACGGACGCTCGCCGGCCTGGTCCGCCGGCAGGAGCGCCAAGCCATCCTCGCCGTGCATCGCAATGCCCAGCGGCTGCTGCGACCCTTGGCGGTGGTCAACCCGTTCGCCGATCAGCTCACGTTCCTCGACGGCCAGACGCGGACCCGGCGCGATCATGAGAAATACCTGACCCTGATCGACACCATCGCCCTGCTGCACCAGCATCAGCGGCCGATCCGAACTACGACCGTGCAGGGTCAGGCGATCGAATACATCGAGGCGAGCCTGGCCGACATCGCGCTGGCGAACCGTCTGGCGCATGAGGTGCTGGGCCGTAGCCTGGACGAGCTGCCGCCGCAGACGCGGCGCGTGCTGGGCGCCGTCATCGACCATGTGCGCGACCAGGCCCGCGTTCGCGCCACGTCGGTCGGCGCCGTGCGCTTCACCCGCAAGGAGATCCGCGACGCCTCGGGCTGGGGCGACACGCAGTTGAAGCTGCACCTCGGCCGCCTGGCCGAGCTGGAATACCTGCTGGTCCATCGGGTCGGGCAGAGCTTCGCCTATGAGCTGCTTTACGATGGCGACGGTGCCGTGAAGCCGCACCTGTCCGGGCTGATCGATGTGGCCGGACTCCATGCCCGTCCCCATGCCCACGATGCCGCGCGGTCGGGGTCGCCGGAACCCCGGTCGGCCCCTGGTCGGACTGCGGTCGGCGGCCTGTCGGGCGCCGGTCGGCGCGCCCCGATCGTCGCTATGCCGCAGGATGCCAAGGATTCGGACGAAGAGACGACGGAAGGGACGGAATCGCACCCCCTGCGGAATGGGGCCGCCGTCCTGTCGTATCCGTTGGCGGCGTCGGCCTGATCGATGGCACGCCGGACGAAACAGGCATCGCCGGCCGCCAGCCTGATGAGTGCCTATCAGACCGCATTCCATGAATGGGAGGCGATCCGGGGCTACTCGCCACGCACGATCGAACACCAGCGCTTCGCTATCATCCGGTTCATCGCTTGGGCGACGGAGCGCGGCATCGACCGGCCGCAGGAGGTGACGAAGCCGATGCTGGAACGCTATCAGCGGGCCGTCTATCTGCACCGCAAGCACAACGGCCAGCCGCTCACCGTGGCGGCGCAGCTCGGCCTGCTGCTGCCGCTCCAGGCCTGGTTCCGCTGGCTCGCCCGGCAGAACCATGTGCTCTACAATCCGGCGGCCGACCTTGACCTGCCGCGCAAGCCCAAGACCCTGCCGAAGGGCCTGCTGACGATCGCCGAGGTCGAAGCGGTGCTGGCCGAGGCCGATCCCGCGACACCGGACGGCCTGCGCGCGCGGGCGATCATGGAAACGCTCTACTCGACCGGCATCCGTCGCATGGAGGTCGCCAACCTCAAGCTCCATGACGTCGATACCGAACGCGGCGCGCTCATGGTGCGGCTCGGCAAAGGGGCGAAGGATCGGCTCGTGCCGATCGGCGCGCGCGCCTGCGCCTGGATCGCCCGCTATCTGATCGAGGTGCGGCCGGGGCTGGCCCTCGGCCAGGACGAGCAGGCGCTGTTCCTGGACGACGATGGCCGTCCCTTCGATCCCGGCAAGCTCGGCGGTCTGATCAAGCGCCACCTGGAAGCGGCGGGCATCCGTCAGCCCGGCGCCTGCCACCTGTTCCGCCACGCCATGGCGACGCACATGCTCGAAGCCGGGGCCGACATCCGCTACATCCAGGCCATGCTCGGCCACGAGAAGCTGACCACGACCGAGATCTATACGCGCGTGTCGTTGACGCAGCTCAAGGCGATCCACGACGCCACGCACCCGGCCAGGCTGCATCGGCAGACCGCCGGGACCTGATTCCCCAACACATCGAACGACGGACGGAACAGGGGTGCCTACGGGTGCCCCTTTCTTTTTAGCTGCTGATTCTTCAACGCGATTCCGTCGATCGCCACCTTGTCGTGCGCGTCCGCGCGAGCCAGAATGCGCCTCTGGGCAAAAACGGAACGGAAGCCACTGGGCTTCGAGGAGGAGGACGGCTCAAGCCATTGCGACGTCTGGGGAAAACCGGTTCCGGTATGACGGATCGCGTCGGGGGAACTTAGGTATCTCTTTAATGCAGCTGCTATACGGACCCCTCAAATTCTGCTGAATAATGCTGTTGGCTTGATTGGAGAATATCTGCGTGTTATTGAGCTTGAATTTCAAGGTTATAATGTAACAACTCAGGTTCTGTATCAAGATCCGACAACCGGTCTAAAATCATTCGTAGATATAACTGCTTATAGAGATGTCCCGGTAACTGATGATTCAGCGCAGAGGTACTATCTTTTCGAGGAAATAAAGACTGGAAACGGGGTGATGACGAATAATCAGATCGCCGTCATGGGGGCTATTAGTGATGGCATAGCCATACCGCTTGGTCCGCGCTCCACTTTTGCGCAGTTAACGCCAGGCGTTTCTCTAATTGATCAAGGTGTTAGACCAATAAATCCGCTAACTCCGAAATAATTTTGAGCATTTCCGATGAGTGATCTTATTGAGGACTACGATAGGAAGTTAGAAATTTTAATGTCCGTAGAGGGTTTTGAGCGTTTGGTTCCTGGGCTCTATACTTCCTCTATAGATGGGGTAATATGGAAAGGCCTTGCTGTGTCATTTCAGGCGAGACTCGGCGAATTGTCAATTTTGCCTGCATTGGGAGTGTACTGTCCGGCGGCCTATAGAATTATCAAGTCAGTCTTCAGGAAAATGGGAAATAAAGGATTCGAAACGGGGGCAATGTCCCAGCGCGTGGGCGTTCCATTTTTGATAAAACCTCTAAATTATGCTCTAAATGATTTGCACGGCGATCAAAGATCGAGTGTTGATTACAATATAAATTCAATTATTGAGGTGGATGATTCGGTAAGAATTTTAATTAGAGATTTTTTGTTTGCGGGAATGGGTTTTTTTTCTAGAATAATTGACGTGACCCATCTTCTGGAATTTGTCATTTCCGAGCAATCGCATAAGCATCCTAGCGCATCCATAAATGCGATGGCGCTTTCATTGAAAATCGATCCAAATATATCTTTGGATCGATTGGATTCCCTTCGCTCTCTTTACCCAAGTACACTCACTGATCGGTTTTATCAATTCTTGGTGTTAGAACTGAAATCCAAGAGATAGTGACTCTATGGAGTTACGGGAGTTACGGTGGGGAGTTGGCGCGCCAAACCTGAACGATAAGCCTGGGACCTCTGCCCGATCCGATCTCTCCGGCGCGCGTCCGCTACGCAAGATGGTGGGCAGGGAATGACACATCTGATGCAGCTATGGCTGCGGGATTTTCGATTGATATCAGTGTGTTGGATGTATAGCGCTGCGCTATCGGCACCGCATGCGCAGCGGTAGCGCCGTCAAAATCGGCGAAATCCCTTGAGCTTCGGGCACTACCTTGATCGGTCGATGCCGCGCGAGAGGGATCGTGCGATGGCGAGCGACCATGCGGCGAAGGCGATGGGCTCGCGGAGCTTGAAGGCGTCGGCGAGCAGTCCCTGGAACGCGCGTTGGTTGGCTGCGGCGATGCCCTCGATGCGGATGCGTTCGGGTCCGGCGAGACTGTCGGCCCAGAGGCAGCCGAGCGTGCCGGCCCGATCGGCGCGGGGGCCGACCTGCCGGGCTTGGCGGACGGCGGCCTGGAGGTCGGCGATGTCGGCCCCCTGTCGGAGGGCTTGGGCCTGTCGGCGCAGGTTGGCGGCGCGATGGGGGCCGAGTTCGGCGATGGCGTCGCGGCGCTGGGTCAGTTCGGGGCCGGCTTCGATCCGGTCGAGCTGGTGGGTTGCGGCCTTGTCGATATCGCGCCGGATGGCGGTATTCCAGGCGTCGGCGCCGTCCTCTGGGATGAGGCGGGCGGATGCGAGCGCGTCGGCGCGGTCGCGATTGGCGAGGAGGCCGAACAGGATGCGTCGGCCCTTGAGGGGCCCGAGGGCGGCCGGGTCGCGGGTGACGGCGGCGGTGGCGCCGGCAAGGCCCTGGTCGCGGGCGAGAGTGAACCAGGCGGCGTGGGCGGCGGCCGGATCGGCATAGGCGGCGGCGAGCCGGGTGCGCAAGCGCTGGTCGGCCTGGTCGGCGAGAGCCTGGTTGGTCTGGACGACCTGGCGCCCGGCGGCGAGCCGGTCGGCGGCTTGGCCGGTCTCTGCGATGATCGCGGCGAGCGCGTCGGCCCGGGTTGCGGCGCGATCGAGCCAGGCGGCGTGCAGACGGGGGTCTACTTCGGTTGAGGCCGCGCGGAGGGCTTCGGCGAAGGGGCGAGGCGCTGGTTGATGTCCTGGAGCATCTGGCCGGCCCAGCTTGCCCAGCCCTCGATCTGCCCCTTCCAGCTCCAGGCGGCGAGGATGGTCCGGTTCGAGTCCCAGGCGAGCCAGACGGTCGCGCCGTTGCCGGCCAGACTGATCAGGAGTGCCGTGATCGGCAGCCACAGCAGCAGGCGGCGGCGTCTCTCGTGGTCGAAGCGCTGGGCGCGCAGTTCCGCCACCAGGTCGGTGAGGCGGCGGGTCGTCGCTTCCAGGGCCGTCGCCAGTTCCGCCGCGCTCTTGCCGGTCTGTTCCAAGCGCTGGATCTGCGGGTCGGCTTCCAGACGACGGGTCAGGGCTTCCAACTGCCGGACCAGCGGCTCGATCTCCGGCGGCGGCCGGTTCTCGATCCGGTCGAGCTGCTGCTGGAGGCTGGCGATCTGGGCCTCGATCCGGGTCGGCTGGCCGCGCCAGGTCTCTATCAGATTCGGCTGGTCGGGTTCGCTCAAGGCGGTTGTTCTCCCAGGTTCGTTCGAGCTTGGTCATGCCGGATGCGACGGCGGAGAGCTTGGCGCGGTGGGTGCCGTCGGTGACGGTCCAGCCGCCGCGTGGGCCGGGTTCGAGGCGGAGGCCGAGGGCCTTGAGCCGGCGCTCGGCATCGGCGCGGTCGGTGGCGGCGCGGAGTTCGGGGCCGGCGAGGTCGCGGGCTGCGGCCTGAAAAGCGTGGGGTTCTATCGGGCGAATCTTGGCCTGCAACTCGCGGACCCGATCGGGCTCGGCGCGGTGACGGACGAACTGGCCCAGATCGCGGCGGCGGTTGTTCTCGACGCGGCGGGCGCAGCGGATGCCGCCATGGTCGCGCTCATAGGCTTCGGCCCAGCGCGACAGGCCGAGCCGGTCGTTGGACAGGCGGGCCATGCGGCCGTCCTGGGGCGAGACGCGCGAGGCCACGACATGGAGATGGCGATGCTCGCGGTCCTGGTGGATGACCATGAGGGCCTGGCGATCGGCGAGGCCGATGCGGGCCATGGCGGCGCGACCGGCGGCGAACATGGCGTCATGATCGATATCGGTCTGGTCGGGAGTCTGGTCGGGCGCCCAGGATAGGATGAGATGGGCGACGATGTGCTGGGGCTTGCGTCCGGTCGGCTTGATGCCGGCCTGGCGCTTCAGGGCGTCGGCATTGGCGGCGGTCTCGGCCATGCGGCGCCAGGCATCGTTGGCGGCGATGCGGTCGAGCGGATCGATGGCATCGAGCCCGAGATTGACGGTGGCGATGGCGGCGACGCGATCCCCGCCCCGGTTGTCGAGCACGTAGGCGGCGGTGCGTTCGATGTTGATGTGCGCGGCGGCCGGATCGGGATAGGCGGCCCGGTGTGCTTCCGGTTGGAGCACGTATTGGGCGGCGGCACGGATCGAACCACCGAGAATGAGCTTGGGCACCATGAGGAGAGAATAAGGCGGGATCGGAGCGGTTGGAAGAGTGGTAGCAAGATATGTCTTTGGCGGGCCAAAGACGGGGTCTGGGGCGCGTCCGGAGCGTCGCCTACGGCCTCGGCTGGCGCCTCGGGCTCCGGCGAGGGATGCGGCGGTGCCGTTACCGGTGAGCGTCTGGCGGGCTCACCGGTGAGAGGGCGGCGAAACCTGGCGGGGGTTGTTGGACATACGGTCCTGGTCAGCAGCGTTCCCACGTTCCGTCGCTTGTGGGCTTGGTCGCTGGCGACCTCCGTGCGGCCTACCGCCGGGGCGTTGCCCCAGCGGCCGCACTCCCGGTCAACGGGCCTCTCGGCCCTTCTGCCTTCAGGGGGAGTGTGTTGGTCCGGCGGAGTCAGGGCTGGAGACGGTGCTGCTGCCCGACGATGCTTCGCATCGTGGGCATCCGGATCGCGAGGGCGACCGGCTATTCAGCGGCGACGGGTCTCTGTTCGAGGATCAGGCGCGCGATGAACTCGGTCTTGGTCGAGGCGTGCTGGATATCGTAGCCGATGGGTTCGCCGTCCGTGCCGTAATCGACCATGATGTCGTCCGCAACCTCGATGGTGCGACAGGACGGCAGTGGGCGGACCTCGATATAGAGGCTATCGGTGGACTTGTCGTAGCTGGTTCTCATGGCGCAAAGCCGTCATCCGGGAAGGCATTGTGGACGGTCTCTCCGTCCGACAATAGCACGACACGGAGATAACGTCCCAGGCTGGCGGAAAATCCATAGAGCCGGATGCGGCCGTCGCTCTGGGCCATCCGGTAGGCCGGGGCGGCGATCACGCGGCGGATCTCTATCGGATCGAGTTCGGGCCGGCGCGGCATCACGTCGAATGCGAAATATCGTGTTCGCCAGAAGGGCGGCGGCGGCAGGCGTTCGGGTTCGTCCTCGCTCATGGGGCCGGGCTCAGGTGCTCAAGCTGCCGACCATGCGCTTGGTCTGATACTTGAGCAGCATGCCATCGAGCAGGGCTCGGATGATGCGCCTCTCCTCCTCCGGCAGTTGGGACACGGCTTCGAACTGGAGGCGCATCTCGTCGCTCGGCCCGCGCTCGTCCTCTTCGAACACCAGCGTGTCCAGATCGACGCGCAGCGCCTTCGCGAGGCTGACCAGGGTATCGAGTGTCGGCTGTGCGGAACCCGCTTCGTAGCGCCGGATCTGATTGACATGCAGGTCGATCGATTCGGCGAGCCGCTGTTGGGAGAGGCCCTGTTGCTTACGCAATTGGGCCAGCCGGACGGGGAAGTTCATCGGAATCGGCCATCTGATGATAGGGCGCATACTGTACCCCCTTGCTCCCCAAAGCTGTTGGCGTGTAGACAGTATAAGGTCTCATGAGGCAACATCAATAGGGCTCATGATTCCTCTTGACGGATTTTTGCGGAGGGCCGGCATGGCACGAATCCCCGAGTCTGAGTTGGAGCGGCTAAAGGCGGAAGTCTCTCTGGTCCGCCTGATCGAGGACGCCGGGATCGTGCTCACCAAGACCGGGAAGGACTATGCCGGCTGCTGTCCGTTCCATGATGAGGCGACGCCGTCGCTGATCGTGACCCCGGCGAAGAACCTGTTCCATTGCTTCGGCTGCAATGCCGCCGGCGGGCCGATCGATTGGGTGATGCGACGCAACGGCGTCAGCTTCCGTCATGCGGCGCTGCTGCTGAAAGAGGGTCTTCCCTTAGCCGCCGATCCGTCCGCCGGCCCACCGAAGCAATCGACGGTGCGGCGCCTGCCGCCGCCGGTCAGCCTCGATGCCGACGACCATGCGCTGCTGGCCCAGGTCGTGGGCTATTACCACGAGACCCTGAAGGCCAGCCCGGAGGCGTTGGCCTACCTTGAGGCGCGCGGCCTGCGGCATCCCGAACTGATCGAGCGGTTCCGGCTCGGCTTCGCGAACCGGACGCTGGGGCTGCGCCTGCCGGAGAAGACCCGCAAGGCCGGTGCCGAGATCCGGGCGCGGCTGGAGCGGATCGGGATCTATCGCGAGACCGGGCATGAGCACTTCAACGGCTCGCTGGTCGTGCCGGTGTTCGACGCGGCCGGCCAGGTCGCCGAGATCTACGGGCGCAAGATCATCGAGAATCTGCGCAAGGGCACGGCGAAGCACCTCTATCTGCCCGGCCCGCATGTCGGCGTCTGGAACCTGGACGGCCTGGCTGCGAGCGGCGGCGAGGTCATCCTGTGCGAGGCGCTGATCGACGCCATGACTTTCTGGTGCGCCGGGTTCCGCAACGTCACGGCGGCCTATGGCACGAACGGCTTCACCGACGATCACCTGGCCGCGTTCAAGGCCGCCGGCATCGCGCGCGTGCTGATCGCGTTCGACCGGGACGAGGCCGGCGACCGTGCCGCCGCCGCACTGGCCGATCGGCTGCGCGAGGCCGGCCTGGCCACCTATCGGCTCGAGTTCCCGAAGGGCATGGACGCGAACGAATATGCGCTGAAGGTGACGCCGGCCGCCAAGTCCCTGGGCGTGCTGATCCGCAAGGCGGCCTGGCTCGGCGAGGGCAAGGCCCCGGCGCGGGAACCAGCGATCCTGGTGCCGTCCGTCGAGATCCCGTCCGTCGAGATCCCTGCCGTTCCGTCCGTCCTTCCCTCAGCCGCTGAAGCGACGGTTCCCTTGCCGGCGGCCGTGATCCCGGCGGCGGCGCGGGAGACCCCGGCCGAGGTGAGTGAGGCGGAAACCGTCATCAGCTTCGCCGATCGGCGTTGGCGGGTGCGCGGATTAGCGCGGAACCTGGCGTTCGATGTGCTGAAGGTCAATCTGCTTGCCGCTTGCGGCGAGGCGTTCCACGTCGATACGCTCGACCTCTACAACGCGCGGGCACGAGCGTCCTTCATCGCCCAGGCGGCAATCGAGCTGCAGGTCGGCGAGGCGGTGCTCAAAACCGACCTCGGCCGCGTGCTGCTGAAGCTCGAAGAGATCCAGGACGCATCCATCCG
>Ga0302302_1001919_pt1 | contig 12345 bp, 15 predicted proteins | sample III_Palsa_E1_3_FD_198766 | JGI IMG/M metagenome (GOLD analysis project Ga0302302, IMG submission 198766) | Peat permafrost microbial communities from Stordalen Mire near Abisko, Sweden - III_Palsa_E1_3 | ecosystem: Environmental > Terrestrial > Soil > Palsa > Peat permafrost | place: Sweden...
CGTGTGATCTTTATAGATAAAGGCCGCGTAGTAGCTGATCTCCCCTTCAACGAAGTCCGCACCTCCGAAAACCCCGACGTCCAGGCCTACATCTCCGCCACCCATCGCATCCCGGTCACCCCCCTAACCCTCGGTACGACCACCTCCTCCCACACCGCCCACTCGAACTCTCCCAGCCCGACCACCGCTCCCGTTCCCATCTCCGTAATCGACCCCGACCTCCCCGACCTCCAGCACCCCGATCCCCAACTCCCGGAGCCTCACCACCCGGACGCCCAACTCCCCGATCCCGAACGGCCGGACGCCTCCGACCAACCGAAGCAGAACTGGTGGGAGATCTGATGGCCTGCCTCCTCCAACGCGTAGCCTTTGCTTCTGAGATAGGTCCGGGCTTTAGCCCGGGCAATCAAGGGCCCCCCCGCGTCCGGGCTTTAGCCCCTAAGACTCTCTCTTGGGAGCCCGCCGCATGAACTTCCTCCACCAATACGGCCCCCAAATCGCTCGCCTCACATTCGAGCATCTCTGGCTCACGCTCTCCGCCATGCTTTTCGCGACGGCCATCGCGCTCCCCACCGGCATCTGGCTCACCCGTCACGAAGCCTTCGCCCGCCCCATCCTCGGCATCGCCAACATCTTGCAAACCATCCCCAGCCTCGCCCTCTTCGGACTCCTCCTCCCCGTCCCATTCCTGGGCGACCGAGCCGCACGCCTGGCCATCGTGGCCCTCACCGGCTATGCGCTTCTCCCCATCCTGCGCAACACCTACACCGGCATCCGCTCGGTCGACCCCGCGCTCATCGACGTAGCCAACGCCCTCGGCATGACCGACCTCCAACGCCTCACCAAGCTCGAACTCCCCATGTCAGCGAGCGTAATCCTCGCCGGCCTCCGCACCGCCACCGTCACCTGCGTAGGAGTAGCCACCATCGCCGCAGCGATAGGCGCCGGCGGCCTCGGCGAGCTAATCTTCCGCGGCGTAGCCTCCGTAGACAACTCACTAGTCTTGGCTGGAGCGATCCCCGCCGCCCTCCTGGCCCTAATCGCCGACGGCCTCTTAGGCCTAATAGAAAAGCGCCTCCAGGTCCGCCAGCCATGAGTGCCCCAACAGCAATCTCTCGAGATAGTTTTTTCGACCCACCCAAACCCTGTCATCCTGAGCGAAGTCGAAGGACCCGCCAGACCTCTGACACCGGCACGCCCTTTCGCCCTTTCCGGCACCCACTCCAAGCCCTCCTCATCACCCTCCTCCTCACCTTAACAGCCTGCGCCCCGCCGCGTTCCTCCCACATCGTCATCGGCGCCAAAAACTTCACCGAGCAAGTAATCCTCGGCGAGCTCCTAGCCCAAGAGATCGAAGCCTCCGGAGGCGGCCCGGTTGAGCGCCGCTTCTGGCTAGCCGGCTCCTACCTCTGCCAGCAAGCCCTCATCTCCAACCGCATCGACGCCTACGTCGAATACACCGGCACCGCCCTAACCGCCATCCTCAAGCAGCCGGTCATGCGCGACCCCACGCTGGTCAACGCCACCATCACCGCCCTCTACGACAACCTCTACCAGGTTCGAGTCTTCCCCAGCCTCGGCTTCCAGAACACCTTCGCCATGGTCATTCGAGGCGCCGACGCCCGCACCCACCACCTCAAAACCATCTCCGACATCGCCCCCTTCGCTCCCAAGTGGCGCCTTGGCGTAGGCTACGAATTCGCCGAACGCCCCGACGGCCTCCGCGGCCTCTCTGCTGCCTACCACCTACAGTTCCCGGGCGATCCGAGAACCATGGAACTAGGCCTCCTCTACCGCTCCCTCGCCGCCAATCAAGTTGACATCGTAGCCGGTAACTCCACCGACGGCGCCATCCAGGCTCTGGACTTCACCGCCCTCGAAGACAACCTCCACTATTTCCCCCCATACGAAGCCGTCCCCCTGGTCCGCGAAGACAGCCTCCGCCGCTGGCCGCAGATCGCCGTAGCCCTCAACCGCCTAGCCGGGAAAGTAACCGCCGACGACATGCGAGCGATGAATCTAGCGGTAGATGCCCAACACCGCGACCCCGCCGAAGTAGTCCGAGACTTCCGCACCCACCACAACCTTTAGCCCATCCCAACTCACGTCATCCTGAACGCAGTGAAGGACCCCTGTATTTGCCGTTGCCCTTGTTTTTCTGGCTGTCATTCCGAGCGCAGCGAGGAACCTGCTTCTCGCGCGATGCGCGCCCGTTCTCCTAGCTCGAAAGCCACCAACATCACCCGCAATCCCCGGAGTGTCCCGCAGCCCGCGTTCCGGCAAACTACCTCCATCGCCAGCCAACGCTCGCGACAGGAGAAACCATGAACATCCGCGTCATCGCCCTACCCACCGACACCGTGCAACGGGTCCTCACCACCCAAAAATCCCCCGGCTACGGTCACCCCGCCCACACCGAGATCGCCACCGGATACGGTCCCTGCCGCCACTGCCTCAAACCCTTTCGCATCGGCGAAGAGCACCGCACCCTCTTCACCTGCAACCCCTTTCATAACCTCGCCGAGATCCCTCAACCTGGCCCGGTCTTCATCCATACCACGCCCTGCGAACGCTACAACGACAACGCAGGCTACCCCACCGAGTTGCTAACCTACCCAGCTGTCATGGACGCCTACGACGCCAACCAAAACCTCATCCGACAGCGCAGATCAACCAATCGCGATCACTCCGCCATCCTCGACGAGCTACTCTCCAACAAAGCAGTACGCTATGTATTAGTCCGCGACCTCGAAGCCGGCTGCTTCGACTTTCGCGTAGAAAGAAAAGAAGAGACCCAATGACCCTGGAAATTCCACCCCCCACCGCCCCCGAACCCTGGCTCCGCAACACCCTCACCGACATCGATCCCATCCGCCGCCAGATCCTCCACGCCCTCGAGCTCTCCGCCGAAGACGCTACCCGCTGGCTCGACCCCCTCACCGACGCGCAACTCCTCGCCCGCCCCTCCAATCTCGCCCCAATCGCCTTCCACCTCCGCCACATCGCCCGCTCGCTCGACCGCCTGCTCACCTACGCAGAAGGGAATCAGCTCAACCCCGCCCAGCTAGCCGCCCTGAAATCCGAGCTGACAGAAGGCACCGCCGCCGAAGCTCGCGCCGAGTTCCGCACCGCGCTCGAAACCTCCGCCGCCCGCATCCGCGCCATCCACCCCGACCGCTTCGCCGAACCCCGAGGCGTAGGCCGCAAGCAACTCCCCACCACGGTAGGCAGCCTGCTAGTCCACTGCGCCGACCACACCCAGCGCCACACCGGCCAATTCGTCACCACCGCCAAAGTCATTGCGGCCTCCTAGCGCGCCAAGCTCAAGTGCAGAGGCTTCACCCCGCGCAGCTTTCTTAGCCTTGGGTCTCTGTAGACCGAGCTGACGCAAATAAACCTGGGTACGTGGAACAACGCTGGGAAGCCTTTCGTAGCAGAGAGTACTCAGAGGATACCCAGCCGTGATCAAGATGTGGCAGATAGTGGGCGGCTTCGCAACCATGTACGCAATCGCAACGATCCTCGGGTTCGCCGCGTATTTTCTGCTGAATCCGACGGCGATGTGGGTAAGCGTGTTCACCTTAATGCCTGCCGTCAGCGCATGGCTGATCTATCGCTATTTACGAAAAATGAAGTTCACACGCGAAGCCAGCAGAGCAGAATGCGCCAAACTGCTGGGTGTATGGATTGGTCTCTCGTTTGCTTTTGACGCCCTGGTTTACATCGCGGTCATTCCGTCCCTAAGGCATACTTCCCCCAATTGGACCTTCTTCCGTGATCAATCGCCGTGGATCTGGCTGTCCTACGCAGTTCTACTGGTTTCGGGGTTCGTGGGACGGCAGGCTTATCTAAGGAGTCTCCATGCCTGATCTGGAGCGCTTCGGCGTGTTCATCGTCGCAGCCTTTATTCTTTTCCTAAGCGTTGTTTGCTGGACCGTTCGAAGACGACCCGTGCGACCGAACCCAGCAAGTCTACTGACTCTTGCCATCATCGTGGTTCCTGTTGGCATGCTGTTCGCTCGGTATTCCCACCTCTTCTCCCGCAACCTGTCCTGGCTTGTTTATTACGGTGTGCCAGCATTGACCACGTTTCTGCTCCCCCCGCTGTGGCTGCGAATGTCTCGCCGGGAGATCGCTTTCTACATTCCCTTGGCGTTGCTGATGGCACCCACCATCCAGGTTGTCTTTTCGCTGTTCGTCGGATGGCACGATTACATGCCTTTTCCCGTGTATATCCCTTCCATCGCCGAGCTCATGCGGAGCGCTGCACGATAGATCAAACGAACGCGCGCAAGCTTAACGCCCGCCGTCGTGAAGGACCTACAGCTCCGCCGGCTTCTCCCACGCACTGAACACAAACTCATTCAGCGGATTCCGCGTCCTCACGGCCTTCTCCATCTCCCGATAGAACTCCGGAAGCACAACCCAACTTCTCTACGCCTTCACCAAACCCTTTTTCCTTCCGCGAACGCCGCGCAGTGCCTGGTCAATCAGATGGTTGCCATAAGCCTCCGTCAGCGGTTCGAAGCGCAGCAGAAGCCGGAAGTACACCGGCGCGAACACCGCATCCATCAGCAGTTCCGGATCAGTGTCTGCGCTCAACTCACCCGAGGCGATACCCCGCTCGATGTCGGCAGTCGTCGAAGCTCGCCGCATGCGGATATGCTTTTCATAAAGGTCCTTCAGGATCGACGCATCCCCCTGGCCCTCCGCAAGCAGGTCCGCTACCACCTTGCCGAACAGCCCATTGCATTCGACAATGAGGTGCTTCATCCTCGCACGAAGCGCCTTCTCCGCCGTCCCTGTCTTCGGAGTCTCCAACGTCGCACCCAGCCGCTCATGAAACATCGTCAGGATGAGCGCTGCCTTTGATGGCCACCACTTATACAGCGTCGGCTTGCCAACCTTCGCCCGCTTCGCGACCGCATCCATGGTCAGGTCGCGCGCCGGTTTCTCCTTAAGCAACTCGTACACCGCGTCCATGATCGCGGTGTGGGACACCGCAGCGTTACTGCGTGGCCTCCCCAGTTGCGCCGGCTTTGATTTGGCTTTCTTCACCTCTTCAACTTACCGTAACGGACCGTCAAAATAAATGCATCGTTTCTATTTACGTTACGTATAGTTAATAAAACGATCTCGCTAAAGCGAGCCTGAGAGGAAACATCATGAAAACCTATCCTGAAGACCACGGATCGCACCCTTGGTCCATGCTCCATCCCTTCGTCACCGAAGACCACCCCGCGATGGCCGCTACCCGCACCGCCCTCGGCCCTCTCAAAGGCAAGCTCCAGGGAACTGAGGCCCGCATTCCTTTCGACGCCATCATGGAGCACGTCACCCCACCCCTTGGCATCTCCTACGAAGCCGACAACATCGGCGGCATTCCCGGATGGTGGTGCCGGCCCGAAGCTGCGCCCCCGAGCCACGCCATCCTGCACCTCCACGGCGGATGGTTCAACTGGGGCTCGGCACAGGCGTATCGCAATTTTGCCGGCCAGATCGCCGCCCAAACGCACGCCGCAGTCTTTGTCCCCGACTACCGCCTCGCGCCCGAACATCCATTTCCCGCTGCAGCGGAAGATGTTCAGTCCTGCTACGTCGGCTTGACCGAGCGCGGCTTTTCAAAGATCGCCGTCACCGGTGACTCAGCGGGTGGCAACCTCGCACTCGGCTTGCTCGTTCATCTCGCGGCCAACCCTGACACTACCAGCAAAGCTCTCGTGGCTGGAGTCGCACTCTCCCCCGTAACCGATCTCACGCTCACCGGAAAAAGCTGGTCCACCCGCGCCACTTCTGATCCCGTCTTCACCCAACCGCAAGTGACCGAACTGGTGCACTCCTATCTCCAGGGTCATGATCCGGCAGATCCCCTCGCGTCGCCGCTCTTCGCCAGCCTCAAGGGCCTCGCACCGATCCGTGTGCTGGTCGGTGACGACGAGGTGCTGCTCGATGATTCCTTCGGCTTCGTCGAGCGCGCAGTCGCTGCAGGAGTCGATGCCCGCCTCGATGTATGGGAAGGCATGATCCATGGTTTCGTCGGCAGCATTGGGCACCTCACTGCCTCCAACCAAGCTCTTCAACTCATCGGTGACTTTCTCAGCAACCGCTTCGCAGACTACCAGCGCAACTCAACAGCAAGGGCGGGGAAGCGCGTAACCGCGCGAACACCCGCCCATTTGTACCGCACCAATTAAACTCCCGCCGTCCGCGCAGGACCGCAGAACCTACAGCACCGCGGGCGTCTCCCACTCCGCAAACACAAACTCCTTCAGCGCCTTCCGCGTCCGCGGCGCCTTCTCCATCGCCTGATACGACTCCGGCAGCGCATCCGGCTCGCCCAGATACCCCAGTGCCCAAGCCGCACCCACCTCAAAGTCCTCAGGAATCTCAAAGTTCTTCCGCGCGCGATCTTTATCCACGCCGCCCATGCCATGCGTGTGCAGACCCAGCGCGGTCGCCTGCAGGCTAAGCGTCGCCGACGCAGCACCCGTATCATGCAGCGCGTACGCGTTAGGATTCCCATTTTTCGTGAACGTCTTCTTCGCCACCGACAGAATCAGCACGGGAGCGGTCGCCGCCCACGTCTTATTAAAATCCACCAGCGAATCCAGAATCTTCGCGTACGTCGCATCGCCCTTTTTACCCACCAGGAAACGCCACGGCTGTTCATTCGTACTCGACGCAGCCCAAGCCGCCGCCGTAAAAATCTTCGTCAGGTCCGCACTTGGCACCGGCTTGTCAGCATACGACCGCGGGCTCCAGCGCTTCAAAATAATATCCAGCACCCCAGACTCCGCAGGGCCAGCCTTCACTTCATCCAAATCAATCGGCATAGTTTCTCCTGTCCCGTTTGATGCAAGCAGCCTCCACCGGATGCATTGAGACCTTCGAACCGGGTGCCCCATTCATCGACGGTTTCATCGTCCATGGGTGCGGTGCGAATCTCCAAAGCCAACCACCTACCCAGCCAAATGCCCCATCTTGTCTCTCTTAGTCTCGAGATACCGCTCAAACGTAGGCTCCGACGGAATCGTAGCTGGCACGCGCTCCACCACGCGAATCCCCGCCGCCTCCATCGCCGCAACCTTCTCCGGATTATTCGTAATCAGCCGCACCGCCGGAATATTCAGCGCCTTCAAAATCTCCGCCGGCAGCTCAAACTCCCGATAGTCGGCGCGGAACCCCAGCTCAAGATTAGCTTCAATCGTATCGCGCCCCTTGTCCTGCAGCTCATACGCGCGCAGCTTAGCCATCAACCCAATCCCGCGACCCTCCTGCTCTTCATACAGCAGGATCCCCGCACCCTCTTTGGCAATCATCCCCAGCGCCAAATGCAGTTGATCATGGCAATCGCAGCGCAGCGAGTGAAATACATCCCCCGTCAAACACATCGAGTGAATTCTCACCAAGGGAGGCGCCGCCGACAGATCCCCCATCGTCAGCGCAACCGCATTATCCACGCGCTTCAACGAAGCCGACCCCGGCTCCGCCACACCCTCAAACCCAAGAATGCGAAAATGTCCCCACCGAGTAGGGAAGTCTGCACCGGCGACCTTTCGAACGCTGCTATAAGGCATAGGCCATTATAGATTCCCAACCCCCACCCCACGATTCATCGCCAGCCTACTGCGACGAGACTTCCGCCATCCTTCAGTTATCCATGGGCTGTTCCACATGGTCGACCACCAACGTCGTTACCGGACCCTTCGCAGCTTGCAACTTTAGTCCAAGCTGCTCCTGAATCGCCGTAAACAGATCGGGTGGCGCATCCGTCGCGCCGACGGCAGCACCATCCGCCGTCCATCGAAGTTCGAAATCATAACGACCCGTCAGCCCGGTTTTGTTGATCACCGTGCGATCCAGCGGGAAGGTCAGGTTCATTGCCAGGTCAGACAGCGTGACCCCGGTGGCAGTCAGATCCGTGCCGTGCACATCCAGGTTGCCAAGCCCCAGCGGATCGGGATTTTTAGTATCTGGAGGCGGAACAACGGTTGCAGTGAGCTTCGGACCTCCTTTCGCGACCACCAGCTCGTACACCGGAAGCGTCTTGATTTCGGTGTGCATCTTTAGATGAAAGCGGTCAACAAGAAGGGCAGCGAGCATCGCCTGCCGCTGTTCGCGCGAAAGACTGCGGAAGGCCTTCAGATCCGTATCGGCGACTTTGGCGGTTACGTCAAACCTTGACGAGTTGGCCCATCCAGGCAGACCGAACATCAGGCCTTCGCGGATTCCATACGCGTTAACCAGCAAAACTTTGAGCGACACATTCTCCGCTCGCAACATGTCTTCGTCTATATCCATGCTCATATGCCGCGAGAGGCTATTGTTCAGCTTGATCACCACGACGTCGTAGGCCGGCAGCGTAGGAGCTGGTTGCTGCGCAATAGAGTTCGTACAGTAACCCAGAGAGGCAACGAGCGCGAGTGAAAGCAAAACCTTCGACATGTCGATCCTTACGCTGCCGCGAATCAGAAAGTTCCCATCAACGCAATCGCTCTGTGGTCCAGCCACTTCTCAGCACGTCCATCAGTTTTCCGTTGGCTTCGTGATGTGGTCGACCACGAGATTGGGCACGGACTCGTGCACACCTTCGAGCTTGAGCCCAAGCTGTTCCTGCACCGCGGTAAAGATCGACGGCCAGCTTTCCGGATCTTGCGCGGACCACTCGCGGCCAATCTGAAGCGTGTAATTGTAGGTGCCCAGGAGACCAGTCTTGTCGACGACCGGCGCTTCGACCATCGAACTCAGCACACCGCAGATGGCCCGCATGGAGGCATTCGATCCGACGAACTCGAGGCCATGCTGCGATCCATGCGCCTGGACGTCGGCGGGTGGCGGCGCTGGCGGCGCCTCTCCATTGGCTGGAGGCGGAGGCGTGGGCACAGCCTGCATCTTGACGCCGCCATTGCCCACGACAAGGTTGTAGATCGAGGTATTGCGAGTTTCAAGGTGCGTCTTCAGGCCCAGGCGCTCGGCCAGCAGCACGCGAATCGCGTTCCGCTTTTCCAACCGAACCTCGTTGTCGGTAAGCTTGGCGAGCCTGGCGTCGGTCGCATCGTCCGAGCGGGCCTTGATGTCGTAGAACGTGTTCGCGACCCACTCCGGTGCGCCGACAACCGGCGCATCGAAGCCGTAAGCAATCTGGAGAAGGGCCTTGATTGGAAGGTTCGTAGCTTCAAAACGGCTGGAGTGCGGAGGGCTGGAAACGGATACGTGGAAATGGGCGTCCGGCGGCGGCGCAAGGCGGATACTGGCTACATCAAAGGTGAGCGTAGGCGTGTAGTTCGGTTCTTCCACGATGGGCGTCTGCGCGTGAAGGCACACGCCGGACAGCAAGACGAGAAGGGCCGCGAACAAACCGACAGATCGCTGAACGATGCGGAACATGGGCGTAGGACTCCTTGTGGAAATGATACGGGCGAGCGAACAGCCTAGTTCCCGCATTGACACGAAAACGATTTGCAAGGTTCCGCTTCAGGGTGCTGGTGGACTGCACCAATTCTAGTTCCAAGGTCGTCCGCTTTTGCTTCTCCCAGAGATAAATCCCAGAGATAAATCTCCGCGCCGCCCTTTGCATTTACCAATCCCGCGCCTGTCGTAAACGACCCCACGATCCTTTGCCGCACGCCTCACATCCATCTCCCTCAAACGAGTAAATTAACAGCATGCGCCTACACCCATCCCACCGCTGCTCTGGTGCCATACCTTTTCTGATCGGCGCCTTCAATAATCGAGTGCAGCGCAACCGTTCCAGGAGGATCAATGCCAGACACGAAGACCATCATTGAGAAGGCGTACACCGCATTCAACCGGCGGGACATCGACGCTGCCTTAGCCCTCATGACCGAAGACGTAAGCTGGCCCAAGGCTTCGGAGGGTGGCAGGGTCATCGGCAAAGAAGAGATCCGCGCCTACTGGACTCGACAATGGGCCGAGTTCGATCCCCACGTCGAACCGCTCGCAATCACCGAGGGCGCCGAAGGCAAGGTCCGCGTCCGAGTGCACCAGCTAGTCAAGAGCCTTCAGGGCGATGTACTTGCCGACAGCGAAGTCCTCCACGTGTTCACCATGAACAGCGGCCTAATCGCAGCCATGGATTTCGGCGATCAAGCCAATGCAACCGCAGGTCCGTCCGCCGCCTTCGCCCATCGATCCTAACGGGCTATCCACCCTGGAGCGTGCGAGCAAGACCCGCCTCGAGCGTTGGATGAAGCAAGCATAGTTAGAAACCTTCAATACCGCGTTCGTCAAAACCACAGAATGACTATGCTCTTCGGTGGGAAGCTTGAATGCGAGCAATCAAGTCTTGGATTGGTCGACCGACCTAGAGGCCGGCCGCCGTAAAGTTCCACGATCACCAACGTTAGTAGGACCCTCGTCGATATGTCTGTCGCTCCAGATCGCAGCGGAGCCGCCCTTACTCGAACGCCGTTTGACTACTTTGCTCGCGAGGTATGAGCCCACCTCCGCGATTTCTTATGCTTCAATACTTCCGCTAGAAAGGCGAGCATCTGAAAAGCGGCCGCATTTGCTAGTTTTAGAGCGTGAACTCCAAGTTTAGGAGACTTATCCCGCACCCGGAAGCCCACTTCGATCTTTGCTAATTCTGAATCGGACGGGACCTCGTTGTCGCTCGATCGTGTGTCCATGCTTCGCGCAATTGACGCAAACGAGCTATGAAGGTACGCAGCACTCTCCCTGTAGCTAGCATCGAACATCAATCGAGTCGTGGCGACGAAACGTTTCTCCTTCAACAATGAGTCAACTTTCTCTGCGCGTTTAGAGAGACTTAGTTCGGTCCAATCGTGACCTCGGCCATAGCGCATCTTGACCGAACCATCGGGCAAGATTTTCGTCCGTGCCTTATCGTGCGATGCTTGGAGCTTTCTAAGCTGCTCCTTCGTATACGAGCGATTCAACTGCGGGTTGGTCGCTTGAAGCTCCTGATAGTTTCTCCATTCGCTAAAGGCCACGAATTGAATAAAGTCCATAGCCGGCTCCACGCCGACCAACAAAATGTATTCTGCCGTGATGATCTTCTCCACCATTACCCTCACCAATGCCATCGCGTCATCAGTTAGTCCGAGACGGACCAGCGCGTATCGAAGCTAAGCTCCTCTCGGCGCGGAGAAACAGAACATAGGAAACCGCGAATTCAAAGCCAAAGGAACCGGGATCTATTGATTTTGACCACAAGATGCGTTGTAGAGCTCGTCCGAGCTCTACGCTATCGTGCATCGCGGCCGAGTAGGCTTTATTCCTAATCAGAGACATAATGTCCTAGTAAATCATTAGAGACTCGGAAATTACTGGAAGACGGGCTTCTGCCTACCGATCAATCAAGCCTCCTATACCACGATCCCTTGCCGCAACCGCCTTGCGTGCCCCCCGTCCAACTCAAACGAGTAAAGTAAGAGCGTGTACGCGAAAGCCTCCAACCTCATCTGGATCACGCTGCTCGTCGAACTAGGCGTTGCCGCCGCCGTCGCCAGCTCGCTCGCCCGCTCCATCGCCTTCAAACGCCTGCTCCTCCTCAAGACCCGCAACACTCGCGAAACCCTTCATCTCCTCGCCTGGATCTGCATCCCCCTCATGCTCGGCGTGCTCGTCCGCGTACGCGTCCCCAACTTCCTCGCAGCCGACATCTCCTTCGAGGCCATCGCCATCCTCGGCCTCCTCCTCGGCCCCTGGCCCGCCATGATCGGCGGCGCGGCCCTCTCGCTTCCCGCCGTCGCACACCACGAGTACTTCTCTCTTCCCGTCAATCTCCTCGTCGCCGCCATCTTCGGAGCCTACCGCCGCGTCGCCGGCGAAGAAAACATCTGGTCCTTCTCCCCGCTCATCGACCTCAGCCTCTACCGCTGGATTCGTCGCACCGTCACCTGGCCCCACCTCGACCGCCAGATGTTTCTCCTGGTCCTCATCATGGCGACGCAATACGCCACCAGCCTCTTCGCCCACTTCTACCCTCACCGCTACTTCGAGCTCTACTCCAGCTCCTGGTTCATGGAGCTCGCCATCTGCGCCTGCGCCCCCGTCGTCGTCGGCATCCCCCTAAAAATCTGGAACGCCGTCCGCATCGAGCACAAGCTAGAAGAGCAATCCCGCCTCCTCCTCGAAGCCCGCCTCGACGCCCTGCAGCGCCAGATCAACCCCCACTTCCTCTTCAACACCCTCAACTCCATCGCCTCGCTCATCCGCTCCAAGCCCGACCTCGCCCGCGAGATGATCGTCAAGCTCTCGCACATCCTCCGTGTCCTCCTCCGCGATCGCGACGCCTTCGTCCCCCTCAGCGAAGAGCTCGACTTCACCGACGACTACCTCGACATCGAGTGCGTTCGCTTC
>Ga0302302_1001926_pt1 | contig 12311 bp, 14 predicted proteins | sample III_Palsa_E1_3_FD_198766 | JGI IMG/M metagenome (GOLD analysis project Ga0302302, IMG submission 198766) | Peat permafrost microbial communities from Stordalen Mire near Abisko, Sweden - III_Palsa_E1_3 | ecosystem: Environmental > Terrestrial > Soil > Palsa > Peat permafrost | place: Sweden...
GCTGGACACCCCGGAGTGCAACCCCACCCATACGGACGATTCAAGCGATACAAATGCAGCGAATGGCGATCAGCGCATTCGCTGCATATTCGCAATAGCTCCGCGGATTCCTACCGGTTTGAGTTAAGAACAGCGCCTGCCGCAGGATTCATCTGCGCCAAGGCCGGTGCGCTGCCCGTATCCACTCGGTCGGTGACCCGCACAACTTGATTCGGCTGCAATGCGACCAGGCCCATCTGTCGCGCCATGGCGTCGATCCGACGCGGCTGCGTGAGCTGTGCCTCTGAGAGACGGAGCTGACGGTTCTGCTCGCGCAGAGCTTCAACCTGCGTCTTCTTGGCCTCGACACTGTAACCCGCTTCGATAGCGCTGAAGTGTTGCAGCCCGTAGAACATGACCAGCGAAAGGAGGACCGTGACCGCAGCGGTGAAGATGCGCATCTCGCGGATGCGGACCGTGTCCGGAGCCTTCACGAGCCGGGAATTATCGATGCGCTTGGGAAAGAAGACCTCGAGCGTCGCACCCCGGCGCAAACGCTGCTGCTCGGCAAAGAGCCGCGCGTTGCGCTCCTCGATACGCCGGCTGGAGCTGCGTCCACTGTCGAAATAGGTTGCTACGTACGCTGCCATGATGATTCCCTCTATTCCCGAAGCCTGGATTTCTTTCGCTTGCTCTGCGCTTTCTTGCCTTGCGGCGTCTGCTTCTCAACTTTTTTCGTCTTCAACTGGGAAAATCCCGTCAATATCCTGCCCGAACCTTGATCCTGATACTCTGCCTGTTTCTTTTTCTCAGGACTCTCTGCCCCGATCATCTCTGCTGCTCTCAGCTTCGCGCTCCGAGCCCTGGGATTGCGATCCGTCTCTTCCTCGTCTGCGACTACCGGCTTGCGTGTCAGCACCGTCCAGATGCCCTTTGCCGCTTGCTCGCGCAGTACATCTTTCGCGATGCGGTCTTCCAGCGAGTGAAAGCTGATAACGACCAACCTGCCTGGAGACTTAAGCGGCCCACTCTTGAGCAAGTGGGGCGCGGCCTCCAGCAACTGACGAATCTCATCGAGCTCTCGATTGACATGAATACGGAGCGCCTGAAAGGTTCTCGTGGCCGGGTGAATGCGCTCCTGTTTCATGGTCGGGGCGCTTCCTGCAACGATCCGGGCCAACTGCCCCGTCGTCGTTACTGGCCGCGCCCTGACAATGGCTCTGGCGATTCTCCACGACCTCCTCTCTTCTCCGTATTCGTAAATAAGATTGGCGAGATCTCTCTCGTCCATCTCATTTACCACTTGTGCCGCGGTCACTCCCTGGCGCGTGTCCTGCCGCATATCCAGGGGACCATCGGTCTGAAAACTAAATCCTCGCTCCGGCTCATCGAGTTGCATGCTGCTTACACCGAAGTCTGCCAATAGGCCGTCGAGACTGGCCGGCTCAATATGCTCAGCCGCTTTGCTGAAGGCCTCGCCGATTAGCGTCACCTTGGGCATTCTGTCGCCCAGCTTTTCTGCCAGTGCTTGCAATCTCTGTCCTGCAAGTTCAAGTGCCTTGGGGTCTCGATCGAAGCCGATCAAATGTCCGTTGGGTCCAAGCAGACTGGCAATCTGGCTGGCATGGCCCGCGAGACCAATGGTGCAGTCGAGGTAAGTACCACCCTCGCTTACATCGAGGTATCGGATCACATCCTGAGAAAGAACCGGCGTATGGCGCGAAGTTCGGCTTTCCTGCGTCATACGTCCCCCTTGGGGGTTTGCTTACGGTTTAGGATTCCTGCGCCTTCCGGGATTCCGCTGCCGCCAAAACTTTGCGTGCTTCCGTCATGCTCATCGCCTTGCCGGATTCGCTTCCACCACCCAGCAGGCTTTCAATATCCTGCTCGGCTTCCTGCTCGACCTGCAGCATCAGGTACCGCTGCTGGCCGGTCACTACCGCTTCGACACTTACCAGGCTGAACCGCTCGCGAATCTTGCGCGGGAGCATTAACCGGTCCTGCTTGTCGATCTCTACAACCCCGCCAAAGTAGTTCACCACGCGCATCCAGGTGGTCTTTGCTTCGTCTTCTTCGGGAAGAGCCGCCTTCTTCTCTTCTTCCTTCTCCCACTCCGGCATGGGCCAAATCTCGGTTTTTCTGCCGTCTCGCGAGGTGATGAAAAACAGGGCTCCGTAATTCTTCTCCGCTATCAGCTTCATGAAGTCAGCCGGCAGCTTGAGTCTCCCTTTCTCATCGATTTTTGCCTCGTGGGTGCCGCGAAACATCTCGAGCCTCGAATCTGCGCTCGCTCTGACGGAAAACAACTCCGAAAGAGTGGAACAGGACTAATAGTACTCGAGATTCGCGAGATTTGCTCCACTGCACTCCAAAAATTTCCACCAGAGTAGCTGATTTCTCGCTTCGTCCGATTCGGAAATTTAAGAAGAATGCCCAACATTTCAGGCAGATTGAGGGGTGAGGGATAAATAGCTGACATTCAACCCCAACCTGTGCGGCGAAAAACCCTGGCACCACAACATCTGGTGTTTACTCAAATGGGTCCCATGCCCCGCCTGATTGCCGTTCTGCGGCGAATCAGATGGCTCACCAGATACGCCAGCACCGCCAGGTTGAGGATCAGGAGCACCACCCTGAACCACGTAACGCGATGCATCAGCTCAAAAATCTCTAAGGGAAGGAAGGATGCCGTGATGATCGAGGTGAAATACTCCGCCCAGACCTTCTCCATCATCAACCCAATTCCTTCCAGCAGGCCCAGGCCAGCATAGAGGAACAGGAACAAACTGATCTGCCGCAATTTATGGTCATCCAGAAGTGCGGCCTTGTCCAGGAGAAAACCGACCAGGCGGCCCTCGGGGTTCATCCTCAGCCCCAGCGCAATGTTCGTGAGCACGTCTGCGACGTCTTTATGAAGCAGCTTTAATACGCCCACGGCTACGCTTACCAGCAGAGCAGCCTGCAGCAGTTTGTAAACCGCAATCAACTCCAGCCAGCGATTGCGCTTCTTTCGATTTCGAACCCGAGCCAACGACACTCCCAAATTGCTCCTGGAATCGGCCGAAGCCGCGAACACCTGTACACCGGACTTGATTCCCCGGACCGGTCGGAATTCATCCTGAGTGCTCTTACGTTAATTGAAAGAGGCGGCTTCCTGCTAATCGCAGGCTTATCGATGGTTTTGGAACCATCTCCATGCCAGTGCCACGGCATCAACAGGGCAGCTTCATTTGTTCACATAATTTCAAAGTATTTTTGCTCAATGAAGAATCCGGACGCGCGCAGCATCCGTTCTACAGATGAAGTTGAACTTCATGAGAAGAGGATTAGGACAATGAATCGTTTCAAGAGTGTTTCCCTGGCCGCGCTGCTCACTTTCGCAATCGCTGGCTCGCTCGTACCGTCCACTGCCAATGCACAGATGAAGGACCCGGAAGTAGGCGGCTCACCCATGTACCCGGCGAAGAACATCGTTGAGAATGCGGTGAACTCGAAGGATCATACAACTCTGGTTGCCGCGGTAAAGGCTGCCGGACTGGTAGACACGCTCGAAGGCGCTGGGCCCTTCACGGTCTTCGCTCCAACCAACGAGGCATTCGAAAAGCTTCCTGCTGGAACTGTGGATACGCTTCTCAAGCCGGATAACAAGGATCAGTTGGTGAAAATTCTCACTTACCACGTGGTCCCGGGCAAAGTAACCAGCAAAGATCTGTTGAAAAAGATCAAGGCTGGCGGCGGCAAGGCCGAACTGAAGACTGTTGAAGGCGGTACGCTTACAGCAACGACTTCAGGTGGGAAGATTCTGCTGACCGACGAAAAAGGCGGAATGGCGACGGTCACCATCGCTGATGTTTATCAGTCCAACGGGGTTATCCATGTCGTTGACAGCGTGTTGCTGCCCAACTGAGGGGATTCTACCCCCACCAGCTGAATTCCTTGCGGATCTGGGAATGAGCAAGGTCCAAACACCCATGCGGAGCCCAAAAGGCTTCGCATGGGTGTTTGAGGTGGTGATCTGCCGGCCATTCTTAACCGGTACAGCGCACTGGCTGGGTTAGTCTGAACCTGACACCAGGAAAAATTTCCACCATGCCTGAAACCCTGCGCACCGAACAGTGGACACCCTATCCTGTCGAACTGGTCTTCGCCTTTTTTGCGAATCCGGGTAATCTGCCGCATCTGATGCCGAGATGGCAGCAGGCCAAGGTGGAGAGTTCTCGCTTCATCGCGCCCCCGCCGCGGCCCGTCGCGCAGGACCCGACGCTGCGCTTCCAGAGCCCTGCCGCCGGAGTGGGCTCGGAGATGGCCATCAGCTTTCGCCCTATTCCAAGACTTCCGCTCCGAATCGGTTGGTTGGCCCGCATCACTGAATTTGTCTGGAACAGCCATTTCTGCGACGAGCAGGTCAAAGGCCCGTTCGCTACGTGGAGCCATCGTCACGGAATCGTCTCTGAATCTCGCCCGGACGAAAATGGCTCGCTTACCAGGGGAACGCTCATCTCCGACCAAGTGGAGTATGCGTTGCCGCTCGGCCCGTTAGGCACGATCGCGCACGCAGCCTTTGTGCGGCGTCAAATGGAGTCGACTTTTGCCTACCGGCGCCAAAGGCTGGAAGAGATTTTGCCCGTAGCCGCCAGACAGGCAGCGCGACGAAGCTAACGAGAGAAAACAGGCGCCAAATGAAAACGACCTCCAGTGTTAGCTGGAAGCCGTTTCTCAGTGACGCGTCTCCTGCCCGGACTTAGAAGTGGTAGGCCACGCCAATCACGGGGTTATTGATGTTTTCATACCGGTTCGTCGTGAGGGGGCTGTAGCCGAAGTTGGGAACCTTGGAGACGAAAGCCCTGTATTCAGCGCGAATGTCAAAGCTGGGGCTGATCTCGTACGCAATACCGCCGCCGTAGAGGCCAACGATCGTGATCTGCTGTTTCACATCCAGCGTCGTGGTCGCGAGGTTGCGGATGTTGCCCCAGATAAGACCGCCGCCACCCGCCTCAACAAATGGATTGAGTTTGTGGTAGTTGAAGTTGAAAACATACGCGCCGGTCGCTTCCTGCATCCGGTTATTGACCTGGTAGTTGTACGAGGGAGCAACGTAATGCAGACTGTTTTGCGTGTACGAGTAGTTGGCCTCTACTGCGCCGCGAGGCGTAAGCATGAACCGGTAGCTGAACAGAGCGCCCAGACCGCGCTTGGCGCTGACTTTTACATCCGTAGAGCTTGAAACGAACGGCTCGAGGATACCCGATCCGCTGATGCTGACGTCTTGACGGCTTTCCTGGGCTCGACCTGCGACCGTACCGACGGTCAACAGGAGTGCAAGTAGGGCAAATTTCTTCATTCGGTCGTGAACCTCTCGACTGCCCGCACTGGCTGACGGCCAATCGGTGCATGTCCATAATGTCGATCATGTCGATAAGGACGATCATGTCGATGAAGACGCAATTCAACTGCGCCGCTTCAAGAATTGTAAATGGCCGAAACGGGCTGAAAAGAACTCAGGGACGATCCGGTGGAGCTGGAGAGCGAAATTGACGTCTGTGGCAATAGACGCAGCCGCGAAGCCAACGAAAGCGGCGTCGTGCAAACGCACTGTGCCCGCGTTGCTTTAACGGGCTCTATGTCGGCCGCGATGGGAGGCACTTCCCCAAACCCGCATAAATGTGGAGAATGCTGAGGTTAACCTAAACCATCCAGTGCGCGCGTTCTGCCCTTGATCCCAGGGCAGCCTGCTCGACGGCTGGACAAGGGAGTTGCATGGATCCTCTCGCGTCTCACTCAGATTGGCTGGGCGAATTTATGGGCACGTTTATCCTCATTCTTCTCGGCAATGGCGTAAATGCAAGCGTGAACCTGCGCAAGACCTACGCGGAGGGCTCAGGATGGATTGTGATCACCACCGGCTGGGGCATCGCGGTGCTCTGCGGAGTCCTCACTGCACAGGCCTTCGGCAGCCCGGGCGCCCATCTGAATCCGGCGATCACCTTCTCCAGCGCCGTAGCCAGCGGAGATTTCTCTCATCTCGCCGATTTTTGGTCTGCCCAGGTGCTGGGCGCGATGGCTGGAGCGACCTTGACGTGGCTGTTCTTCTATCCACATTGGGCGGTCACACCAGATCCGGCAACGAAACTCGGCGTCTTCTGCACCAATGCAGCCATCCCTCACCTGCCCTCAAACCTGCTGGGTGAAGTCACCGGAACCTTCGTTCTGGTTCTTGTAGCCGGAGCCATTTTTTCTCATGGCGTAGCAGCCGCCGGCCACGGCACGGCCCCCGCAGTGGGGATGGGTCCCTGGCTGGTTGCCAGCCTGGTCTGGGGCATCGGCCTCTCATTGGGATCGACTACCGGGTACGCAATCAACCCCGCGCGCGATTTCGGACCCAGGCTCGTGCACTTCCTCATGCCCATCGCCGGCAAGGGGGGTTCCAACTGGCGTTATGCGTGGGTCCCCGTGGTCGGGGACCTGACTGGCGCCGCCCTTGCCGGCCTACTTTTGCGCTGGGTTCATTTGTAACTTAGGCTCGCGATCGATAGGCAACTCTCAAGAGTCGCTTTCGCCTGAACAGCAGGAGCCGCCGCTACGCGCGGGCGGAACGTACGGCTGCGTCGGGTCGACGAAGTAGCCTTCCCCGTAGCGATCATGGTGACGAACCCAGGCCATGGTATGCGCTAGGCCCTCTTCATCGCGCCCCTTGGGAACGAGGTCCAGGAAGTTATACACGCCCACCAGGATGTCGAGACCGCGCGCATAGGTCGAGTAGGTATGAAAGATATGCCCGGCGCCGTCCCGGGCAAAGACGCTCGCGCCTGGCGCCTCGTCGCTCGGAAACTCCGTCAGGGCGTAGTTGTATTCGACTTTGCCGCCAGCCATTTCCTCCGGCCTGAAGGTAACGTGATAGTCGTAATTGAAATCAGTCCCGGAAGATGAAACCCATTGAAACTTCCAGCCCATACGCTTCTTGAAGGCTTCAATCTCGGCCAGCGGGGCGTGCGAGATCGCAACCAGCGTGGTGTCGCGATTGGCGAGATGAATGGTGAGTGCATCGAAATGGTCGGCTAGGTAGGAGCAGCTCTTGCAGCCTTCCTGCCAGCCCGGACCAAACATGAAGTGATACACAATCAGCTGGCTGCGGCCATCGAAAAGATCGCCGAGGGTTACTTTGCCTCTCGCCGAATCGAATTCATAATGCTTCTCAACCCGTTCCCAGGGCAGTTCGCGGCGCTGGCGGCTCAACTCGTCGCGCAGGCGAGTGAACTCCTTTTCTTTGGCCAGGAATTCTTTGCGGGCTGCAAGCCACTCGGTCTGCGAAACAACTTTGGGATGTGCAATTTCTATCGTGCTGCTAGCCATTTCGATCCTCCTTGGATGTGCTTTGCTCAGAGGTTTTGCCGGCGCCTTGCTGTACGCCGAATTTCCTGATTGCGATTGCAGCGAGTCCGCCGGTCGAGCCGAGGCTCGCTGCAATCATTGCCATCGTCGAAACGCATACGGGACACATCGTCTACTCCTCATCTCCGATCGGGTTTCGCACTGTACGAGCGTCTATCGGCCAGCCTCGGCGTGATTGCGAACGCGCTCATGCATCGAGGCCCAGCCTTTATTCATTCCAGCCTTGTGCTCATCAGCGACGAAACCGAGCGCAGTATGACGGAAGGCGATCAGAGTTCCACCATCGACTTCACTGAGACGGTATTGCACATTGGATAGCAAAGGGTTCGAAGAAAAGAGCGGTCCGACGAACTCCAACAGCGTAGGCCGCTTGATGGCCTGCACGGTTGCCCAGAAATGGCCGTTGTCCCCGCCGAGATCGCGATACCACCGGCCGCCCGGCCAGGGTTCGATCTTCATCTGCAGCGATTTTCCATCCGGCGTCTCATTACCGGGCCCAAGCTGTTCGAGAAGCGAAGCAAAAGTGATGTCCAAAGGTGCAAGGACATGGATTTCCTGCGTAATCGTCAGCGTGAGGTTCTCTGTGCTCTGTTCCGTAAGTATCATGATTTCTCCTCATTTTCCAAATCTGTGGAATTCAATTTCAAAGAGTTGTTGCTTGCTTCGCCTCGCGAGCTTCTTCTTCGCGGAGTTCTTTCGTTCGATTTAACAGGTGCTGCCAGTAGTGCTCAAAGATCTCCATCCACTCGTGCAACGGGCGTATGGGCTCGGCTTTGGTCCGGTAGAGATTCTGGCCGCGACAGCGCACGTGTACGGGGCCCACGTTGCGAAGTGAGCGCAGGCGCCTGGAGACCGAAAGCCGCTCCAGTTCCAGTGCCGTCACCATCTCTCCAACTGGGCGCTCCGCCCCCGCGAGAAGGACAAGAATCTCCCGCCGGCAACACTCAGCCACAACATTGAAAGTGTCCAAAGTGGTGCCTGCTCGTGCCATGGCGGAACAATATATTCCTATATCGGCATGTGTCAAGGAAAAATATCGCGGGCTTTCCATTGCGGAAGACTGCGGGCACGGATTACTTGGCCGATAGGGAGGAATTCAAGGTCATCTGCCTCTCGACCGGCAGCTGCACGCAGAAGCAACTACCGCCTGTTTCGCTTTCGCGGACGTCGATAGAGCCCGAGTGAACCTCTATGGCCCATTTGGCAATGGAGAGTCCAAGCCCCGTACCGCCTCTTTCGCGGGAACGGCCGTCGTCGGTGCGGTAGAAGCGATCGAAGATTCGGTCCCGTTCACTGGCTGGAATACCCGGTCCCTGGTCACTGATCGAAATCAATGCCCGCTGAGGAATCTCCGTCGACTCCAGTTCGACGGCAATTGCAATCTCGCTATCCATGGGTGAGTACTTGATCGCGTTATCGACCAGATTGAGTATGGCCTGGCGGAGTATGCCCCGATCGGCCATCACAGCGATGTCCGGGCTTCCAGCCACAGTAATCGTCTGTCGCTTGTCTTCCGCAAGAATACCCACAACCCCAATCACTTCCTGGATAAGATCCGTGCAGGAGAAGGATGACAACTGCAGTGAGATCTGGCCGCTGTCCGCTCGAGAAATGGCAAGCAGGCTGTCGACCAGATGTGTGAGGCGTCGCACCTCCTCCAGCATGCTTGCGATCACCTCTCGATATTCCTCATTGGAGTGTTTGTTTTGCAGGCTTACCTCGCCGATGCTTCGCATCGAGGCGAGGGGAGTGCGGAGTTCATGCGAGGCGTCGGAGGTGAAGCGCTTGAGTTGGGTAAAAGAGTCCTCGAGCCGCTGCAACAGGCCATTGAAGACACGGGCGGCATGGCCGAGATCGTCTGAGGGATCATGCACCGGAAGGCGCTCGCTGAGACGCTCAGCTGTAATCTTCTCTGCGCGTCGCACCATGGAACTGAGCGGTGAGAGAGCCTTACCCGTAACCGTAAAGACTACCCACGTCGCGACGACCACCGTAAGAGGAGCAAGAAGCGCGAGTACCCCGAGAAATCTTGCAACGTTGGTAAAGAGTGGCCCTTCATCATACCCCAGGCGAAGAATCAGCGGCCGCCCGTTGAGCAAGTGATAATGGCTGACGACCAGCGCTTTGCGTCCATCGGCCAGTCGTAGAAATCGTTCGTTATGCGACCCGATCCCTTCGCTTGGGAGCGGCTGATGGCCAAGATCTGCTCCGCCCAACCGGGGGTTCTTGTAGACAATTTCTCCCTCGGGAGTCAACACTTCTAACAGGCGATCAAGACTGAAGCGGACTTGCGGATGGTTGAAATAGTTCTCATTGATCGAAATCTGGCCATCGGAGGTTTGGTACATGAGCCCCTCGACCGTTTCCGTCTCCTCGTTCGCTGCACGAAAAGCCTGCGTGATCAACTGCCGATAGTGCACGTAGGTAGCCACTCCTATGTGCAACAACAGCAGAACAGAGAAGGCGGTTCCATACCAGAGTGTGAGTCGAAGGCGTAGATTGCCCGAGTTGATAAGAAAGGGCATCATTCCTCCCGGAGAACGAAGCCGATTCCTCGTACCGTATGGAGCAGCTTGGCTTCGAAGGGATCGTCGACCTTACGCCGAAGGCGCGCTACCTGAACGTCGATGACATTATCTAGAGAGGTGTAGCGCATGGTTTCCTTCCATACATCGCGAGTCAACATCTCCCTGGAAACGACCCGGCTCCGGTTGATCATCAGGTATTCAAGAAGGTCGAATTCCCTGCTGGTCAGGTCGAGCTGGATCCCATTGCGACTGGCTGTTCGTCCCGTCAAGCTGATGTGAAGATCCGCAAGATCGAGCGCAGACTGCGGCGCCGTTGTAGTTCGGCGCAGAAGTGCTCGAACGCGGGCGAGCAGTTCCGGAAAGGCGAACGGTTTGACCAGGTAGTCATCCGCTCCAGCATCCAGTCCGAGAACCCGATCTTCTACGGAATCGAGGGCCGTAAGTAATAAAACCGGCGAATGAAATCCATCGCGACGAAACTCTCGAAGCACACTCAAGCCGTTCTGCTTGGACAACATCACGTCAAGCAATAGCAGGTCTGGTGTGCCGCGTTCGAGCCACCGGATCGCCTCCTCACCGGACAACGCGACATCGGCGCTGTAGCCTTCTTCTTCGAGCCCCTGCTTCAGGGCGTGGGCCAACTTACTCTCGTCTTCAACAATCAGTATCTGCATAGTCCGCCTCACGTCGCGGATATCCATCGCACTATCCAACTTTACCGCAGTAGTCGTGTCAGAATCCGAAACCTTGCATCTTGTAACGAAAATGTCAGGATCGTGAAAGACGCAAGAGTGATCTTCTAACAGTGGGCCGAGTTGAGCGTTCGATTCTTAGCGATCGGATAGCTTGAGTCGACTTCCTCAGTGCAGACCGGCGAATTGTATCGAGCATTCTGCACACCTAACTGTCACCAATGTAAGGAAATGATTCCGCGATGTGGATTGTCAAGATTGCGCTCGACCGGCCTTATACGTTTATCATCCTGGCCATCCTGATCCTGCTGCTGAGTCCGATCGTCATCGTGCGCACTCCGGTGGATATGTTCCCCAGCATCAATATTCCTGTGATTTCCCTGGCCTGGCAGTACACCGGTCTCAATCCGGAAGAGCTCGAAGGCCGCCTTACAACTCCTTTTGAGAAATCGCTGACGAGCTTTGTGGACAACGTCGAGCATGTCGAGTCGACCACTTACAACGGTATCGTTGTAATCCGCGTATATTTGCAGCCTGACGCCAACCTCGCCGCCGCCAACGCGCAGGTCTCGGCTGCATCCGAGTTCGAGCTTCGCCAGCTTCCACCGGGGGTTCTGCCGCCTCAGATTGTCACGTTCAGCGCCTCCAGCGTGCCTATCGTGCAACTAGGCATCTCCGGCGACGGCATCAGCGAGCAGATGCTGAACGACTATGCACAAAATACTATTCACTCTCAGCTGATCACCGTTCCCGGCTCGGTAGTGCCGTCCGCGTATGGCGGCAAGCAGCGGCAAGTCACCATCAACCTCGACCAGGCAGCCATGCAGTCCAGAGATATTGCGCCGAGCGATCTGCTGAATGCTCTGGCCGTCGAGAACGTGGTCACGCCGTCAGGCACCATCAAGATCGGCTCCAAGGAATACGACGTACGCACCAATGGCGCACCGCGAACCATCGATCAATTGAGTCAGATTCCTGTTAAGCAGCAGAACGGCGTCACGACTTACCTGCGGGATATTTCAACCGTAAGCGATGGATTTCAGGTACAGACAAATATTGTCCGCCGTAACGGCAGTCGCGGCGTCATGATGTCCATCCTCAAGAATGGAAAAGCATCTACTGTCAGCGTAGTCAAGGGAGTGCGAGCCATGCTGCCGCGTATCGCAACTCTGGTGCCGCCGGGGTTGCGGATGACCCCGCTTGCGGATCAGTCAATCTTCGTGAGCGGCGCTGTCAATGGCGTCATTCGTGAGGCGGTCTTGGCGGCAGGACTGACCGGGCTGATGATTCTTCTCTTCCTGGGAAGCTGGCGCAGCACGCTCATCATCGCCGTCTCGATTCCACTTTCGATTCTCACTTCGGTCATCATTCTCAGCTTCCTCGGCGAGACGATCAACACCATGACTCTGGGCGGTCTCGCGCTTGCCGTCGGCATTCTGGTGGACGACGCCACGGTCACTATTGAAAACATCGAGCGCTTCCTTGAAGACGGCTGCCCTTTGCGAGAAGCAATCCTCGAGGGAGCCGCGCAGATTGCCGTGCCCGCACTGGTCTCGACCTTGTGCATCTGCATCGTATTTCTCCCGATGTTCTTTCTCTCTGGCGTGGCGCACTATCTGTTTGTTCCTCTTGCCGAGGCGGTCATATTCGCCATGCTGGCCTCGTACGTGTTGTCGCGAACCCTGGTGCCAACGCTCGCCGTTTACCTTCTGCGCAGGAAAGA
>Ga0302302_1001930_pt1 | contig 12303 bp, 13 predicted proteins | sample III_Palsa_E1_3_FD_198766 | JGI IMG/M metagenome (GOLD analysis project Ga0302302, IMG submission 198766) | Peat permafrost microbial communities from Stordalen Mire near Abisko, Sweden - III_Palsa_E1_3 | ecosystem: Environmental > Terrestrial > Soil > Palsa > Peat permafrost | place: Sweden...
TGTCAGGGTTTGCATAGGCGGCGTCACCGCGGAAATAGCGGCGCTTCAGCCTACCCCGATAGCGCGCGACGACCGGCCCCAACACATCGCGCCAATCTGCGGCGCTGTGCGCGTTCCCGGCTCGGCTTCGGCATACCGGCGTTCCTGATATAGTGAGTTCGCTTCGACGATTGCTTGCGCCGAGGTTCTGGTTTCGGTCGACGGAAGCTGCGGGTTGGACATTAGGGCGAAATCCATTGCTTAAGCGCTCATTGGGATGTTGTCATGCCAAGATGTCGGGGGCAAGCCGGCGGGTGGCTGGTGTTGCTAACACACAATATGGTGAAGGGACTTCGAAGCTGGCTATTTCGGCCGTTGGCTTTGTTTGATTCGGGGGCCCGTCTTGTGGCCGCGGAGAAGCCGGGCGTTCCGGCGGATCGCAATCACCCGATCCAGACGATCACCGGTGCCTGACACGAGAGCGCGGCAGCTGCTGACGGAACGCATTCCGCGTACCAATCGGATCAAGGGACTGCTAAGTGGGCACTTCTCAAACCTCGACCGAGCTGGCATTGTCGAAAAATAGTGGGCGGGTGGGCTGCCCGTGTGATCTTCCGTGGTAGCTGTGCTTCGTAACTCGTCATTGGCAATGGCCGCCAGTTCTCTGGCGGCGCCGGCAGCTTTGGGAATCCTGTTCTTTTACGGCTTGCTGAACAACGCATACGTTCTTGGCCAATTTATTCAGTCGGATTCACTTCTGCCCGCGCAACTTGTTTGGGACCTTGCTCATCACTCGTATGCTTGGCGAGGTTTTCAGTTCCCGCGGGTGTTAAGTCTAGTGCCCGATTTATTGTTCTTTGCTGCGATCCAGCTTTTCGGAATCGGCTGGCGCTGGGGGATGGCGTTGTTGGCCACGACCATCTCGATCCTACTCGCTTGGGCTGGCAGTCTCGTAGTTGCGAGCCTCACCTCGGTCGGCCGGGCCAACGCGTTCGTTCTATGCACCCTAGGTGTGATTGTCACATTCATGCCTTCAATTTGTGCCTTCCACGATCCCGCGGTAAACCCGCTACCGTGGATGATTCCGCTGTTAGTGATAGTACCTGTTTCCCACGGTGGTGCCTTTGTGCTGTCGCTGTTCGCTGCTAGTATCGCCGCCAAGGCGTTACGCGGCAGTCACGCCGCTTTTTGGTCTGGTGTTGCCCTCAGCGCGATCGGCACATTTTCCGATTTGTTGTTTATTGGAGAGCTTCTCCTACCATTGCTTTTCGCCGCGGCGGCCGTATGGCGAATTGGCGCGGTCTCGTTCCGCCGCGCGGCAAGCGTATGGGCCGCGTGCGCCATCGCGTGCGGCATTGGTTGGGGCGCCCAGCTCCCGTTGTTCCGCCAGGGATTGCCGCCCCTTGGCCGTCATCTTCTTGTCTATCAGATGAAGCAATGGGCAGGTGAGTGGAGTCAACTTCCATGGGCAATCTGGAGTTTCTTGCTATTCGCTATTGCCATACTCATCGCGCTCATTCGGGTTTGCAGCGTCGTAAGGCAATCACCAGTACCGGCAACGCGTTTCCGCGAGACGTTTTACTGGAGCTTCGGCCTTAGCGCTGCACTCACGAGCGTAATTCCTCTGACTGCGCTCTATATTATGTCGAACTGCTATCGCTACGCGATGCCCCTGTTGTGGTGGCCTCCGATTCTTTTGCTTTCGCTTTGGCCAACCCGGTGGGTACCCAATATTCACCTCCTGGGGCTGCTTGGTGCGCCAGCGCTTATATTGCCATTTGTGCTGCACCAGCCGAAAATCCTTCACTGGACGACCGCCGCCGCAAGTTGCATCGCAGGACGAGCGAAGCCACTGGGTTTGGATGCGGGTCTCGCTTCGTATTGGAACGCGCGAACTACAGCTGCCTCAACGGACTGGCAGGTCCAGGTCGATCAAATTAGATCCGATGGTGGCATCTACATTTGGGGCAATGATCTCGCGAGCTACTTACATGCCATCAATGATCCCTCGCGGCCTCCTAGGTATAATTTCATAATCGTCGATTCAGAGTTGGATCCGGCCAATTCAAAGCTGGATCTCGTCGGCTCAAGGCTAGACCCTGCGGCGCTTTTGGCACACTACGGCCCTCCCAATCGCGTCCTAGATTGCGAAGGTGCTAAGCTGTGGGTTTATTCTCACTCGCTGCATTTGATATTTCCCTCATCGTACGATAGGCTGCTGCACTAGCATTACAGTTGTGATTTCTGTTTGAAGTGAGATTTTTGTGCTGCGGCCTGGTGGGCACGCCGCCAGAGCGACCAGGCGATGACGTAGGCGGCCCGGATAAGCTTTTGCGCGAGGCGTTGCGCCATTCGGCGAATTTCCTGTTTCAACCAACGAATGAGTCAGGGGCCGCTTTATCGCATTCGTCTTGGTTTTTTTGGGTGCTGGCTGGTTGGCCTGATGTTGGATGGCGGCCATCATGGCGAAGGCAAGCATAACCAGCGAGACGTGACGGTGCCAACCATGCCAGGATCTGGTCTCGTTATGATCGAGCCCAAATTCATTCTTGGCGGTCTCGAAGCCGTCCTCGATCGCCCAGCGATGGCCCTCGACACTGACCAGCGTTTCGATCGTGGTTCCCACCGGACACCAGGTGGTGAAGTAGGCGAGATCGCCGTCAGCGATATGACGCCGGATCAGCAAACCGCGTGTCCACAGGCCACGATTTTGATCATTGAACTCTTCTGCTTCAAGATCAGCCAGTTCAAGGTAGCACCAGTCATACCACCGCGGCCCCTTAATTCCCGCACCGGCCGACAGGCGCTGCCAATCGGATGGTCGTCGCGTCCTCGCGATTTCTTGGGCAGAACCGCCGACTGGTTGCGCCCTGTCCCATGACCCGAACCAGCGCCGAACTCACGCCAAGCACGTAGCCCTTACCTGCGCGACGCAGATCGCGCTCAATATCGCCGACACCATAGAGATCATCGGCAGCGACCCAGGCAAACGGCACCTGTGCCGCGATCGCGCGCGCAATCTTTCCGGCGGCAAGCTGCGGCTTGGTCGCAAGGCCGATCTTGGGCGGCACATACGTTGCCGCGAGGCGGGCAGGATCGCTGGTCCAGTTTTTCGGAAGATACAAGGCTCGATCGATAAAAGCATAGCCGTGACGTGACACGTAAGAGGCGAACACACCGATCTGGCAATTCGTGATCTTGTCCGCCGAACCGGTATATTGCCGCGCCACGCCGCACGAGGCTTTTCCTTGCTTGAGGAACCCGGTTTCATCAATCACCAGAACCGCAGCTGCGTCCGCGATTTGATCGGGTTTGGATCCGTGGAGTATTCGGCCGGCAAGAACAGCCTTGCGCCGGCGTCGCGGATCGCTTGGCGGATGGTGGGGCGCTTTTGACTTCCGAAGCTGTCTATAATCACCGTGAAAGGCGAAGCGTCTGCATTAGGACCTTTTCAACATAGGACTTGAATCTCTCGCTGCTAATCGGACCGCCCAACAGCGGTCGTCGGCGTGCGGGCGCCATAGTCTCGGTGCAGCCCAGGGGGTCACGATGATCCTTTGTTGGTAATCTGAGGAGCTCGCTCGAACCGATAAAAAGTAAAATCAATGATCAATCCTGCGCGCCAGGGAAAGCTGCACCACGTCGCCCCCGACAGACCTGGCGGATTGTCTGATCTCAGCATCGTGAACAGGCCGCGACCGGCGCCACCCGATAGCCGTTCCTCAATCTTCTCCGTTTCGTCCCAAGTGCTGGCGCAGCGACTGGTCAAACGACTTCGCCCGTAGCCCCCTAATTTAATGCCCCATAGGGTAGTCTATCAAAAAGTGACTTGTCGTTGTTGGGCCACCTACCTTTCGGCTCTCTGTGCCGCGCTTGCAGCAGAAATATGGTCGGTGGTAGGAGCTTTGCCGTGTCGAAAATGGACCGCCTCGCATCCTCGAAAGGGTAGGTGTCGGATGAGGATTGAACGCGGCTGGTGGGCGGTCGGGGCGTTTACTCTCGTGCAGTTCGGATTCTGGATGCGTGAGTATGGACCGCATCTCGCCTTCTTGACCGACTACGCTCTCCGTATACTGCACGGACATCCGGATTGGCGGGCTGTGCAGAGCCGTTTGTTGGCGCCGTTCATTCTGATCTACGGCTTCGGATGGCTGCCGGCGCCGCTCGCGACCTTCACTCTGGTGTTTATCGCTCTGTGCAACGCGCTGTTTTACCTGGTTGTTCGCGAGATCGTGGGCGGCGCCGCTGCGCTCCTTTGGCTGGTGGTTTATATCGCTCTGTGGCTGCTGCTGTTCTGTAAACTCAGCTACTGCTTCGATTTAATTGAAATGAGCGTACTGGTGTGCTTCTTTCGGCAGGCCATGCCGAAATTCGACGCGCGAGACTGCGTATTTGATAGGAACGTGGTCTATCTTTTCTTGATCCAGTTGCTAAACCGCGAATCGGCATTGTTCCTGGCGGCGTACCTGGGTTTCTCCGGCGCATTGCGCCTGGTCTGGAACCAAGGCCGAAGCCTCGGCTGGCGCGAAATCGGGGCCGGCGTGGCATTGTTCGTGGTCGGCGCTTCGGTGATAGAGTTCTTGCGTAAGACCCTGTTCTTGATCGGCCCTATGGCCCGCGGGGGGCTCGACTTGCGCCATCGTAACTTCGAGAACTTTATCATTTATCACAAGAACTTGGTGTTTTTCGGGGTTGACCTGCACCGCGGTTGGTCAGCGGCAAAGGGACCGATATCCCTGGTAGTGCTGGTGGCGCTTCATCTTTTGTTGCTGGGACTGGGACTGATGCGCCGCAATGCCAAATTGGCGGCTTATGGCGCCGCGATGTCGCTCTACTCAATTGCAATCTTCTTTACCGCGGAACTCCTGGAGCCAAGGGTTATGCAGATATTGGTGCCGTCTTCAGTGTTGGCCATCGCATGGCTGGTAGCAAAAGGAAGGAGCATGCCAGAGATCGGCATTGAAATCCCACGCGGTAATCCATCTTGATACGCTCGGGGAGTGGCACGTGCTCAAAGTGTCGTGCCATCAGGCCGTTCCGCCCCCAGGATGAAGCCGAGCGGGCCGGCGTGTTGAAATCAGGGGACGGTGGAATAGATCAAGCTGATGCGGCTATATCTCATCGGTGACCACGCCAAGACGCGAGCGATGCCTGATCTGAACAGAATATTGCCGCGCGACAATCACGATGCGCTTCTCATTCAGATTGTCGCGCTACAAGCGACGCGCTCACCTTGGCTGGAGAGGAAAAAAATGCGGCCCTTTTGGGTTCCGACCCACGCACTTCATCACAGGTCGTCGGCAAATCCATCACCGCCAGGCTACTCCGTCGCGGCAGGGCCCGATCGGCAGCAGTTTCAATCTGAACCGGGATAAACGCCGGTGGCGAGGATGGCGGGAGGGATTGGGGCTCCGTGCGCTTCTTTATCCACTTCCGAAGAAGGTTCGCATTGACCCCATGTTCGAGCGCAAGCCTCGATACCGAAACGCCAGGCTCAAGGCAGGCTGTGACAAGCAGCTCCTTCGATGCGAGGTCGTATCGGCGTCGCCCGTTCCGACCGACAAGTCTCACCCGCAGTTAGAATAGGCTGCGACTATCCCATAATCGCAAACCTGACGAACTTCGCCGCAATTTCATTCTCGAAGCGGTCCGCGAAACATAGGAAAGCCCTCATTTAGAGATGGATCACAGTGCCTCGTTCCGGCCCTCGGGATAGCCGGTCGAGAGAACCGAAGAAAGAGGCACGTCCCACTCCAAATCAGTCTCGGCGACCTTGCGCGCGATAATAGTCGACCCCTCAAAACCGCCGGAGCGTTCAGCGAAGCGATAGCGCTGTCCCCAGACCCGGGGTACAACGTGCATAAATTCTTGCATCGACGTCTGAACAATCTCGAAGCCCGTGCGCGCGTTGAACAAACCCTGCCAGCATGAGTCGGAGAAGCGCCAGAAGTCCCAGGGCAGATCATGCATGCCGATTGTCTGGTGCGAATGGATAAAAACATAGCCGCCGGGACGCAGAACGTGATTGATTTCCAGAGCTACTTTCCACGGCATCAGCAGGTGCTCAAATACCGAGACGCTGTGAGCCAGATCGAATGACGCCGGCGGAAAATAGCGGCTGAGCTCGTGGGCATCTCCCACCACGTCGACGCTGGGGTCAGCTTGTATATCGACGGTGGTCACGTCGCATTCCGGCCAGTTCTGCCGTCGCTCCAACCCGCTGCGCGCGCGGCCGCCAATGTCGAGCATACGCGGCCGGACAATGGAATTTTCTTGCCGCATTTCGGCGATGATCTCACGGAAACTGCCGTCGAGAGATATGGCGCTTCCCTGTTCCGCATCTCGCATCAGCTCGGTCACGGGCACGCGCAGATGCTTTCGTCTCCAACCAAGTTCTAGAACGGCGTCTTCCGGAAACGACTCTCGGTCTATCATTGCTTCCAGGGTAATCACGAAGTGCTTTTGCTGGGGCGTGATTTTTTGCTCCACGTGAGACTCAATCACCACATCGCGGACAATCAATTGCACGGAATTCGGAAGCACCTGTACTTCATCCTCGAAGGAAAACCACGCTTCCAGGCGAAAATAAGAATGAAACAAGCAGAAGGTGGGGACATGGCGCATGCCAACCCGTACCCGATCGCGCCTGGAGCCGAAAACGCGGGCGGCGTTGATCAATGCTGAGCGCGCGGCTAGAAGACGCTTCCTGAACACGTGTAACGCGTACTCCCCGAGAACCGTAGGTCTGAAACAGCCCCACTGCAATCTGTTTGTGAGTTAAACAAAGGCCACGCGCTAAAACAACGGATGGTCGAACAGCGCGTACCAGTTGCCGTTGGCGTCCTGCGTGCGCCCCGGCATGTCGTCACGATGTCTAATCCCGCTGTAATGAGAGATCAGTGACCGGCGCTCCATCATGTGCTTTTTGGCCAGTGAGCCTCGGTGCAGCAACCGTCCGTGCCAGATCAGCAGATCGCCTTTTTCGGCAAGAAATGATTTCACCGACGCGCCCCGGCGCACGATCTCCGCCTCGATCGAGGGGGTCATGATCCGTTCGGCGTGCTTTTCCCAGGCGGTGCGACCGGTGGCGGGATCAACCCAGGTGCGTTCATGATCGGTAAGGAACTCCTTGATCCGATCGCCACGCAGCAGACGCCATTTGTGCGAGCCGGGCACATACTCGAATGGCCCACTGTCGGGATCGATGTGATCCAGCGCGATCCATACCGCGCAATACCAGCTGTTGACGTGCGGGGGGTTCAGATAATCGTCTTGGTGCCAGTCGCGTTCGGTGGAAATCCATCCGGTCAGCGCCAGATGCAGCATCATCGGCTCGCCGATCAGATCTCTGAGCAATTTCATCAGCCGCGGATATAGCGCTAGTTCGCGCATTTCCGACACGTGCAGATACGGTGTCGCCGATTGCCAGCCTGCCGGATCTTGTAACTGGGCACGACGCGCGACATAGGCATCGATCAGGGTTTCGGGAAAGAATTTCGGCAGGATCACCACACCGTCCCGCTGCCAGGTCTTTTGCTCCGCGGTGAGCGTGGCCTCTTTTACCCCTGGCCGGTCGAGCGGTGGCAACAGATGCGCCGGCGGGACCTCACTGAGCTTCCTAAACGGAATCACGGTTTCGACGCGGCCGTCTGGCTTGGTGAAGCGATCGACAATATTGCGAAGCATGGCGCGCATCTTTGTCTCCCTTTGGACTGCGAAAAGTGACCGAACACCCGGTGGGAGTCAACCGCAGCAGCCGCGTTCTTCGCCACTCGCGCTCTCCTAAACTGCGCGTTGTCGGCATCCCCACACCGCGCAGGCGTCCCTATCCCCTAAGGCTGTCGCGGGCCTGCTGCGCGACCAGACCCGTCGACCGCGCATTGCCCCGCTCGGCGCGGAGGCTGAAACGCGGGTCGTACCCATGACGCTCAGCGATCCGTCGCCTGGCGAGACGACGCATTGGACCGGTCTTGCCATGGCCGAACTGTAAGGCATCAGTGTGAGTTGGGTGCAACGGATTTGGCGCCGTGACGGCTCGCAACCGCACCGCACACGCCATTTCAAGCTATCCAACGACCCTAAGTTGCCGCCAAACTGCGCCATATCGTCGGGCTTTATGTCAGGCCGCCGGATCACGCCTTGATGCAGCCGATCGATGAGCAAAGCCAGATACGGGCGCTTCGACCCGACGCAGCCGGGCTTGTCTTTGAAGAAGGGGGCGATGCGGTACGATGACGCATGACTACAAGCGGCATGGCACGACCAGGCTGTTAGCCGCCCTCAACGTGCTGATGGCAAGGTGATCGGGCGCTGGCCAACTACGCCACCCGTAAACATCCGAAAGTGCGCGAATGGATGGCGGCTCATCCGTGGAGGACCACTTAACGCCGACATGTGCCTCCTGGCTCAATGCCATCGAACGCTTCATTGCCAAGACGGCCAAACGCGGGCTCACCCGTGGCTAATTCCGTTTCGTCGAAGAGTTGAAGGACCGATTGGCGATTCTTCGCCGAGAGCAACCAAGAACCATGCCCCATTCCAATGGGCCAAAAAACCCAGCGAGATCTTCGCCGCGATAAAATAGGCCACCAAGCGTTAGATTTTATCCAGTAGGACTCCAAGCCAACAGGCAAGGTCAGCCGGGGCACGGCGGGATCCACGAGCGAGATCCCGTTTCAAATAATTTCTTCCGCAACAGAAAGCTGGGCTTCTCACGGGCGCTGAGATGTGTTAACGTTTCGTAGGAATACTAGCCCGAGGAAACGTTATCCGGCGAAAGGTGGACGGGCTGCACAAAGAAATTATCGGGTAATAGATGACCAAAGCTCCATTACAGCAAATCCACACCAAGTACACCAGGAAGATAGCTAAGGAGCAGATTGGCAGCCCCAACCACATCGCGACCGAGCGCGACGGGCAGATTAGCGGGCTCAGCCATCACGTTGCAGAACTTGCGCGGCAGATAACCGGTCTCAGTTCGGAACTGCATCTCCCTCCTAGTTGGCGAGTTACTGCGACAGTGCGTATCTTCGCGCGACAAATTAAAAAACTCGGGCGCAGAGACGTTTGGCGAATCGCATACCGGGCCGGGAGGGTTATGGTGTGGATACTAACACCGCATCGATTGCCGGAGCGCTGGGCACGCCATCAAAGCAGGCGAACCGCCGCTGCGATCGCGTTTATGCCGGATGTGAAAGGAGCGGACGTAATGTGGACGGCGGCGCGCCGAGGGACCTATCGACTTGTACCGCGGCGCGCCTGCTACACCTACATACCGCCTCGGCCGCCGCGTGATCTCCGAGGAAAAATCGCGGCACTCACGAGGCGCCCAGTGTTTTCGATCGTGGTGCCGATATACGACGCCCCGACCGATGTGCTTTGCCGCTTGCTGGTATCCGTGTTCGCGCAATGGTACCCCGAGTGGGAGCTGATTTTTGGCGATGATGCAAGCCACTCGACAGCCACTAAAGAGTATCTGGCGCGGCTCTCCGATCCGCGCATTAAAGTGATTTTCGGTAAAGCCAACCGGGGCATATCGGAGGCGACCAATTTGGCGCTGCAGCAGGCGACCGGTGATTACGTGGTGTTTCTGGATCACGAGGACGAGCTGACCGAAGATTGTTTGTACGAGTTAGCTGTCTGCATTGCACTGGAAGAGCCTGATTTCATCTATAGCGACGAAGATAAAGTTGCGCCCAACGGAAGTTTTTTAGAGCCGTTCTTCAAGCCGGATTGGTCTCCAGATACGTTGATGAGTACGATGTACGCGTGTCATGTGAGCTGCGCGCGGCGCCGATTGATTGAAGAAGTGGGCCGGTTGCGCTCGGAGTTCGACGGATCGCCCGACTGGGATCTGATCCTGAGGATCGTGGAGAAGACGAACCGTATCGCGCATATTCCGAGGGTGCTTTATCATAGGCGAATTATTCCGTCTTCAGCCGCGGGAGATTTAAATCCCAAGCCTTATGCGATCGACGCGGGGCGCAGGGCACGGATAGATGCGCTCAAACGCCGTGGATTAAGCGGCGATTTAGAACCAGTGCCGCAGTTTCCGGGGTACTTTCGTGTGCGCTACGATCTCGTTGGCAAGCCTCTCATCTCGATCATCATCCCGTCGAGAGATAACGGCGCGACCCTGCGCCGTTGCGTTGAATCGGTCATGGAGCGTTCATCGTATCGAAAGTTCGAAATACTCATTATCGATAATGGCTCGACCGAGCAAGCGACGCTCGATCTGCTTCTGACACTGGCGCGATCGGATTGCGTGACGGTGATCAGCCACGACGCCCCATTCAATTTCTCGAAGTTGAATAATATCGGAGCGGAGTTTGCCAAAGGAGAATTACTTTTATTCCTTAACGATGATACCGAAGTAGTCTCGGCTGAGTGGCTCGAGCGCATGGGCGGATTCGCGCAGCTGCCGCACGTCGGCGCGGTGGGAGCGAAGTTGCTCTATCCGGCAACGCGGCTGGTTCAACATGGCGGCGTACTAAATTTGTCGGATGGGCCCGTACATGCGTTTATGAGGCAGTCGGCCGACGCGCCAGGGTATTTCGGGCGCAACCTGCTCGAGTTTAATTGGATTGCGGTTACCGGTGCTTGCATGATGATTGAGCGCGAGAAATTCATGACGGTCGGCCGATTTAATGAAAACGTGCCGATTGCGTACAATGATGTTGATTTATGTTTTAAACTTATACGCGCGGGATTTTTTCAAGTATTGCTCCCTGGAGTTCATTTATTGCACCATGAGTCGGTAAGCCGTGGCAAAGATCTGGCTTCGGTGAAAAAGCGGGCGCGGTTGGATCGTGAACGACGAATGCTCTACGTCCGGCATCCGGAGTTTTTCCTGCGCGATCCGTTTTATAGCCCGAATCTCGCGCCGAACAGCGATAATTTCGATCTTGCCGGCTAGGTTGGATATGTCGAACTCCGTAACCGCCTCTTATTCCGTTCTTCACGACTCTCAGTTTGGCCCGTGTAAAGCCTCGAAAGAAACGGATAGTTTTCGGGAATGGATTGCTGCGAGCGCGCGCCTAGACAAGGTCGATCAGGGCTTAGTGCTGGCACGCGAAGGAGTGTCGCCCGAATTGGTTGAGGGCTGGTCTCTGCTGCTTGGTTCATACTTCCAATTGAAGTTGGCAGCCGTGACTGAAGCAAATTTCAGGCAGAATTTAGCATTCTTGTTATGTGAGGGAACCGGGGCTTCGCCCGAAGCTTTGCTGGAGCGGATTGGGGTGAGGCCTCCAGCCGAGCACGTGCTTGAAGATCTCAATCTTAACAATGATGTAGTGATCGACGCCCGGAATGTGAGGCGTGTAGCGAGATTGCTGTGGGCATTTCGGCCGGAAATCGCTCAGGTCTGTTTTTCATTACGCCGTGACTTGCTTCAGCAGTTAGTGAGAATAGGGATACGGCCCGACATGAGGGTGGGGGTCGTGTGCGGGGACGACGATGGTGCGATGCAAGTGGCGTTCGAGTGCGCGGCACGTTCGCTGATGGATTTGGAGGTCATCGGTTATTACCGGAAGCTCGATGATTCGGCGGATTGTCGAAGCAGGCGCTCGCAGACAAAAATGAGAGCGCTCGAGCGTCCGTAAAAGCAGAGATCGACGAATGTCTTTCTCCTTCTTGTTCAGAGTCTGTTCATTATGGATGTACAGGAAATCATTACGTTACACCAACCGCCTGAAACGCTTACTCGTGGGGGGTACCCGAGAAGCGTGATTTGTGATTCGGTGCGTTCATTCATCGATCCGGGAGGGGTGAGAAGGCAGTGGCGATCCTGCGGTTGGATGGGAGATGCCGCTATTGCGGCGTGAACTCAAACGCAACCAAATTGTACTGTTTTTCAGCAAGTTGGCCGCCACGGAAGTCGTGCTGGAAGCTTGCGGCCAGGTCTCGTCATTGGGGACGCGTGCTGGGGGAACTGGGGCATCAGGTCCGGCTGATCCCGGCGCAATATGTCAAACCCTCCGTCAAACGCAGCAAGAATGACCGCGATGACGCCAAGCCCATCAGCGAGGCGGCCGCGCTCCCTCGATGCGTTCTGTGGTGATCAAGGCCGTCGACTGGCAAGCCAGGGCATCATCTTAAAGCACCGGGAAATGTTGATAAGCCAGCGCACCCAGGCGATCAACCCGCTGCGATGCGACGCCGCGGAGTTCGGTGTGGCCGTCCAGGGCACTTCCAAGGTAACCGCTTTAATGGTAACCGTTGCGAGGCTCCCACGGCGTGGAGCTTGGGCTACCTTGATACCTCTGCGACGCGCTGGGGCATCCAGAAGTCTCTGATTGATGGCACGACGATGGGTATGTCGTGATA
>Ga0302302_1001933_pt1 | contig 12298 bp, 9 predicted proteins | sample III_Palsa_E1_3_FD_198766 | JGI IMG/M metagenome (GOLD analysis project Ga0302302, IMG submission 198766) | Peat permafrost microbial communities from Stordalen Mire near Abisko, Sweden - III_Palsa_E1_3 | ecosystem: Environmental > Terrestrial > Soil > Palsa > Peat permafrost | place: Sweden...
CCGTTATGATGTGTACACAGATCGCATACCCGAGTAACGAGGAAAACATGATGGACTGGGCCACGCTGCTGCGTATGCCAATGACGGTGCTGCTGGTGCTGGCGGTAGTGTTTCTGCTGCTGACGCTGGTACAGCTGGTCATGCTGCGCCAACGCCTGCATGGCGGCCGACCGCTTGCCGCCCGCTGGCGTGCGCTGCTGTGCCTGGTCTGTTTCGCGCTGACCCTGGTGCTGGCGGGTACCGGTTATGCGTTGCGTGGCTACCGACTGCTCAGCGAAGAAACTCCGGTGGTCGACATCGATGCGCATATCCTGTCGCCGCAACGTTGGGCGCTCACCTTGAGCTGGCCCGACGGCAGCACTCGGCAGGTGCAACTGTCCGGCGACGACTGGCGCGTCGAGGCGGTCGTATTGAAATGGAAATTGCCTGCGCTGCTGGCCGGCGTGCCGCCGCTATACCGGCTCGATCGGCTGTCCGGTCGTTACGACGATCCTACGCAGGAAGTTAGCGGGCCACGCACCGTGATCAGCTTCAGCCAAGCCGACGGCTTCGACTTGCTCGACCTCAGCAAGCAGTATCCGCAATGGCTACCCGAGGTCGATACGGTTTATGGCAGTGGGGCTTTCCTGCCGCTGGTCGACCAGGGCCACTACAGCATCAGTCTGATGCGCACCGGTGCACTGGTGGCGCGGCCGGATGACGCCACGCTGCAAAAGATCGGGGCGCCGCTGGGTGGCTAGGGGTCCAGGCGCCGTGTCCTGACCCTGCTTGGGTCGTGTGCTACGACGAAGGTGTGGTGGGGACTTCGGACCATGCCCTTCGACTTCACCGCTACGCGGCTACGCTCAGGGCGAACGGCGAACGGCGAACGGTGAAGGGCGAACGGCGAACGGCCGCGGACCGATTCAGTCCAGCGATTTCTCGTAGCGCCAGGCGTGCGTGCCGTCCTGGTAGTAGTGGGGATAGTGGCCGATATGCCGGTAACCGAGCCGTTCGTATAGACGGACCGCAGCGGCGTTGTCTTCACGCACTTCCAGTCGCACCGATTGGCAGCGGCGCTGCCGTGCAGCCGCTTCAACCGCGTCCAGCAGAGCGGCACCGACGCCTTTGCCGCGCGCTTCCGGTTTGCTGGCGATCGAGTACAGCCGCGCCACATGACTACCCTTGCGGAAGAACACCACCGCCGTGCCGAGGAAGTTGCGATGGTTGGCGCTGGCCACCAGCACCAGCGCCGAGTCGCTGTCGAGATGCCGACGATATTGCGCGCGGCTCAGCCGGTCGCTGTCGAAGGTCTGGTCTTCCAGCATCACCAGATCATCGAGATCCGACATTTCGGCGCGGCGCACGCGCACGCTGGCGGTAGCCGCCGCGGGATGCATGCTTGCGTTGGGAATCCGGCGTAGCGCGATAGGCAGCGTGGTGTCCTCGAGGGGCGGGATGATTGGCACGCGCGGACTCTAGCAGCCGTTGCCATCAAGAGCCCGTGTTTTCGATCGTGTTAAATCGTGTCCGCCCGAATCGTGTTTATTCGAGCTTCAGCGCTTTCGCTTGTGCGAGGCCGGCCCTGTGCCAAACTGCGCGCCTTGCGCATTCCGCCCCGCCACCGGCAGGGCATCCTGCCGTACCGCATTGCCTGAGTGGTGCCATGACCCGTCTGGTCATCGTTGTCGAAAAAGCCTCCGACTGGGGTTCGTACTATCCCTCCGTCGACGTCATGAGCGCGATGGACTACCTGCGTGAGCCGGTCGGCGGCGACGACGAACGCACGCATGTGCTGAATCTGTGCCGCAGCTACAAATACCTGGGCACTGGCTACTACGTGTCGCTGCTGGCCGAGGCGCGCGGGCACCGGGTGATGCCGTCGGTGCGTACGGTGAACGATCTTCGCCGGCGCTCGCTGTACGGCGTGGACATCGAGGATCTCAATCAGAAGCTGACCCACTTCCTGCCGGCCGGCGGCCGCGACACCACCGACTTCGGCATCCTGGTGTACTTCGGCGAGACCGCTTACCCGGCGTTGCAGGATCTGGCGCGGCAGGTGTTCGAGTCGTTTCCCTGCCCGCTGCTGCGGATCGAGTTCGAGCGTGACCGCGTGTGGCAGGTCAGCTCGATCAAGCCGGTCGGCCTGCACACGCTGGACGATGCGCAGGAGGACGCGTTCGCCGAAGAACTCGACCGCTTCTCCAAGAAGCTGTGGCGCAAGCCACGCGCACGCAAGTTGTATCGCTACGACATCGCGATGCTGGTCGATCTGAAAGAAGCGATGCCACCGTCGAACCGGAAGGCACTGAAGGCGTTCATCGCCGCGGGCAAGCAGCTCGGAGTCGAGGTCGACCCGATCGGCAAAAATGATTTCCAGCGACTGGCCGAATACGACGGCTTGTTCATCCGCGAGACCACCGCCAGCGACAACCACACCTATCGCTTCTCCCACCGCGCGGAGAAGGAAGGCATGGTCGTGATGGACGACCCCAGCTCGATTCTTCGCTGCACCAACAAGATCTTCCTCAACGATTTGATGGTGTCGCGCAAGCTCGCGGTGCCACGCACCGAAATTCTCTATCGCGACGACAGCAAGGGGATGAAGGACGTCGTCGCCAAGCTCGGTTTTCCGCTGGTGCTGAAAATTCCCGATGGCTCGTTTTCGCGTGGCGTGGTCAAGGTGGAGAGCGAGCAGGCACTGGAGCTGGCCGCCAGCAGCCTGTTCCAGCACAGCGCGCTGCTGCTGGCGCAGGAATACGTCTACACCGAGTTCGACTGGCGCATCGGCGTGCTCAATCGCGAGCCGCTGTATGCCTGCAAGTACTACATGTCGCGCGGCCATTGGCAGATCTACAACCACGGCGCCAAGGGCACCGCGAAAACCGGCGGGTTCGAGACGATCGCCGTGCGCGACGCACCCGCCGAGGTGGTCAAGCTGGCGCTGAAGGCGACCCAGCTGATCGGCGATGGGCTGTATGGCGTCGATCTGAAACAGGTCGGCGACAAGCCGGTGGTGATCGAAGTGAACGACAACCCCTCGATCGATGCCGGCGTGGAAGACGCCCATCTGGGCGACGAGTTGTACTTGCGGATCATGCAGGAGTTTCTGCGCCGGATGGAACGCAAGCGGCAGGGTCTCTCCGTCTGATGTAGGAGCGCACTCTGTGCGCGATGCTCTTGGCGGTGTATCGAAAAGCATCGCGCACAGGGTGCGCTCCTACAGGGAAACTTGGGGCTCAATGCCAGCCGACGAGATGCGGGGCGTGGCGTCGCGGCCGCCGCAACACCAGCAGCTCGCGCGGTAGCCCCGGCTCCAGCGCAAACAGTACGGTCATCGGGGCACCCACCAGCCAGAACGCCGGTGTCCAGCCGAGCCACTCGGTGTGCATCGGCACCAGGGTTGTCAGCAGCAAGGCGCCGCCACCAAGCAGCCACAGCAAGGCGGCACCGAGCAGGCGTTGGTGGTGGGGATTGCGACGCAGATCGAATTGCGGTTTCGGGTGCATGAGAACAGTCCAATGGCCGGTGACAGCCGCAGACTGCAGGGTGCCCATCTCATAGGCTGCGACCTGCGCCGGTATGGCAGTCCGGCCGTGCTGACGAATATCGAGGGAGTGACGGCTTGTAGAATGGGCCGCAGCAAGCCCTTCGTGGCGCGGAAAAAAACCTCGCGGAATCCATATGAAACCAGCCCAGTTCGCCGTGTTTGGCCATCCCATCGGGCATAGCCGGTCGCCGCAGATCCACCAGGCGTTTGCACGACAGTTCGGAATCGAACTCGAATACCGCGCGATCGACGCGGCGCCAGCCGAATTCGCCGCGGACGTGCGGCACTTTTTTGCCGAAGGTGGCTGCGGCGCGAACATCACGCTGCCGCACAAGACCGCCGCGTTCGCGCTGGCTGACCAGCGTAGCGAGGCGGCCACCCGGGCTGGCAGTGCAAACGTGCTGACCCGGCTTTCTGATGGCCGGCTGGTTGCGCACAACACGGACGGTGACGGGATGGTGCGCGACATCACCGAACGTCACAGCGTGGATCTGCGCGGTCATACGGCGTTGCTGCTCGGTGCGGGCGGCGCTGCGCATGGCGTGGCGTGGAGCTTGCTGGATGCCGGTGTGGAGACGTTGACCATCGTCAACCGCTCGCCCGAAGCGGCCGATGCGCTGGCTGACGCGATCGGCGATCCGGCGCGCGTGCATACCCGCTACTGGCAGGACCTGGCAGCGATCGGCAGCTACGACCTGATCCTCAATGCGACCTCGGCTGGCGTGCTTGGCGCATCGCTGCAGCTGCCGTTTTCGCTGGTGGGTGCCCGTGCGCTTTGCTACGACCTGTCCTACGGGATGGCTGCCAGTGGCTTTCTGGCCTGGGCGAAAACAGCCAATGCGCGTTATGCGTTCGACGGTCTCGGCATGCTGGTGGAGACCGCCGCCGATGCGTTTGAACTCTGGCACGGCAAGCGGCCGGATACCGAGCCGGTGTATCAATCGCTGCGCCAGCAACACGGTTGAACACGCTGATTCAAGGCAGGTTGGCTGAAGGTAAACAGTCATGCCGAGCCGGCTGCGGCGCCTGCTGCATCGCACCGTCGATCAGCTCGCCGATCCCTGGCATGCCGAGTGGCAAGCCGGCCGGCGTGCGTTGCGTGCAGCTCAGCGCGGATAACCGTTGCGCGATCTTCGGCGATCCGCGTCGCCCGGCCGTTTGCGCCAGCCTGCAGCCCGAGCCTGCGATGTGCGGCGACGACCACACGTACGCGTTGGCTTGGTTGACTGCGCTGGAAACGGCCACCCGGGCTGACTGAGCCGCGGTTGCGGCGGTTCCCGCGGGTGTCTGCGGCGTTGGGTCGTGCTAGCGTGCGCGGACAGGGGGCATCATTCCGTGGGGGATTCACGCATGTTGCCAATGGGGTTTACCTATCGTGGCCTGGTATTCACTGGGCTGTCTTGCATGTTTGTCTGCAGTGCATTTGCCGCATCGGCCGCCAGCAGTCCGGTGGGCTCAGGCAATGTCACGGTGGCCGATCCGACCGTGCCGCGACCGCCAGGTAAGCCTTGCGTCGTGCAGCTTTTCAGCAACGACACGTTCGACGACTACGCGACGCGTCCGTTTAGCTATGCGCCGCCAACCGGCTGCCAAGGACCATGGGCCAAAGTGGTGCTGACCGCCGATTTCTCGGTCACCGCCGGCACGCAGTACGACCGCACCGCGACGATCTGGCTGGGTGGCATCAACCTGTATTTCGGTACCACCCAGGAGCCCAGCACCACACTGGCGCCGAGCTGGCACGTGGAGCGCGATCTCACCGATTACATCGCGCTGCTGCGTCAGGCGGGTCAGGGTCAGGCGATCATCGGCAACACCGTGAACAGCACTTATAACGGAGTTATTCACGGCAGCGCGCAGCTGCTGTTCTATCCCGCTTCGATCTTTGCGCCGCCAGCGCAGGTGGCGGATGCGGTCTATCCGCTGGGCTCGGATCCGGTGGGCAACACTGTGGCGCTGGCCACGCCCACGGCTCAGCTGACCAAGACGCTGACCCTGCCGCGCAACGTCGAACGCGCCTATCTGGATGTGTTTGCGCAAAGCCAGTTTGACGATGAGTTCTGGTACACCTGCGTGCCCAACCAGTACGCCGCCGAAGTAGATGAATGCGGCGGAGGCAATTTCCGCGAGGTCGAGATCAGCATCGACGGCCAGCCGGCTGGCGTGGCGCCGGTGTATCCGTGGATCTACACCGGCGGTATCGATCCGTTTCTGTGGGAGCCGACGCCTGGGGTGCAAACGCTGAATTTCATGCCGTACCGGGTTGATCTCACACCGTTTGCTGGCGTGTTGAGCAACGGCGTGCCGCATCAGGTTGCGCTGAGCGTGGCTGGCGCAAACGATTACTTTTCCGCCACGGCTAGCCTGCTCGTCTATCTCGATCCGCATGCGCGCCAGATCAGTGGCCAGATCGAACGCAACACCCTGGTCGGTCAAGCAGCTACCCCGACGATAGGCAGCACCCTCAGCACGGATGCTTCCGGCGACATCACGGGCGACATCACCACCGACCTGAGCCGGCATTTCGTGATCGAAGGTTATGCCGATACTTCACACGGTCGGGTGCATAGCCAAGTGGAAGCGACCGTGGGCTTTGCCGACAGCCAGGGCTTCGCCATCAACGCCTCCACTTACGAACAGGTGACCACCCAGCTCACCTCGGCCGACAGCGACAGCCAGAGCAGCATCGGCGGATTCGTCACCAGGGAATATCGCGAGCATGTGCGGTACCCGCTGCGTCTGGACGTCATTCAGAAGATAGCGGCCGATGGCAGTTTCACCCTGGCCACCACTTCGCATCAGGGCTACGAAAAGAACGACAAGCACCTGCTGGCCGGTTTCACTTTGTATTCGGCGAAGGTGAGCAACAAGGTCGATAGCGCCGATACGTTGGCATTCGACACGAATGGCAACTTCACCGGCCACAGTGGTCAGAAGAGCGCGCAGACGTTCACCTTCGGCGATTCACTGGGTGGTTGCTACCGCAGCGACGTGGCCTCGCTCAACAACGTGGTGTCCAGCTACGACAGTGGGGCGGGTTGCCCCAATGGCAGCAACCGTGTGTTCTGGTTTACCCATCCAGATGGCTCGCCCGACAACGGCAACGGCATACCGGGTCTGTAACGATCAGTCCGTCGCCGCTGCATGGGCGGCGACGGACCGTGATGGCCATCACCCATCAAGTCATCGCACTGACACAAAGCAAGGTTAGCGTGCCACTCCTGCCGAGGGTTTCCGATAACGGACGCCCTTGTGTGCGGTTTCAGTCTTTGCAGTAGGTGTCATGCTTCCTTTTCTTTCTGTCGCGTCTCACCGGCGCGCGTGGGTCATTGGCCTGCTGCTGGTTGTGGGTGTGCTGGCAGGCAGCGCGTTCTGGTATGTCCGCTCAGCGGCAGCAGCTGACACCTCGGCGGATGACGCCAACGGCGTGAATATCTTGCTCGGACTTGCCGACACCGCCATGCATGACGGACACCTGGTTGCTCCTGAGGGCAGCAATGCCTACGAGTTCTACTTCAGCGTGCTGCAATTGGAGCCGCACAACCAGGTGGCTCTGGATAACTTGAAAAAGGCCTTCGTACCAGCCTGCAACGAAGTGGAGCGCTTGATCAACCCGGTGGATCTGGATGAGGCGCAGCGCGAGCTTTCCCTGCTGCGCGAATATGACGCCACCAACTACACCCTGGCCCTGCTCGGCGGCAAACTCAGTGCACAGCGCATGCTGGTAACCCGGCAGCATGAGGCGCAGGCAGCCATCATCCAGGCGCAGCAGGATGCCGCAGGTACGCAGTAACTGGAGACTGCGGATCAGGCCGCACACACCCATTAACGCAGTAGCAGTCCGACCTTGCGCAGCAGTTTGATCAGGACGCTATCCATCAATGAGATAGTCGTTCTTCAATCGCACGTAGTGGTCGGCCGAGTAGTGCAAGTGCTCGATCTGCCGGTCGCTGAGCAGGCGCACCATCTTTGCCGGGTTACCCAGCCATAACTCACGCTCGCCGACCACCTTGCCTGGTGGGATCAGGCTTCCGGCACCGACGAAGCCGTATTTCTTCACCACCGCGCCGTCGAGCACGCTGGCCTGCATGCCGATCAGGCAGTAGTCCTCGATGGTGCAGGCATGCACCACCGCGGCGTGGCCGATCGTGACGCCCGCGCCGATCAGGCAGGGAAAACCGGGGCCGTAGGGGCCAGCGTGGGCGACGTGCACGACGGCGCCGTCCTGGATATTGGTGCCCGCCCCGACGCGGATGTAGTTCACGTCGCCGCGCAACACCACGCCGGGCCACACCGAAACGTCGTCGCCGAGCACCACGTCACCGATCACCGTGGCGGCCGGATCAACGTAGACCCGTTCGCCAAGTCGGGGTGTGATGCCCTTGTAGCTGCGCAAAGAATTCATCTGCGTATTCTACTGCGTGACGTCAAGCGTTGGCCTCCAGCACCTTGATGGTTTCCCGATAGCCGGCGTCGATCGCGCGCTGCCAGTCCTTCCAGTCGAGCATGCCGATGTGCTCAAGCGGCGGGGTGATCAGCCGGTTGGCGAGCGCACAACAACGTTCGCTGGTCCCCTCGCTGTTGACCATCGCGGCGCGGGTCAGGGTGGAGATCAGTCCAGGGCGGTCGTTGCGGCGCCGGCGTTGCAGCAGCACGTGCCACCACGGCGGTGTGGCGAATTCATCGACGTGGCTGCGCAGCTCGATGCCGGCGCGGATGCTCACCGCGGTGATGTGCGCGACGCCATCGTCGGCCATCACATCGGTCGGCAGGTTGTCGACCAACGCGCCATCCACGTAGACGTTGCCCTGATTCAGCACCGGTGGAAGTACGCCGGGGATCGAGCTGGATGCGCGCAGCCAAAGCCACAGCGGGCCGTGCCGGTGCACGACCCGGCCTTGGCCGGACAAGCTGGTGGAGACGCAGAAGAACGGCCGCTCCAGGTCCTCGATGTCGATCGCACCGAAGGTGTGCCGTAGCATGGCCGCCGCGCGACGGCCGCGGGTCAGCGCGACCAGCGGCAGGGTCCAATCCGATAGCGGTCTGCCACGTACGAACGCTTCGTGGAGGTTGTGCACCATCGTGTCGGTATCCCACAGGTTCGCCACGCCGGCGCCGATGATCGCACCGATGCTGGTACCGCCCACCGCATCGAACTCGTGTCCGGCTTCGCGCAACGCACGCAGCGCGCCCAGATGCGCCAGGCCACGCGCACCGCCGCCAGCCAGCACCAGCCCGCGTCCGTGGCCGCTGACCAGCCGCGCGACTCGCGCAATATCCGCATCGCCGCACAGATGATGGTGGTGTAGGTCGCCGCTGAACTGCGCGCGCCAGCGCCGCGCCGCGCCGTGCATGACGCGGTGCCCGGCGTGCATCAGCAACAGATGTCGTGGACGGTGCTGTGCACGCGAAGGGTGGCCTGGGGTCGCTTCCGGCCACGGCCGCGCCGGCTGTGCAGCCAGCGCGGGCAGCAACAGCGCATCGGCCTGGCGCAGGCAGCGCTGGCGCCAGGCCGCATCGCCGGTGGTGTCCAGATAGATCACGAAGCGCACTTGTGCTTCGCGCTCGGCGAACCAGTCGCTGCCACGCCCGGCACCCTGCTCGGCGTCGATCACCGCACAGCTGCCGTAAGTCTCCAGCGCCTGCCCCAGCTGCATCGCCAGTGCGCGCACCGGCACGCCCGGGTCCACCGGCAGGATCGCGAAGGTGCGCGGTGTGTCCGGCGTGTCGGCTGCTTCGGCGTGGCGCTGGCCACGCAGCAGGCGCTCGATCGCCATCCGGGCCACGCCGAGCATGGCCCGGGGGTGCTGCTCGATCAGGGACTCGAACCCGGCACGGTCGAGCCGCAGCAATTCGGAATCGCGCAATGCGCGCACATCCAGGTGATGCGGCTCGCCGCTGAGCAGGCTCATCTCGCCTACGCATTCGCCAGCGGCGACCAGATGCACCAGGGTGGTCGGCCCGTCGAATACACCCAGGCTGCCGCTGCGCAGCAGGTACAGGGCATCGGCGGGGTCGCCGGCCTTGAAAAGCGGCCTGCCGCCGGGCAGGCACAGCCAGCGCAGTTGTTGCCCGAGCGCAGCTCGCGCAGCATCGTCCAGATGCGCGAACATGGCAGTGCGTCCGATCACTCCGGCAAGATCCGTTGGCAGCATGGCGTTGATGCTACGACGGCGGTGATGACAAAACGGGACGTGGGCGTCGTCGTGTCGGCCATGATATCGCCGTACTTGATTTCGCCCCGCGCGATCGCCACGCTCAGCACTTCCAAGGAGCTTCCATGAGCCAAGACAATCCGCTGCTGGCCGACGACACGCTGCCGGTGTTCTCGCAGATCCGCCCCGAACACGTTGCACCGGCGGTGGAGGCGATCCTCGCCGACTACCGTGCGGGTATCGATGGGTTGACGGCACCCGGCGCCGCCCATGATTTCGCCAGCGTGATGTTGACCCAGGAGCGGCTCGAGCAGCGGCTCGCGCGTGCCTGGGCGCCAGTCAGCCATTTGCATTCCGTCGCTGATAATGAGGCGCTGCGAAAGGTTTACGGGCCGGCCGAGGAAGCCCTCACCGAGCACGCGATCGAGCTCGGCCAGAACCGCGGCCTGTATGCCGCCGTGCAGGCGCTGGCCGACGCACCGACGTTCGCCCAGCTGCCGCGCCCCGAGCGCGCGCTGGTCGAGCATGCCTTGCGCGATTTCAGGCTCTCCGGCGTGGCGCTGGAGGAACCGGCACGCTCTCGCTACCGCGAGATCGGGGTGGAGCTGTCCCGGCTGTCCACCGAGTTCTCCAACGCCGTGCTCGACGCCAGCGAGGCGTGGCAGGAGCACATCACCGACGAGCGCGATCTCGCCGGCATTCCCGAATCCGGTCGCGCGGTATTGCGCCAGTACGCCGAGGATCAGAATCTGGACGGCTATCTGGTTACGCTGAAACAACCCAGCGTGCAGGCCGTGCTCACCTACGCCGGCAACCGCGGCCTGCGCGAACGGGTGTACTGGGCCTACCAGACCCGCGCTTCCGACCAGGGTCCGAACGCCGGCAAGTTCGACAACAGCGAGCGCATCGAAAAGATCATGGCGCTCCGCCACGAGGCCGCGCAGTTGCTTGGTTTCGCGAACGCGGCGGAGGAATCGCTGGCGACCAAGATGGCAGGCTCACCCGCCGAGGTGCTGGAATTCCTGCGCGATCTGGCCGCACGCGCGAAGCCGGTGGCGCAGCAGGAACTCGCCGCGCTGCGCGAGTTCGCCAGCAGCGAACTCAAACTCGATAACCTCGAGTCATGGGATGTCGGCTACGCCTCGGAGAAACTGCGTGTACAGCAGTACGCATTGGACGAAGAGCAGCTCAAGCCGTACTTCCCGCTGCCGGCGGTGATCGAGGGTCTGTTCGGCCTCACCAGCAAGCTCTATGGGATCACGCTGGCCCCGCGCGACGATGTCGATGTGTGGCACCCGGACGTGCGCTACTACGACGTGCGCGATGCCGATGGACGCGTGTTCGCCGGCACCTATGTCGACCTGTATGCCCGCAACGGCAAGCGGGGCGGTGCGTGGATGGATGTCTGTCGCGCGCGTTTCGACGACGGCGCGCAGCTGCAGCTGCCGGTCGCCTTCCTCACCTGCAACTTCGCGCCGCCAACCGAGGGCAAGCCCGCGTTACTCACGCATGACGACGTGCTCACCCTGTTCCACGAATTTGGCCACGGGCTGCATCATCTGCTCACCGAGATTGCGTTGCCCTCGATCGGCGGCATCGATGGCGTCGAGTGGGATGCGGTGGAACTACCCAGCCAGTTCATGGAGAACTTTGGCTGGAACCGCGAGGCGCTGGATCTGTTTGCGCGCCATGTCGACACCGGCGAGCGGCTGCCGGATGAACTGTTCCAGCGCATGCTCGCCGCCCGGCATTTCCATGCGGGCCTGTTCCTGGTCCGCCAGCTGGAATTCGCGCTGTTCGATTTTCTGCTGCACCTGGAATACGACCCTGCCCAGGGGGCGCGCACGCTGGCTGTGCTGGAGGACGTGCGCAAACAGGTCGCCGTGCTGCACCCGCCGGCCTGGCAGCGCTTTGCGCACGGCTTCAGCCACATCTTCGCCGGCGGCTATGCGGCTGGTTACTACAGTTACCTGTGGGCCGAGCTGCTCAGCGCCGATGCATTTGGCGAATTCGAGGAGCACGCAGGGGAAAGCGGTAGCGTCATCGATCGTGCCACTGGCGATCGTTTCCGCCGCGAGTTTCTCGCCGTCGGCGCGAGCCGGCCCGCGCTGGAAAGCTTTGTAGCGTTCCGCGGCAGGAAGCCGGAGCCGGACGCGCTGTTGCGCAGTCACGGGTTGGCCTGACCCCGCCCAACCCTTCCTTGCCAGCAGGGAGGGGCGCGTCACACGACGAAGCGGGGGGCTTTCGTAGGTTGGGGTGAGCAAAGCGAACCCCCAACAACACCTCAGGCTTCCCGCGCCCGCAGATCACGTTGGGGTTCACCACGCTCACCCCAACCTACGGAGCCTGCCGGAGGCCGTATCGCCAATTCAGAAGACAAGGCCGTCGAAACGGTGGGCTTTCTTCGGAGCGAAAAAAAGATCGTCGAAGTGGGGAGCTTTCTTCAAGACGAAAAAAAGCCCGCCGAAGCGGGCTTTTCAGATTCGCTAAAGTCCGAAAGGACTTAGGCGATCTGGACTTCCTCAGCCTGCAGGCCCTTCTGGCCCTTGGTGACGACGAACGTGACGCGCTGGCCTTCCTGCAGGGACTTGAAGCCCGTGCCCTGGATAGCGCG
>Ga0302302_1001938_pt1 | contig 12277 bp, 9 predicted proteins | sample III_Palsa_E1_3_FD_198766 | JGI IMG/M metagenome (GOLD analysis project Ga0302302, IMG submission 198766) | Peat permafrost microbial communities from Stordalen Mire near Abisko, Sweden - III_Palsa_E1_3 | ecosystem: Environmental > Terrestrial > Soil > Palsa > Peat permafrost | place: Sweden...
CCGCGCATGGGGCCGGGGTGAAGTGGGCGAAGCCGAGGAACAGGAACGAGCCGTCCGGGATGAGTAGCCTGGACCCCGGGCCGATCTTGAGCCGGGTCCCCCGGGAGACGACACACCAGCCCCCGTACCGGACCCGCAGATACAGCGTCCGGACGATGGCGACGTGCAGCGCGACCCGGAGGACGACGCTCAGGTCAGGCCGCTCATTGCTGTCCGGGAGCAGGCGCGATGGCAACAGCCGCGACAGCCCGGCCGCTGCGGCCGGCCGCTCAGCGTTCCGCAGCATCCGGGCCGGCCGGGGAGGCTGCCTGGGCATAGAGTCGCTCGAACTCGGCACCGACCGAAGTCCAGGAATACCGCGCGGCGCCGGCCCGGGCGGCCTCGGACATCCGCTGGCAGCGCCCCGCTTCTCGGGACAGGCCCTCCCGGACATGCATAGCCAGACCCCCCGGATCGCATTCCGCTATCGAGCCGCCGCTTCGGATATCGCGGACGGCGGGACTCCCCCCATGCTTATACGCGCACCCTAAAGATAGCAAATCACGGCTGCCCGCGTTGCCATTGTTGCGGCATGCCTATACGGTTTTGCCCGGCATCGGCGGAGAAGAAGGAAATTGCGCTTTTCCGCACCGGGGCTGTCCCCGGAACAGCCAGCTGCACCGTCTTACCTCGCAGGATACTAAAATCCGGACAGGGCTGCCCATATGCCAAATACAGGGGCATGGCTCAGCCCACTCGTCAGTTGCTAATCGAAACACCTGGCGCTTAGTCGCCAGCTAGGGAATGATCGACCTATGTGAGACTGCACCGCGACTGGCCTGAAACCTTGCGCGAACCGAGTCTTTTGGGCAAACCGGTCGTACTGCACCCCAACCGGCTTAGCGACGCGCGGAAATGGCGAAAAATCCGCAAGCGTAACCGCCAGTGGCGGTCCCTCCGCTTGAAATGATGGACTCTGAGTCACCGCGCTACCGCGCTAGCTGTGGATCTTATATAACTGCTATCGCAGCGATGCGCTGCGGCGCCTCGCCAGGGCCCACGCTACCGTGGGCAGTTAGTTTTGGCGACGAGCTTATAGGACAGGAACCATGGATGAGCTTGAACGTAGCGGTAATCTACCTGAAATTGTTCATGTGGTGGCTAGGTATCCTCCCGCGCTAGGCGGTATGGAGAAAGTTGCCGAGAGTCTTGCTCAGGCCCAATATAGCCGAGGAATTAAAGTCGCAGTTCTGACATCGGGCGATGGGCTTAGTAGGTTGGAAGCAAGAGCCGATCTCGCGTTTCCTGTTCTTAGACTGAAGAGCTTCAATGCAGCGCATACTCCGATAATTCCCGGCCTCTTGCCGGGCCTTCTGCGCCTCGCCCCAAACTCGGCGATTCACCTACATATTTCAACCGCATATATGCCTGAGATCGTGTGGGCGTACTCACATCTAAGAAACTGCCCTTATATCGCACACGTCCATCTTGACGTTTTGCCATCCGGCAAGGCCGGCTTTCTCCTGGAGCCTTACAAGAGGGTATTTCTTCGTCGCGTTCTTCGCAGTGCCTTGGTTGTCGTCGTACCAACAGATGACTATCGGGAAATCATCAGCCGCAGGTACGCAATAGCTTCAGAGCGAATCGTGGTCATACCTAACGGAACCTCGCACAGAGTCGCCGGGAACGCTAAGTCACTTTCCGGAGGGCGGGACAAAGTAAAACTACTGTTTGTCGGCCGGCTCTCGGTACAGAAGAATCTCCCGTTGCTGCTAGACGCGACTGCGGCTTATCTAAGGAAGTATGGCGACGCGGAGCTAAGGATAGTGGGAGACGGCGCGGAACGATCGGCCGTACGATCGCGGATCCAGCAGCTTGGGCTTGGCAATTCGGTCACCATGTTGGGCCCAGTACGTGGCGAAGAACTTGAATTCATTTACGACAGTTCAGATATATTTATAATGACATCAATTAACGAGTCGTTCGGAGTCGTCTTTATTGAGGCAATGACTAAGGGACTTCCTATCGTCAGCGTAGACATCCCAGCGATCCGAAACGTAGTGAATCATGGGACCAACGGCCTCTTGGCAGAGTCAAACGCGGCGAGCATAGCAGCAGCGATCCGCGCACTGTCGACCAACGAAATGCTGTATTCGACAATTTCTCGGAACAACTTGGCGAAGTCTCAAGACTATGATCCCGCGAAGATCGCGGAGAAATTTATGACTCTTTACGATTCCATTCATATTTGGCGTGGAGCAGGCGACGGGTGTCCCCATCCATAGCCAGCGCCACCAGGCCGTGCGCGACACCGCAACTCCAGGACAGGTTCTTGACGACCCAGGCGGGCATGGTCAGCGCTGCGACCGTGGCCGGACAGCGCTGGTAGCAGACCACGAAGAGCGCTTCCAACAGCGAGAACGGCACAGTCATCAGCAGCGGCCACCAGGACTGCAGGGCCACGCCGGCCAGCCCGCCGCCGATCAGCAGGGCCAGCGGTACGTAGTCCAGCCAGCGGTAAGTGCGGGCAGTGAACGAGAAGTACTGCTTCATGAAGCCGTAGCGGTACATCTGCCGGGCGTACTGGCGGAACGTTTCCCTGCTGTACACCTGTATCCGCATGCTGGGAATGTGCTTCCACGGATAGCGGGCACCGATCCGGGACGCCAGCTCCAGGTCCTCGGCAAACCGGAAGTTCTCGTTGAAGAAGGCGTCTGGCGCGATGTCCCGGTTGATGGCGCAGTTCCCGGCGCTGAACTGCATGATGCCGCCGCCGAAGAGACGGCGGACGGCATCGTCGTTCACTGCGATGGCCTGGGCGATCCGGGTCCGGTAGGCCGGCACCAGGCCGCCGGAGATCATCGCGGTACCGGGATTGTCTCGAAACGCGGTGCCGATGGCCCGGGTCCAACCGGGTTCCGCCCTGTCGTCGGAGTCGATGAATGCCACCACGCTGGTCTGGCTCGCGGTGAGGCCGATATTGCGGCCCCGCGGTATCACATGTGAGCCGTTCCTGGTCACGGTGATGCGCAGCCGGGACGAGTAGCTAGCCACGATCGCGAGGGTCTCGTCCGTGGAGTCGTCATCGACGACGACCACGCCGAAGTCCCGATCGGCCTGGTCAACCAGGGAGTCTAGGCAGGCGCCCAGGGTAGCCGCGCTGTTGTAGGTCAGGATGACCACGGTGAGCCCTGGCTGGAAAGCAGCGTTCGGCATCACGGCGGGGCTGCTGCCGGGGCCCGGGTCGTTGCCTCGGGACAGGCCCTGCCGGACATGCATAACCAGACTCCCCCCGGATCGCATTCCGCTATCGAGCCGCCGCTTCGGAAATCGTGGACGGCGGATTCCCCCATGCCTATATGTGCACCCTGGAGATTATATGCGCGCTCCGGAGATTGTGTGCGCACCCTGGAGATTGCGAAACATGGCGCCCGCGTTGTCATTGTTGCGGCATATCCACACGGTTTTGTCCGGCGTCGGCGGCGAAGCAGGAAATTGCACCTTTCCTAACCGAAGCTGCCCCAGAACAGCCAGCTCCGCCTCGGCGGCCGCCGAGGCGGAGCTGGCACCACGTATGCGCTCCCTTGGTTAACCGATCGCGTTCTTCACCGCCGTGTAGGCCGGCTTATGCACGCCTGCGGAGGTGAGCAGGCCGAACCAGTCCTCCGTATTGCTGGTGTCCGTCCCGTCATCCCGCCACGAGTACAGGTATACGCCGCCGATCCAGCTGGTCGCCTTCGCGGCCTCGATGGCCTGGGTAAGCTCCGCGGCCTGCGAAGTCTGGCCGACTCCCGACGGACCGCCGGACGGCGCGCCGACCTCGGTGATGTAGATTCGCTTGGCGCTATCGTGGTTGGCTGCCATCACGCTACGGATGGACGGGCTGGTCTGGCTCATCTGAGACCACCCTGACCAGGAATCGTAGGTGTTCGGCAGCGCCGGGTAGCTGTAGGGGTGGTAGCCAACGCCGTCGAAGTGGCCTCGTGCTCCGTATGCGTACATTGCCTGCAGGAACGTGATTGCGTTGATGTTGGTGCCGTCGTTGCTTTCCGGGGCGAGGCCACCGGACAGGACGAACGCCGACGGGTCTACATTCTTGATGGCCTTGTAAGCGGCGATCAGGTCTGCAGTGTAGGCAGCCGGATTCGGCGCGGGCTGCCAGAAAGCCGCGTTGTTCGGCTCGTTCCAGATCTCGAACGTCTTGACGCCCTTCGGTGCATAACGTGCAGCCACCTCGGATGCCCACCGCGCGTACTGGGCCGATGAGGCGGGCTGGGGTGAAGGATCGCCCCTGGTGCCGCTCACCGCCGCCCATGGCGGGCAGCCATCTACGATCAGGTCAGCTGACATCCCCGCGGCCCGCACCGACGCGACTGCCTGATCCAGCTGTGCCCAGTCGAACGAATTCTGACCACCGTACTGGACCCAATCCCAGTTGGCGTCCAGCCTGATTTCGGTGATGCCGATTGCTTTCATGGCTGCGAGCTGTGCCGCCTGGGTTGAGGTCGACTCGCCGAGCAGGTCTGGGTCTGCCATGCCGAACTGCGTTACGCCGCCATCGGTCCCGTTGGTTTGGGTGGCCGTGACACTGTGCGCGAGGCCGCCGGCGGCGGGGTGGGTGACCGCGGCGTAGGCCCCTGCCGGGACGGCGACGCTGGCGGTCAGCGCGCCGGCGGCCAGCAGGCCGGCCAGCGTCACGCCGCGGTGGCCGATGCCGTGCCGGGGGCGGATGTTCGCGGTGGCGGTGTTCCTGCCGTGGAGAGCCATTTCAATTCGCCTCTAATTAATGGGCGGCTGTCTGCTCTCCACTTTTCTTTTTTCCCGCGGCAGTGCTAAGAGGAACATTCCCTGTCCCTCGGAGGTGTTATCCCTGTCATTAAGGCCTGGGTAATTTGGCCTGGGTAATTTGGCCTGGGTAATTCGGCCTGGGTAATTCGGCGCGGGCCATTATGGCCGCCCATTTCCCTGCCATCGGATCCGAATGGCCCGGGTCTACCCGGGCACGGTCGCGTAACCTGTGGCTGTAAGCGCGGGTTCGCCCGTATGAATCGTGCAAGCATGCTGAGATCTGCGTTCGAGCCGTGTAGTCCCGCTGAGCGCAGGGAACGGGCGGAAACTCCTTAGCCTGATGCGATTACCCTCGCCGCGGTCGAGCAGGTGTCCTGGACGCGCATCCGGGCCGGTGGTCGGGCCTGACAGACGCTTTTGGGGTAGCCCTTGGACTCTCCCTCAGCCTGACCCTAAAGACGTAGGCGTTGATCGTGGTGTCTTCGTAGGGCCAGCCGTCCCGGTTGTTGATCGTGCGCAGGTAGTGGCCGAACTCAGCGAGGGTCAGCGAGCGCGCGTCCGCCGCCAGCTGCGACGGTGCCGGGCCGGTGTCGGCCGGGGGACAGATGGGCGGCAGCGGGGATTGCGTGGCTGCGGCGAGTGGGCTGCGCAGCGCGCCGCGGCGGGTATGGGCCGGGCAACTGACAGCGATACCCGGGCCCATGCAGAACGCTTAATGCACGGGTGATCCGTGTCGCTCCAGTGTTCTCGCGTCACAGGCTGGGATGGTGCTGAAATGAGCAGTTTCCCGTGTCTTGTGCGTTTCGTGCCGGGCTCTGGCCGGGTCGGTGAGCTCGCGCAGTACCTGCTCATCGGCCACCGACAGCTCCGCCCCGGCCTGGTCCCGATCCTGTGTCACGTCAGTCATCTGGTATCTCCTCCGTCTCGGAAGTTGCACTGTGGAAATTACGATCCCCTCCGGGCGTTTATGAGCGCTTGCGGTGGTTTACCGGGTCGGGGAAGTTCCGGTGGCTTGCGGTAAGGCCGGGTTAGGCTTGGGGGTTAGTGAGAGCTTCGCTGCCTTGTTCTGGCGGGTGGGGGCAGATGGAAGACCAGCGGCTGGCCGTTCACCGGACGATCGTTGTCGTTGACGTGGAGGGGTTCGGGGATCAGCGCCGCACCAATGCGCACCAGGTGGCGGTCCGTGACGGCCTGTATCGCGTGATGCGGGAGGCGTTCGGCCGCGCGGGGATCTCGTGGGGTGACTGCGGCCGCGAGGATCGTGGCGATGGCGTATTCGTCTTGGTTCCGGCCGAGGTACCCAAGAGCTTGCTGGCGGAATCGCTGCCGCTTGCGCTGGTGACGGCGCTGCGCGCGCACAACACCGCGCATCCGGCCCCCGAGCGGATCCGGCTGCGGATGGCGCTGCACGCCGGGGAGGTCCAGTACGACGAGCACGGGGTGACCGCGGCGTCGATCAACTTGGCATTTCGGCTGCTGGACGCAGGCGCGCTGAAGGCGGCCCTGGGCGGATCGCCGGGCGTGCTGGCGGTGATCGTCTCGTCGTGGTTCTTCGAGGAGGTGATGCGGCACAGCGGTGCCGCGGCCGGGTATCGCCAAGTCGAGGTGGCCGTGAAGGAGACCACGACGATCGGCTGGATCTGCCTGCCCGATCACCTGGACCCGGCGGGCCGGGCAATGCCGCAGTTCCTGCCGGCTGTTCCTGCCGTGCCGCCCGTGCAGCCGACGGCGGCGGTGCGCACGCTGGCGCGCGACACAGGGGCGTTCACCGGGCGTGCGCGTGAACGGGACCGGCTGGCGGCCGCCGTCAGCGAGACGGCGGCCGGGGGGGAGTCCGCGGCAGGTGGTGTGCATGGCTTCGCGCCGGCGCTGACGAGTTTCGTGGGCCGGACCGGGGCGGTGCGTGATGTCGCGGGCCTGCTGGAGCAGTACCGGCTGGTGACGGTAACCGGGCCGGGTGGTGCGGGCAAGACCCGGCTGGCTGGTGAGGTGGCCGGGCGGGTGGCGGACCGGTTCGCGGACGGTGTGTGGCTGGCGGAGCTGGCGGCGGTGCGGGATCCGGCGCTGGTGGCCTCCGTGGTGGCGGCGGCGCTGGAGGTGCGGGACCTGCCGGGGGTGTCGGCCGCCGAGGCGCTGGCGCGGGTGCTGGCCCGTCGGCAGCTGTTGCTGGTGCTGGATAACTGCGAGCACGTGATTGGCGCTGCTGCGGAGCTGTGCGCGGGGCTGCTGCTTGCCTGCGATGATGTGCGGGTCCTGGCGACCAGCCGGGAGCCGTTGGCCGTGGCCGGGGAGGCCCGGTACCGGTTGGGGGCGCTGGCCGTACCCGGCCCGGATGACGCGGCGGATGCCGCGGGGTGTGAGGCAGTGGCGTTGTTTGCGGACCGGGCCCACCGCGCGGATGCGGGTTTCGCGCTGGATGGGGAGACCGGATCGGCGGTGGCGCGGCTGGTGGCGCGGCTGGATGGGATGCCGCTGGCGATCGAGCTTGCGGCGGCGCGGGTGGAGGCGCTGGGAGTGACCGAGCTGCTGGACCGGATTGATGACCGGTTCGGGCTGCTCGTGGCCGGTGACCGGCTGGCGGCTGGCCGGCAGCGGTCGCTGGCGGCCACCGTGGAGTGGAGTTACCGGCTTCTGAATGACCACGAGCGGCGGGTGTTCCGCGCGGTGTCGGTGTTCCCGGGGCCGTTCACGTTGCGGGCGGCCGAGGCGGTGGCGGTGGGGGATGACGCCGGGCTGGCGGTGCTCAGGCTGGTGGACTGCTCGCTGCTAGTGCCGCCGCGGGCTGGCCCGGATGGCCGGTCCCGCTATGTGATGCTGGATACGCTGCGGGCCTATGGGGCCGCGCTGCTGGCTGAGGCCGGCGAGGATGACGGCGCCGCTGCCGCGCTGGCCGGTTACGCGCTGGGCGTGGCGCAGCAGGCCGCGGCCGGGCGCGGGACCAGCACCGCCGAGGTGGCCGCCGCCCGGCGGCTGGATGCCGAGGACGCCACCATGCGCCAGGTGCTGGCCTGGGCTACACAGCACGATGCGGCCATGGCGCTGCGGCTGGCGGTCGCGCTGGAGTGGTGGTGGTTCCTGCGCGGCCGCCTGGCGAGCGGGTACCCGCTGCTGCGCCAGGCCGCCGACCGCGCCGCACCGGGCAGCGCCGGATGGTGCGCCGCGCAAGTCTGGCTCGGCTGGACGGGGCTGTACTCGGCCGATCTGGTCGGGGCGCTGGGCCACTTCACCGCGCTCTGCGACGCCATCGGGGACCGGCCGCTATCCCGGGCGCTGGCGGACGGCCTCTGCGGCCGGTCGGTGGCGTTGTCAAACCTGGGCCGGTTCGTCGAGGCGGCCGAGGAAGGCCGCCGCTCGCTGGCACTGGCCCGGGAGGTTGGCTACCCGGTTGGGGAGGCGATGGCCCTGGCGGGCCTCAGCATTGCCGCCTACATGGCTGGCGACCCGGGCAGCGCCGTGCTGCTGGCCCGGCAGTCGCAGCAGGTCAAGGCCGACATCCCCAGCTCGATAGCGCGGGCGTGCAGCAGCACCTTGATCGACGCGCTGACCGAAACTGGGGACCTGGCTGCCGCCGAGCATATCTGCGCGGCGGGGCTGGCCCTGTCCCGGGACGCGGGCGACCTGTGGAACCAGGCGAGCCTGCTGACGAAGACGACGATCTTGGACCTGCAGGAGGGCCGCGTCGAGGACGCCTCGGCGCACTTGCGGGAAGCGCTCCAGATCAACTTGCGGGCGGGCAGCTGGACAGACGTGCTCACCGGCCTGGACTGCTGCGGGTACCTGTGCGCCGCGACCCGGCGTCCCGCCGAGGCCGTCACAGCCTGGGCCGCTTGCGTAGCGCTTTCGCTGCACGAAGGGTTTACGGAAGCACCGGCGGCTGCGCGCCGGCGGCAGGAGCCCCTGCGCAAGGCGCGGCAGGCTCTCGGATCCGCCCGGGCGCGCGCGGCCGAGGAACGCGGCACGGCGATGAGCCGGGACACCGTCGCCGAGTACGCTCTCATGCTCACCGCCGCCGGCCCGCAGCAACCCCAGGTGGCGCTAGGCCTCGGGAAGCTCAGCGCCCGGGAACGGGAACTGATCACCCTGGTCGCTCAGGGCCGCACTAACGCCCAGATCGCCGCCCAGCTGGACATCAGCGTGCGCACGGTCCGCTCCCACCTGGACCGCATCCGGGACAAGACCGACTGCCGCCGCCGCGCTGACCTGACCCCCCTGGCCCTCAGCGCGGGGCTGGTGTAGCCAGGGCGGTCAGCGAGGATGGGAAGTGAACCCCCGGCGTCCCGCTATTGCGGTGATCCGGCTGCCGCACGGCGGTCCTGTCACCTCTGACCTGGCGTGCGATGTAGCTCCGCCTGTCACTGTCACACCTGCCGTCAGGACAACTCCGTCTCTGACGCTTCACTGCGGCGATGCAGTTGGGAGAGTTCTACGTACGTGGCGGCGTTGCGCTCGATCGCTGCGCGCTCCTCCTCGGACAGGTCACGCCGGACCTTGCCCGGCACTCCGGCCACCAGCACCCCCTCTGGGACCTGTTGCCCTTCGGAAAGCACCGCGCCGGCGGCGATGATCGAATAACGCCCCACGCGGGCTCGGTTGAGTACGATCGCGCCCATGCCGATGAGGACCAGATCCTCGATGGTGCACCCGTGGAGCGTCGCGTTGTGGCCAATGGTGACGTCTGAGCCAACGGACAGCGGCACGCCGGGATCGGCGTGCAAGACGCACCCGTCCTGCACGTTGCTGCGCTCGCCGACGGAGACGGTGTCACGGTCGGCGCGGAGCACGGCTCCGTACCAGACGCTCGCCTCACCGCCGATGGTGACGCGTCCAATGAGAACGGCACCAGGAGCGACGAAGGCGGTCCGGGAGACGTTGGGGCGATCTTGGCCGAGGGTGATAACTGACGGCAAGCCGGTGCCGAGGCGGGGCGCAGGCTGGCCGTTCATAGGCGGGCCCTGCCGATCACGTGCCGCGCTTTGAACATCTGCATGTCGCAGGTGTTCAGTTCAATTACCTGGACTGCGGTGCGCACCATTAGCACTTCCTTGGATCGCTGTTCCAGGCGGTCTTGCGCAGGGCCGCCGCTTCTGATGACACATCGTCCGGCCGCTCGGTTCCGGTGGCCAGCTCGTCCCTATCCCGCTCGCGGCCGACGATGCCACGGTACTCGCTGCGGCGGCAGTCTGGGCTTCGCCCGAAGCCAGGCTGATTACCTAGCGTGAGGACCAGCGCCCTCCCGGCGGAACCGAGCGCCGAATCGGAGCCCCTCACCGTGCGCAGAGGCGAGGGGGGCCGGAGCGCAGATTAACCAGATCGGGCGTGCCTGGGCCGCCGTGAGATGGACGGTACGGAGCGTCAGCCGGGTGACTCGGCCGACGGTCCGGCGGATATTCGGTTCCCCATGTCGCTGGGTGCCGTTCACACTGGCGGAGTGGGGCGAACCGTCAGCGCGTTGGTGACCTGGGGCGAGGTTTATCTCGGGGCGGTCGGGCCGTTTCCGGTCAGCGTCCCGTGGTGGTCAGAGGTCGAGCCGGTCGTGGCGTATCTGCGCGAGGTGCTCGATGTCCCGGTGCTCGTGTTGCGCCTGCTGCTGGTTGAGGGCGGGGAGGGCGGCCGTGACGGTCACGTGACGTACCATGTGGCGGCCTTCAGGCGCCCGGCCCCCAGGCTGCTGGCCGGCCGAACCGTTGATCAGGCGGCGTTGACCGGGCCGGAGGAACTGCGTTCGCCGTGGGCCCGGGTGGAAGGGATTCGTGAGGTGCTCAGCTGGGCGGCGGGCACCCTCGGCACAGCGGGGCGCCGCGTGACCGGGCCCGCAGTGCAGCGGAAGACGTGGAACCTAGCCGCACTGTTCCGGCTCCCTACCAGGGAAGGCCCGGTCTGGCTCAAGACCACGCCCCGCTTCGCCGCCGATGAGGCCGGCGTCATCGCCGCGTTCGCGCACGTAGATCCGACCTTGGTCCCGCCGGTCATCGGAGCCGGGCAGCGGCGAGTCTTGCTCGAACACCTGCCCGGCGAGGACTGCTGGGACGCGTCACCGCAGATCATCACCAGCGCGGTACAACGCCTCGCCGCCACTCAGGCCGCGCTTGCTAACCCCCCCGCCGGCCTCCCGCCCGGGCTGCCGGACCGGCGTTCACGGAGCATCGCCACGCAGATCCGCGCACTGCTCGACGGCCCGGTCGCCGGCGAGCTAACCGCCCGGGAGGTGGCTGCGGCACACGGGCTGCTGAACCGGTTCCCGCTGCTGGATGAGTGCGGCCTGCCCGACACCATCGTGCACGGCGACTTCCACCCCGGTAACTGGCGTAGCGACGGCGGCCCGCCGGTCATCGTGGACTTCGCTGACGCGTATGCCGGCAATCCGGTACTGGACGGACTACGGGCCTGTGACTTCCTGCCCGTGGGCAAACGGCCTGCAGCGGCCCGGGCCTGGATCGAAGCCTGGGCATCGTTTGTCCCCGGTTGCGAGCCGGCCCGCGCGCTGCGTATTGCTGAACCGCTCGCCCACCTCACCTACGCCGTGCGTTACCAGGAATTCCTCGCCGGCATCGAGCCATCCGAACGGATCTACCACCGAGGCGATCCTGCAGCTGCTGTCCGTGCCGCGCTGCGCAGCGCCACGCCGTAAGACAGCCGATCGGCCACGTCTCAACCACATAAAGACCAGCTCTGCCAAGCGTGTTCCCGGCACGGCGCGCGGCGGAGCCAGCGCCGGACCGGCTCTGGCAAGTCTCTGATCATCAAGGGGACCGCCCCGGAGCCGATCTCCACGGCCAGGCCCAGGCCCAGTTCCGGGGCGGCAAGGTCACAGCTTGCGTCTTGGACCGCTCCCGCCGAGACCGTAACCGCCTGGAGCGCCAACGGAACGTAACGACATATTCCGGGCACTACGATCGCGGCCCCGATCCCCCTGATCTGGGCCGCGATCGTTGGCCGAGCCCTGACCGGCCATGAACGCACCGATCAGCGGTTCCCGCCGCGCCCTTCGACTACTTTCTGTCACTTAGCGCGACGATGTGATGGAAGGCTGTGGAGATCCCGCGGCAGCGAGCGTCGGCTACGGCCTCCCGCGGGTTGCCGCTACCGGCCGCACTCGCACTGCCAGGAAGGTGGCGCTGTTCGCGCTCCGGGAGCGGGACGCGAGCGGCACCAGTTCCGGCCGGGTGGCCCGCGTCCGGGAGAGAATTGTGCCGTGCGGGAGCGGGTGCTGGTGCTGGCGGGGCTGGCGGAGGAGATCCGTGCGCGTCCGTGCGCCCGGGCTGTTCGCCTGGTCGCGGTGGACGGGCGCGGGGGTGCCGGAAAGTCGACGCTGGCCCGGGCGCTGGCCGTGGCCTGCGGCGGTGCGCCGGTTGTCCGGGTGGACGATTTCTTGTACTGGCGCGACATTGAGGGATGGTGGCCGCGGCTGGAACGCGAGGCGCTGCGGCCGCTGCTGTCCGGATTGCCCACCCGCTTCCGCGTCCGTGACTGGGCCAATGATCCGCTGGGCCAGGGCCTGGGCAGATGGGCC
>Ga0302302_1001940_pt1 | contig 12270 bp, 9 predicted proteins | sample III_Palsa_E1_3_FD_198766 | JGI IMG/M metagenome (GOLD analysis project Ga0302302, IMG submission 198766) | Peat permafrost microbial communities from Stordalen Mire near Abisko, Sweden - III_Palsa_E1_3 | ecosystem: Environmental > Terrestrial > Soil > Palsa > Peat permafrost | place: Sweden...
CAAAATCACTGGCCTTCCGCGATCGCCTTATCCAGCGCCGCGACCTGGTCCGCGTCCATCTCTTTTCGAATCTGCATTTGGAAGTGAAAACTAGCCTTCTCCAAATCCCCCCGCGCCTGCGCCACCCGATCAATCTCAGCAAAAACCTTCGTTTCATCCTGCAAATCTTCACGAGACATAGACACAAACCTCTGCTGCTCTCGCTGCAGGTTCTCGTAAAGAGACACAAGATTACCCTTGTTCGCGTTGAAGATATCGTCCATCCGTTGCTGCTGATCGCTCCTTAGTTTCAACGACTTAACAGTCTTCTTGTCGTCCCACCACCGCCCCGGAAGCATCATCTGCGGTTCCACTCTAATGCGCGGCTGGGGCATCCGGCCCATGTTCATATCCCCCCGCGGCCCACCCATATCTCCACCACGCATCCCACCACCGCCACCCATCCCACCACCAGGAGGCCCACCGCCATGTTGCGCAAAAGACGCACCGCCGCCCACCAATAAAAGGCAGAAAACCGCCGCCAATCGCATATTTAAGCGCACGTTCAAAAAATTCCCCTATTAATCCCAGCTAAGCGCCGGAGCATTCCGCCCATGCCCATTAGACCTGCCGCCAACAGCCATCGCCCCAAAAGCATCTGAAGGCGACTGCATCGAAGCATCCAGTTCACGGTCAATCGCCTGCAGCATCTGGTTATCCCGTTCAATCTGCGCATCGGCCGAGCGGTCCGCGACTGTCGTGACTCGGACCTGCGCCAAGTCGGTTGAGCTGGAAACCGCTGCAGCAGAATCATTTACAGGCCGGCTAGCACTCACCGTCGCCATTTGGCGAGGTTCATTAGTCGCTGTGGCCCGGCTTGCAGACTCCTCATGCCGTGCCATTGGGATCGCAAAGCCAATCATCAGCAAGCAGGACGCCGCCAAACCCCAGCTCATCCGCCGAGGCCACGCCGAACTCGCCGTCGCTAAAACCGGCGGAGGGGCCGTGACTGACCGCCGCTCGCTCCACGCCAGTGAAACCGCCGCAAAGCTTGCAATCTGCGCTCCCAACGCCGCAACATGCGCCTTGCACGCCGTGCATTCCGCCAGGTGGGCAGCAACTTCAGGACCGGGGTCGCCAATCAGCACATCGTCCAGCTGCTCTTCGTTCAGGTGGGTCTCAATGTTCATCGTGCTCCTCCCACTTGCGCACGCACAGCCTTCAGCGCGCGGTGGAGATGGGTCTTTACAGTATTGATCGGCATGGAAATCGTCTTCGCTATATCGGCAAGGTCCATATCCTCGGCGAACCGCATTAGGAAGATCGTCCGCTGGTTCACCGAGAGGTTTTCAAGCGCAGCCTGCACCTGCTCGGTGCGTTCAATGGCCAGAATTCGAGCCTCCGCCGAGCTTTCGTGGCTCGCCAGGAAGTTCGCCGCGTCGCTCACGTCGATTGCCGTAGCCCGTGCCTGCCGCCAAAACCGGAACTTCTGCAGGCGTTGCTGGTCGCGGATCAGGTTCACCGCAATGCTTGTCAGCCACGTGTTTACCGAGCAGTCTCCGCGAAAGTTCCCACGCCCGTTGTAGGCCTTCAGAAAGCAATCCTGCGTAATAGACTCCGCCAGATCGGCGTCGCCAATCGAGAACGTCACGAACCGCAGCAGTCGCGGACGATAGGTCCGCACGAGCGCGTCGATATCGTCCAGCTCGGAGCTGCTCCGTTCCGCGGCCTGCATATTCTGCATGGTGACTTCTAGCGCTAGTTGCATATTGTAGGAGACGGGCTGCCGCCTGCTCCAGATTACAGAGAAAAATCTCTTAGTTTCAAAGATTTTGCAGTGAAATTTACGGAAAACTCAGCCGCCAGCGTCGGCTTCTCCTTCAGCCTCGCGTTGCAGCAGGTCCGCCTGCGTCTGAACCATGTACTCGTCCATGAGCACCGCCACCAGCGCCGCCGTGGGAACTGCCACCAGCGCGCCCACAACGCCTACCAGAGCCAAACCGGACATCAGGGCAATCAGCACCGAAAGCCCCATCAAATTCACGCTCGTCTTCATGATTCGCGGCGTCAAAAAACCATTTTCTATCTGCACATAAATGGCATAGAAGATAAAAACCCCGGCCATCTTCGTCCACGAATCCAGCGCCGCCACCCCGGCCGCCAGCACGATCGTGATCACCCCCCCTGCCACCGGAATAATGTTGAAAAGCCCCATTAAAACGGCCAGTAGGAAGAAGTACCGCACATGCAGACTCGCGAAGACAATGCCGCTTACTACACCCAGGATCAGCATCAGCAAAAGCTGGCCGAGCAACCACTTGCTCATCCGGTGCTCCGCAATGATTAGTGTCCTAGAAAGCCGGTCGCGCACCGAATCCTTGAAGAGGGACAGGAAATAGTAGTACGCAAACTCCCCCTCCAGCATGAAATAAATGCACAGAATGAACGCCGTCAACAGATCCAGAATTCGCCCTGCCCACAGCGGAAACGAAGCCAGCAGATAGCTCGCAAAAGCGGAAAGCATCGTCTCCGAACGCTGCGCCAGCGAATCGACGCCGAACTTTTCGGCCAGCGGCAGCTTCTTCAGCCTTGTAACAAGCTCGGGAATTCGCTGCGGAAGGTCGGCGGCAAAGCGTTGCACATCGTGGATTACCGGTGGTAATCCGACCACCAGAAACAGCGTAAGCCCCAGAAATACCGTGGTCAGCAGCGCAATAATGGCGATTGGCCGCGATGGACTCCAGCCGCCGATTTTGATCTTCATGATGTGCTGCACGACCGGAGTCAGCACCACCGCAAACAGTGCACTCACATACACGATCTCGAGCACGTCCCGCAGCTTCCACGCGAGTGCCAGTGCCAGCGCCACCGCGAACGCGAACAGGATGTGACCGCGCACCGTGCTGGAGCCTTGATCGGGTTGAGTTTTCTGGGCGGGCTTCAGTGCCAGGGGTAGCCTCCTAAGGTATCTCGTACCATCTGATGCACTTATTGTGCCTCACAGGAGGCTACACTGCGTTCTTTCAGCGTCGGCCACCCGTTGCATTTAGCTTCGCCAATAATGCCAGCACGTTCTCCTCCGCCGTCTCGCCCTCGATCTTGTGCCCTGAAATCCGCTCATAGTGAGGCTTCCGTCTCGCAAACCGCTCCGCTGCGACAGCTTCGTCGGCCAGCACAGGCCGCTCGATACCTTGCTTCCGGCACCGCTCAATCAGCGTGGAAAACTCCGCCGCCAGATAAACCACGGCCGTCCGCGGCGTCTGTTCCAGCAGCAGCCGGTTTCCCAGCTCCTCAGGAACACCGCCTCCCAACGCGATGATCACGCGCCGCTGACCGAGCACCGAAGCCAACGCGGCCGTCTCCAGGCGTCGAAAGTACTGCTCACCGTTCTCTGCAAAGATCTGGGGCACGCTCCGCCCTTCCCGCCGCTCGATTTCCTGGTCAAGATCCAAAAACTGCCAGCCTAGTTGCTTCGCCAGCAGGGCGCCGACGGTCGTTTTTCCAGAACCCATGAAGCCGGTCAGCACGATGCGATCAAGCCCGGCGGGGGCGTTGGCGGCTCGGGTTGGGGCGGGGGTAGGCATCTCAAGAACTGCTGTACTCATTGTCGTCTCCGTTCGGTTCTGATGGAAGCTGCTGGATTTGGCGCAAACAAAAACCGCAACCCGTGGGGGTTGCGGCTCGGTGGATTCGTTTTGACGTCTCTGGTTAGTTTCTAGTCAAGAGATGCGCACGTCCGCCGGCCGCTGGTTGGCGCCAGTAGCAATAGGTAAATCGGCCGGAAGTGCAATAGGTTGTCATCAGGTAAAAGGTACTCCGAAACCAAAGATCAGGCAAGGGAATGGGCCCTACTCCTGCGGCTCGTCCTTCAGTTTGCTGGCAATATTCGACCAGACCGAGTCGGAAGGCTCTTCAGTTGGCTCGAACAAGCTCTTGGCGTGTTCGGCGATTGTCTCAAGATCACTCACCAGAGCAGCGCAATCCGGATTGGCCGCCAGAAACTTGGCAAAGCGCGGATCTTCGCTTACTTTACCGTCCCCGGATGCAAATAGGTCGGGAAGATAATCCTCAAACTGCGCAGCCGTCATTGTGTCAAAATTCACGTTCGTCAGGTCACTCATTGCTTAACCTCCTTGTTACCCTCGATCGGAGGTAGTTGATCGGGCTGCCGCAGTAGTTCGCGCAGCTTCAAGCGGGCCTTATGCAGTTGCGATTTGCTGTTGCCGGTCGAGCACTCCAGCATGGTGGCGATCTCATTATGCTCAAAGCCTTCGACGTCATGCAGCACGAAGACCATGCGATAGCCGGGAGGCAACGAAGCCACGGCCCGTTCCAATGTCACCCGGTCAACCGATCCGGCCAGTTGTGGGTCACGGGAGCCAAAGTCACGCTTCGGAGCGTCGTCTTCGGAGGGATTGATCGTCTCTTCCAGCGATACCAGTTGCAGACCCTTCTTGCGCAGATGCATCAGCACAAGGTTCACCGTCAGGCGATGCAGCCAGGTAGAGAACGCACTTTCACCGCGAAAGCTGCCCAGCTTCCGGAAGAGGTGCAGGAAGGCTTCCTGGGTCATGTCCTCGGCTTCAGAGACGTTGCCGAGCATGCGGAGGCAAAGGGTGTAAACCCTCCGCTTGTGCAGGGAATAAAGTTTTGAAAACGCGTCAGCGTCGCCATTCTTGGCGCGCTCAATCGCTTCCGCTTCGCCGGCAATCGGTGGATTCCGCTTAAATAAGCCGGGATTCGGTTTTGTCTGCATCGTCAAGAGGCCTTGCTGTCCCATAAAGGCGTGTCCGGTCCGTTCATTCGATCTGTGCCGACACCCACGCCTCCTCCAAGCCTATAGCAAAGACGATTCATGGGTATCAGTAACGGTTGGATTGTTTTGAGTTCAGAGAGGTTGTCCGCGCCGGATATCGAATATAACGGCGGTTTTATGACCCAATAAATCGGGCGTACAGCGACCGTGCCAAGCCGATGTCAGTCGTCCCCTGCACCAGCGCCCGGCCATCCGGAAACACGGTGATCGTGTGGGGTTCCCGCTCGAATCGCAACAGCATCCCATTGGCGCGCACCATGCCCAGGGGTGCCAACCGCTCCTTCAATGCCAGCAGATCGACAGGCCGATGGTGCTCATGGATCTGCACCGAGTTACGTCCGCAGAGCGTGATATGCGGGCGTCCCTCCCCGGCCAGATATCGAAACCGGCGCTCCCCACAGACTTCGCAATCCTCGCGCGGTGCGCCCGTAGCGATCTCGGAACGTTCTCCGCTCCAAAGATCGTATGAAATCAGCGTTCTCCGCATAAGCTGGGGCTGCCCGGTAAGGAATTTCAACGCCTCCGTCACTTGCAGCGAGGCTGCCAGGTTCACCGCCGTGGAAAGAATGCCCGCCGTCTCGCATGTCTCGACGATCCCGCCCGGCGCGGCGGGAAAGATGCAAGCCAGGCACGCCGTCGCCTCTGCCGGCGCGAACCCTTTGGGCAGGATGTTCATTGTGGCAGCGTAGGAGCCTACCGCCGCTGCATAGATCCACGGTCGAGCCTCACGAACGCAAAAATCATTCAGCAAATACCGGGTCTCGAAGTTATCCGTACAGTCCAGAACGATATCCGCGCCACCAACCAGCTCCACCACGTTTGCAGGAACCAGATCTGCAATATGCGCCTCGAGCGTAACGTTCGAGTTCACCCTCGCCAGATGCCTGCGGGCCGCTTCAGCCTTAGGTAGGGCATCGTGGGCATCCGCCTCATCGAACAGCACCTGCCGCTGCAGGTTTGAGGGCTCGACGAAATCCCTGTCGATCAGCGTAATCCGGCCTACTCCGGCACGTGCGAGCAGGCTCGCTGTTGCGGCGCCCGTCGCGCCAACACCGACAACCACGGCGTGGCCACGCTGAATCTGAGCCTGCCCTTCCACGCCGATGCCCCGAAACAGCACCTGCCGCGAGTACCGTTCGGCATCCTCAATCAGCAAGCCTTGTGCCTCTGGTCTGTCGGTACTGGAAGCTGGCACATCCTCTGGAACGTGTTGCGGCATCTCCTCAGTATATGAGGGTGAGGGGGACCGCCCGCTTCCGGCACGGTACGATGGTTGTTGGGAAATGGACGCATGTCTGTGATTTGGCATCCATAAAGGGGAACCACGCGAAATCCCGCTGGAAATAGACAGCCAATTACAGAACGCAGCTTGGTGAAGGAAGGCACGTTGGTGGGCTCTGAAACTTCAACTCGGTTTAACCACAGTCGGCGCATCGCTTGCCTGGCGAAGCTCCCGGCTGGTCCAAGAGCCATAACGACTGCTTTAGTAATAGTTCTTTCGGCTTTCTGGATAACCACTGCGCCGGCCCAGACCCCTGCTGTAGGCAACGGCGAAGCCGCAGGTCAGGTACCACTGCAAACCACTACCTCCAATCCCACCCCACCGGCCACAGCCCCACAAGCCAGCCAGGCCACACCGCCATCAGCCGCAAATCAAACCTCGGTGAACAATACGCTTCCGGCTCTCGACGCCAGCATCTGGGAAAAACGCGGTCTTCCTGTCATCTCTGTCCGTTTTGATGGCGTCATCTTCAGCGCGAACGACGCCATCTTGCCCCAACTCACCCAAAAGGCCGGTCAGCCGCTTGATCCTGACAAAGTGCGCAGCGATATGCGGCGGCTCTTTGCCACGGGCCGTTATCGTGACATCAGCGTAAGCGGCGAATCTACAGGCGCCGGCCTCACCCTTATCTACGCCGGAACGCCGCGCTACTACGTCGGTCGAGTCCAAATCAATGGCATCAAGCAAGACCGCATAGCCTCGCTTCTGGAGTTTGCGACCCGGCTCGATCCAGGCACCGCCTACACCGAGAGCGACATCCCCGCAGCCGTCGAAGGCATCAAGCAAACCCTCGCCGAAAACGGATACTACGAAGGCACGGTACAGGTCGAGACCACGAAAGATGACGCTGGCCACCAGGTCAACGCGACCTTTACCGTCCAGGCTGGCCCTCAGGCGCGTGTCGGTAAGGTCGCCGTCGGTGGCAAGGACCCCGGCATTACGGTGGAAGAGTTTCGCAAGAAAGCCAAGCTCGATTGCTCCAGACTCGCGTTGGCATTCCGCAAGAGTTGCCTGGTCAAGGTGGGCCGCGAGACCACCAGTACGGCCCTTTCGAGCGTGCGCACCTACTACCAGAAAAAGGACCGCCTCGAAGCCACCGTCAGCCTACAGAAACAGACCTACGACCAGCCGGTCAAGCGCCTCGACTACGACTTCGTTGACGAACAAGGGCCGATCGTAAAGGTCGTTATCAACGGCGTAAAGATCTCCAAATCGCGCATGCGCCTGCTAGTTCCGGTCTTTGAAGAAGGCGCGGTCGACCGCGACCTGCTCAACGAAGGCGCCTTTAATATCCGTGACTACCTCCAGCAGCAGGGCTACTTCAACGCTCAGGCGGAGGTGAAATTTCTTGGCAAAGGCACGCCCACCGTCACCGTGGAATACGACGTCACCCTCGGCGACCGACACAAGGTTACTGCCGTAAAGATCAAGGGCAACAAGTACTTTGATTCCGATATCCTCAGCGACTTGCTGCGCGTGCATAAAGCCGATGCTTATGTGCGCAATGGCAAATACAGCGCGAAACTGGTCGATGCCGACATCAATTCCATCCTCTCGCTTTATCGCGCGAACGGCTTCAATAACGCCAAGGTCACTTCCTCGGTCAAAGACATCGATAAATCGCCCAACGGACAGAAGTTGAAGGTAGCGCAAATCCAGATAACCTTCGAGATCGTCGAAGGCGCCCAGCAAAAGTTTGGCCCCATCGAACTCGCCGGCGTTGACCCATCCCGCAAGACTGTCGTTCAGTCCCTGATGAACGCCCAGAAGGGCCAGCCGTTCTCCCTCATCACGCTATCGGGCGATCGTGATGCCGTGCTCAGTTATTACATCGCGAACGGATTCGATCACGCCAGGATCGAGATCGCGCAGAATATAGACGCAGACGATCCATCCAAAACGGACGTCACCCTGAATGTCACCGAAGGTCAGCAGGTCTTCATCGACCAGGTACTCCTCTCCGGCATCGTTCACACCCGGCCGGCGGTTGTAGAAAAGCAGCTAAGAGTGCATGCAGGCCAGCCGCTGGATCAAGCCGCCTTGCTGGATACGCAACGCCGCCTCTACAACCTGGCGCTGTTCAATGAGGTCAACGCCGCTGTCCAGAATCCGACTGGCGACGCTCCTTCCAAAAACGTCCTCGTCCAGTTGACGGAGGCCAAGCGTTGGGACGTCACCTACGGCTTCGGCTTCGAGGCCCAGACCGGCACGCCGGGCATCACGACAGGCCAGACGCGCGGGTCCACGGCCGCACAGAACGGCAAAGCCGGAGTCAGTCCTCGCGTCTCGCTCGATGTCTCCCGCATTAATCTTCGTGGAACCCAGAACTCCCTCACGCTACACGCCACCTACGGTCTGCTTGAAGAGATCGCGACGCTCAGCTTCAACAACCCTCACTTCCTTAACCATCCCAATTTAACTGCCACTGTATCCGGCGGCTACTCGAACGTGCAGAACATCAGCACCTTCGCCTCATCAGCCCTACAGGGAGATTTCCGCGTCACGCAGAAAGTAAAGAAGGCGGACAATTTCATCTACGACTTCCAGTTCCGCCGCGTCTCAGTCGACCCGGACAGCCTGGAGATCACGCCAAACCTGATTCCACAGTTGTCGGAGCCGGTCACAGTAGGTGGCCCCGCCATCACGTACTTCCATGACACCCGTGATCCCAGCCCACTCAACGCCGGCCGTGGCCAGTACTTCTCCATCCAGGAGTTCATCGCCGACTCCAAGTTCGGCTCAGACACTGACTTCAATAAGGTCGATATCTCGCAGTCAACTTACTACACCTTCGGCAAGCGTAAGTATGTCTTCGCACGCAATCTTCGCGTTGGCTTCGAGAACTCCTTCGGCCCCAATCCAAACGCCACCGGCTCAGGCCAAATCGGCGTTCTCCCTACGGCCTGTTCCGGCACATTGCTGCAAACAAACCCCACCTGCATCGCCGTACCGCTGCCGGAACGGCTTTACGCCGGTGGCGCCACCTCACACCGCGGCTTCGGAACCAACGACGCCGGTCCCAGAGATCTCACCACTGGTTATCCGGTCGGCGGCACGGCCGTAGTGGTAAACAGCCTCGAACTTCGTCTCCCGCCGCCGACACTTCCGCTCGTTGGAGACAGCATCTCATTTGTCATCTTCCACGATATGGGCAACGCCTTTCAGTACGCTGGCGACATGTTCAAGAGCATCAAAAACTTCCACCAGCCGAACCAGAGCACCTGTAGAGACATAACCGTCCCCGCGGGCCAAACGGCCGATACAACAGTCGGAACCTGTAGCTTCAACTACTACTCCCACGCCGTCGGATTAGGTCTTCGCTACGGAACCCCCGTCGGCCCCATCCGCGTAGACTTCAGCTATAACCTCAACCCTCCCATCTATCCGGTCTTCGACGACTACACCGGCGCGGCTCCTTACGTTGGTCAGGCGAATCACTTCAACTTCTTCTTCAGCATCGGGCAAAGCTTCTAAACGACATGGCACGCCACATCCAACTCGGCCAGCACCAGCGTCGCATCCTCGCGATGCTGCTCGTTGCGCCGTGCCTCTTCGTTGCTGCGGCGCAAGCGCAAAGTGCTGCCCAGCGAAACTCTGTACCTTCCACCGCCCCGGAACCGAAAGCTCCAACCCCGCAATTACCCACTGTCGCAGGTACTCAACTCGATCGGGTTGTCGCCATCGTGAATGGCGAGCTGATCCTCGACAGTGATGTCGATCAGGAGCGCCGACTCGCCGCTCTTCTCCCATACGGTGAAGGTGCAGGTCCATACTCCCGCGACAAAGCCATCGAGCGCCTTATCAATCGCGACCTGATCCTGCAGCAATCCCGCCTTCAGCCCGAAAACGAGATCACCGACGCAACGGCGGCTCAGGATCTCGACGCGCTCAGAAAGGCCATTCCCACTTGCAAGGAATTTCACTGCGAAACACAGGCCGGATGGACTCGCTTTCTCGCCACTCAGGGCTTCACCGAGGCAAGCCTGCTCACTCTCTGGAAGGAGCGAATGGAAGTGCTTGCCTTCATCGAGCAGCGTTTCCGTATGGGTATCACCATTAGGCCAGATCAGATCCAGAAATACTACGAAACCACCATGCTGCCGCTCTACGCGCAGCAGCACGTCCCTCCTGCGTCGCTGGAGTCACTCTCGCATCGCATTCAGGAGGTCCTGCTTCAGCAACAGGTGTCGAACCTCCTCGACGATTGGCTCAAGAGCCTTCACGCACAGGGCAGCGTAGTCGTACTGCATCCTGGAGAGGGGGCGCCATGAACGAACTGGATCAAGACGCTACACCCAACGAGCCAACCGCAGCTCCACCACGCCGCCGCATACTTCGCATTCTGGCATGGATAGCCGGCTCTCTGCTCCTTCTTCTTCTGCTGCTGGTCGCCAGCGGCTCTTACTACACCACCACGGCCGACTTCCAGCGCCGTGTCGGCGCAGAAGTTGTGAAAGTCCTCGAAGACTCCGTCGGAGGCCGAGTTGAGCTAAGTCACATCTCGTTCAACTTATGGCACCTTGCCATCGAGGCTGACGGCCTTGTCATCCACGGAACCGAAGGTCCCGGCCAGATGCCGTATCTCTCTGCCGACAAAATCTTTCTCCGCGTTCGCATCAATACGTTCCTCTCGCACACTGTTGGGAAAGGCCCACAGTCCCACGTCGGCCTCAACTATCTGCGTGTGGAGCAGCCGCACTTCCATCTCATCATCGATAAGAACGGCAACACCAACCAGCCCGTCCCAAAACATCCGACCACCAGCAACGAACCCGTGCAGAACACCTTGCTCGATCTGCAGGCCGGCAAGGTGGAACTCGCCAACGGACTAGCCGTCATCAACGATCGCGCGATCCCATTCGATGTTGCCGCGAACGACCTCAACGTTGAGGTCCATTACATCGCTTCGGCAGACCACTACGGCGCAACAGTCGATCTGGCAGACCTGCGCACCAAGCTCGACAACCAGCCCGAGGTTCAATCCAAACTGCATCTCGCCGTGGAGTTTGGCCGCGATATCGCAGAGTTGAAGAGCCTCGACCTCCGCACTGGCGCCACCACGCGCCTCACGGCGAATGCGCTGCTGCAGCACTTCGCCAAGCCTGAGTGGCAGGCCAACGCATCGGGTGCTATCGATCTCAAGCAACTCGGCTATCTCACCGGTGTTGAAGGCTTCAGCGCGGGTACGGCAGAGCTCAACGTACATGGCAGAAACTGCGTCGTCACACCGCAGGAGGCGCAGAAGAATCCACACTTCTGGCAACATCACAACAAGAAGCCGCCGCCGGCCGCAGCCGCGGTTCTGCCTCCGGATCCTGACTGCAAGGCTGGGTATCTTCTGGTCGGCGACGTCAGGGCGCGTCGCGTCAGTTACCACATTCCCAACGTCAACGCGCACGACGTCGATGCTGCGGCACAACTTCACGTAACGCCCACGGAGCTGCTCTTCACAGCCCTGACCAGCACGCTGCCCGGCGGAGGCAAGATCACTGGCGAACTAAAGATAGAGAATTGGTTAGGTGAAGTCCCGCAGGGTCCAACGGTAGCTTCAGCCACCACGGTCGCTGCTGAGAAGACTGTCAATACGGCCGCCAAGGGCATTGGATCGAAGGCTCCGGTTCAATCCGTGGCGAAGATGAAGGTAAAGTCCCCGGCAACGCCTCCGACGGCCCATGCTCATGCATATCTCACGGTCAAAGTAAGTGACATCTCGCTGCGAACCATCATGGAGATCACCGCGCCCGAGCACTATGGCGATCTCGGCTTCGATACGTCGATCAATGGGCCGGTGAAGGTGGAGTGGGGTGGCGCTGTCTCGGAGATATCGGACAGCGTTCAGGTCGATGCCAACCTCGACCTGACGCCAACCGGTCTTCCCAACCGCGGATATCCCTCCAACATCCCGCTCCGGGGCAAAGTTCTCGGCCACTACGACGGTCTCCGGGAGGTCGTGAACATCGCGCAACTGAATCTCACCACACCTCAAAGTGTCCTCGTCGGTCATGGTGTGCTTGGGGTGAACGTCGGCGACCCGCTTACTGCACTACAGGTAAATCTGCAGGTTCACGATCTCGGTGAGTTCGATCAACTCCTGCAGACTCTCGGGCTGGAATCCAATGGCAAGAAGGGAATTGCCGCGATACCCGTTGTTCTGCACGGAACGATGGACTTTACCGGCTCGGCAAAGGGCGCC
>Ga0302302_1001941_pt1 | contig 12270 bp, 11 predicted proteins | sample III_Palsa_E1_3_FD_198766 | JGI IMG/M metagenome (GOLD analysis project Ga0302302, IMG submission 198766) | Peat permafrost microbial communities from Stordalen Mire near Abisko, Sweden - III_Palsa_E1_3 | ecosystem: Environmental > Terrestrial > Soil > Palsa > Peat permafrost | place: Sweden...
TGCTGGAGCGGACCGCCCCTGATCTGATCGTCCAGTCCGCGGCCGGGCGCAGCCCGTGGGCGCTGGCCGAGCGCGATGACGAGGCGGCTCGCGCGGTGGGTGCGGCCGGGTTCGCGCTGCGGCTGCCCTACCAGCTGCCGGTGCCGCTCGCCGTGATGCAGGCAGCACGGGACACCGGGTACGCGGGCCCGATGGCGAACGTGTCGCTGCCCGACGTGACCGGCCCGATCCTGGCTCGCCTGGGCCTGGCGCCCACAATCGGACTGGGAAACGTGGGCATGATCCTGCTGCGGGCCCGCGCCGCTCTGCGCGCCGCCGAGCCGGAAGCCGCGCTTCCCCTGGTCCGGGTCCTGGCCCAGCACTCCCAGCTCAACGCGGTCATGCAGGCGCGCGAGCCGGCCGACCCCGCGGCCCGCCCCCGGGTCTGGCTAGGGGAGCAGGGGCGGCGCGCCGATGACCTCGCTTACCAGGCGCCGCCACTGGCCCCGAGCCTCCGGCACAACTACGTGACGGCCGCCGCCGCGCTCCCGGTTCTGCAGGCGCTGCTGCCGGGAGCAGAACCGTTGCGCTGGTCCACGCCCGCTCCGGGCGGACTGCCCGGTGGGTACCCGGTCCGGATCGACGGCGGATCGATCGAGCTCGACCTGCCGCCGGGACTCACCCGCGCCGAGGCGGTCGCGTTCAACGAGCAGATGAGCCGCGCCGACGGCGTCGAGCGGGTCGATGACGACGGCACCGTGTACTTCACCGCCGCCTGTCGCGAAGCCGTCGCCTCCGTGGATCCGGGTCTCGCCGATCCGCTCCCCATCAGCGACCTCGAGGCCCGCGCCGCCCGTCTCGACGCCGCCCTCGCCTGACCTGGCGGGCGAACGGATTGTCTCGCCCAGGTAACGGCGCGTCATAGGTCCTGGGTCCGGCGGCGCCGCTGCCGTAGCATGCGCCACGTGCAGCTTTCCCGCGGCGGAGCCGGCCTGGCGACCCGCCGCCCCTTGACCGTGGGTATCCTCGTCGCCGCAGTTGTCCTGGGGGCCGCCTGCGGTTCGGCATACCCGACGGCTGGCAGTGCGGCCAGCGCCAGCGCCTCGGCCGCTTCGTCCAGCGCGGTGGCCCCCGCAACGAGCGCCCCGCCGACATCTACCCCGCCGACATCCGCCGCGCCGACTACGCCGTCCAGCCCGTCGGCGACCAGCCCCACGGCTCCGGCTACGCCGGGCGGCACCATGGACCAGACCTGCGCCCAGAAGGCCAAGGACGCGTTCGTGCACGTCACGAAGGTCCAATCCGCTGCGGGCGGCGCCCTGACCATCAGCGGCAACCCGTCCACGCTGGTCTGCGGCGGTCCCGACGACTTCCACTTCAACGTCGCGACCAGCACCGAGACCGGTCACGTGGTCCCCAGCGCGACCATCGACACCTTCCCGATCTCCAAGATGGCCGCGGAGCGCATCCAGCCCAGCCAGCTGGCCTCGTACCTGACCACCGACCAGGACACCCGCATCTTCCTGATCGGCGGCTCGCTGTCCGCGATCAGCAGCCTTCAGGAACAGTTCCACCCCTAACGAGCGCCGCCCTACCCCTGACGAGCGCCGCCCCGATCAGGCGGGCTGCCGCCGGAACCGCCATACCGCCAGGGTCCCACCCACCACGGCCCAGGCCAGCAGGACCCCCAGATCGGCCACCGGAAACGCGTACCTGGCCGGGGTGTACGCGTCTTCCAGGACTCCGGCCAGGGGTTTGATCGGCAGCGCGCCCGCCGCGGCGGACATCCAGTGCGGGAGGCCGATCGTGGGGTCGAAGATCCCGGAGATCATCACGATCGGCAGGTAGATGGCGTTGGTGATGGGGCTGGCGGATTCCGCGCTCTTGATCACCGAGCTGACGGCGAGGCCGAGCGCGGCGAAGCAGATAATCCCCAGCGCAAGCCCGCAGCCCAGCAGGAACACCCCGTCCAGTCGTGGTGCCGTACCGAACGCCAGCCATCCGGCGAGGGCCGTGCAGCCGGCGATGGCCAGGCTGGTGACGACCGTGCTCACGACGAGGCCGGTCAGGTAGGCCCCGGACGGGAGCGGGGTGGTCCGGATCCGCTTCAGCACCCCGTCGTGCCGCAGCACGGCCATCTTGGCCCCGAGGTTGGCGTACGCGGCGGCGATCACCCCGAAGGCCAGGATGCTCGGCACCAGCACCTTGATCTGCCGGATGTGCCCGGGCAGGTAGGAGCCGCCGTTGGCCGCGCCGAGCAGTAGCAGGAGGAACAGCGGCAAGGCGAAGGTGAACAGCGCGTACTCGGGGCTCCGCCAGAAGTTGCGCTGCTCCATCAGGGTCTGGCGGACGGTAAGGCGGGCGGCTCTCACTGGGCTGCTCATCGGGCGGGGTCTCCATCGGTTCGCTCGACGTGGTGCAGGTAAGCGTCTTCGAGGCTGGGCGTGACCACAGCCAGTTCGTCCAGATCCCCGACGTGGTACCGCGCCGCCCAGTCCAGCAGCGCCCGCAGTGTGGCCGCGGTGTTTCGGGTGCGGCAGGTGGCGGTCGGGCCGCGCATGATGAGCTCGATGCCGTCCGGCGGCGGGATCTCGCCGTCACGTAGGGCATTGGGCAAACTAAACGAAATTTGGGCAGGCAGTTCCGCAAGTTTGGCGACTTCCCGAGTGGAGCCGACGATCTTGATGCGGCCGTCCAGCAGGATCGCGACCCGGTCCGCGAGGTACTCGGCCTCGTCCAGGTAGTGGGTGGTGAGCACGATGGTCTTGCCGAGGCTCCGCAGGTTCTCCACCGCGGTCCAGAGCCGCCGCCGGGCTTCGGGGTCGAAGCCGGTCGTCGGCTCGTCCAGGAACACCAGGTCGGGGTCCCCGGCCAGGGCGAGCGCGAAGTCCAGCCGCCGCCGCTGGCCGCCGGAGAGCTTTCGCACGGAGGTGCTCCGGTCGGCGGTCAGCCCGGTCACCTCGAGCAGGTCGCCAAGCGGCCGCGGATGCGGGTAGTACTGCCGCCAGATGTCGATCAGCTCGCCGACCCGTGCCTGGCGGGGAAAGCCGCACTCCTGCAGGACGATGCCGATGCGCTCACGCAGCTCGGCGGGCTGCGCGGCCGGGTCGAGCACGGTGACCGTGCCCCCGGTCCGCGCGCGGAAGCCCTCCAGGATCTCCACCGTCGTGGTCTTGCCCGCGCCGTTCGGCCCAAGCAGGCAGAACACCTCACCCTGCCGGACCTCGAAGTCGACACTGCGCAGCACCTCCCGCTTCCCGTATGACATCCGCAGCCCACACACCCGGACCGCGAGGTCCGGGGCCGTATCGCCTTCCAGTGCCGCCGCCACGAGCTGGCTAGTCATCGAGCACCGCCAGGCGCTGCGCCGGGACCAGGGCGTGCACGAGCGTGTCGACGACGGTGGCTTCGGCCACCTGCGGTGCGATGGCCGCCCCGTATGGGTCGGAGAACCGGTGCCGGGCGAACCAGGTCAGCGTCTCCAGCACGAGCCGCGCGGTCGCCGCCGCGTCTGGTGTCGCGCGCAGCAGCCCAGCGCTGGCGCGGCTGCTCAGGTATTCGGTCAGGGCCGCGAGTACCGGCCGGCGCAGTCCGCTGTTCAGCAGGTCGGCCAGTTCCGGGAGCTCCCGGGCGGACCGCTCGATCATGTCGGCGGCTTCGCGCGTCTGGCTCTCCAGCGTGAACGTCTCGCGCAGGATCGCTTCGAGCTCGGCCGCGGGGTCTTCGACGTCCTGCTGGGCCAGCGCCCCGGCCAGGTAGCCGAACGGGACCACCGAGGCCACGTACTCCTGGGCTTCCTTGATCGTGACGCTCAGCGGCGCGGGCGACAGCGGGAGGTCCCCGCCGGGCAGGTCCTCAAGCAGCAGCGCGTGCCGGATGGCCAGCACGAACAGGCCCTCCTTGCTGTCCACATAGCGGTAGATCGCCGCTTCGGACAGCCCGAGCTCGGCCGCTACGTCGCTGATGTGCGCGGACCGGTAGCCGTCCCGGGTGAAGACCCGGACCGCCGCTGCGATCAGCTCGGGCAGCCGTTCGTGGGCGTTCCGCTTACCCGGCATACCCGGAGTATATGCGCAAGTAAGTGAGTCACTCACTAACAACCGAAATCAGCGGCTGCACGAACAGGCCGTGCAGGCCGCCAGGCACCAGGCGTCGGCGGCGATGCGCCACGTGGCGTCCGGCTGCGGCCGGACGACGGTGCAGCCGAGCCCCCGCAGCCGGACCGGCTGGCCGTCCGGGCCCGTCCCGGCTATCAGCCGCTCAGCCACGATCAGGACCAGGCCAGCGGCCGGCAGGATCGTCCTGACCTCGATGGCCAGTGGCAGCCGCAGGTCCATCACGTGCAGGATCGCGAACCGGATGCCGATGCCGTCCGCCGTCTGCCGTGCCCACGGCCGCAGCGGCGCCGTCGGCTCGTACTGGGCCAGCGCTGCGCCTACGTCACCGTCGCTGACCGCGAGCGACACCAGCTCGACCGCCTCCACGGGCCGTCGGGCCGTGAGCGGAGCGATAGGGTCCGACAATGCAGCTCCCTCCGCGCGTTGGCCTCGGCCCAGCGTGGCAGGGCAGGACCGGGGGAGGGACGCCGGCTCGGGGGGAAACTCAGGAGGGCACGTAATCAGCGGGCCCGCAGCCGCTCGTACAGCGCCGTCGTCTCCGCCGACGGCGCCGCGCCGAGCTGGTCCTGCAGCGTACCGGCCAATTCCTCGTAGTGCCGGATGGCGCGGGCCGTCTCACCGAGGCGTGCCCAGCAGCTCATCAGCTCCCGGTGGGCGGACTCGTTCAGCGGCTCGTGCCCGATGACGCGGCGGAAGGCCGCCGCGGCCGCCTGGTAGCGGCCCGCGGCTACCTGCAGTCGGCCGATCGCGAGCAGCGCCGACTCGAAGGCGCGGCTCAGCTCGTCGCGGCGGGCCTGCGCCCAGTCGCCGACCGCCATGTCCGCGAGGAAGTCACCGCCGTAGACCGTGACGGCCCGCTGCAGGCCGGGCAGGGCGGCCGCCGCCGGGCGCGCCTGGCGGGCGGCGGTGAGGGCGGTCGTGAACGTGTCGACGTCGCAGTCCCGCGGTCGTGCCGGGTTGACGGCGTACCGGCCGTTCGCGTACACGATCCAGCCGGGGTCACCGAGGGCATGGCGGAGTTCCCGCAGCGCCGTGTGCAGCGCATTGCCCAGCTGCTGGCGTGATGCGTCCGGCCACAGGGCGGCCCCGATCTGCTCCCTGGTCAGTGGCGGCGACGTGGCGAGTAGGAACAGCAGCTCGCGCGGTTTCGCGTATCCCCAGTCCGCCGAGGTCAGGGTGGCGCCATCACCGAGCCGGACCGTGGCCGCGCCCAGCGCCTGGATGACCAGGGTGCGCTCACCGCGCCCCGGATCTGCCGGCACCTCAGGGCCAGCTGGCCCGGTGGCGGGCGAGTCGGCGGCCCGGGCCGTGATCGCCGGCTCCGGCTCGGCCAGGTCGTCCGGCTGAGCGAGCCGTCCTCGCTGCCAGGCTGCCGCGAACGCCTCCGCACCGAGCACGGCCTGCGCCCCGGACACCGTCTCCTCGTGCTGGGCCCGCTCGCATGGCGGGATCACCGTGCCGATCGTCTCCCGGATCGCCTCGGCCGCCCCGAGCAGTGCCACGGCGTGCGCGGTCCCGGTGGCCGTCCCCTTGGCGGTGAGCGCGACCGCGGCCAGATCCTCCAGCACGCTGGACGTTCGCCACCGGTCCTGCAGCGCGCGGTGGATCTCCAGGCTCTGGTTCAGCAGTGCGGTGGCGGCGGGATCATCCTGGCTCGCGGCGAGCAGCCCCAGCTGTTCGAGTGACCAGGCGAGGCCCTCCTGGAATCCGATGCTCTCGGCCAGCGACCGGCTATCACCCAGCAGCGCAGCGGCGCGGCCGGCGTCGCCTTGGTAACGCGCGACCGTCCCCAGGCTGAGCAGGGACCACGCGGTTCCCTCCACGTCACCCAGCTCACGGAACTGGTCCAGCGCCGCCGTGCACTCGGCGATGGCCCGGCCGAAGTCGCACTGCAGCCAGGCCACGAAGCCCAGGTAGCCACGGGCGCTGGCGACGGCTCGCCGGTCGCCGGCGCGCTCTGCGATGGACAGGCTCTCCGCGTGCAACTCCATCGACCGCGCGTACCGGCCCTGCTCGCGGGCGACGCTGCCCAGCACCTGCAGCGCACTGGCGATGCCGGCCGGGTCGGCACGTTCACGGTAGAGCCGCAGCGCCGCCTCGAGCCGCCGTACCGCCGGTCCGTAGTCACACTGCAGCAGGGCCAGCCGACCGCTGCCCAGCAGGGCCTTCGCCCGCAGCTCCGCCGGCCCGCCCTCGCCCGCCACCACCGCCTGGTCCATCCAGTCGCGGACCTCGTGGTAGTGCCCCCGCAGATAGGCGTACCGGCCGAGCTGCCCAGCGATCCGCAGCGCGGCCACCGTGTCGCCGGACTGCCGGGCGAAATCCAGCGCCACGCGGATGTCCGGCCGCGACAAGTCCAGCTGGTCCAGCAGTTCTTCCAGGCCATGCCACCCTTTCGGGCCCGGTTCTGGTGACCCGCCGTCGACCAGCGGCCCGATCTCTTCGGCCAGCGCGGTGAAGTACCTCAGGTGCGCCCGGCGCAATGGCTCTGCTTCGCCCGCCTCGGTCAGCCGCTCGGTCGCGTAGTCGCGGATCGTGGTCAGCAGCTGGTAGTGGGCCCCATGGCTGCCCTGATCGACGCGCAGCAGTGATTTGTCGGCGAGCCGCGTGAGCAGGTCGAGGATGTCCCGGGCCGCGATGCCGTCACCGGCCGCGACCTGCTCGGCCGCGGCGAGCGTGAAACCGCCGGAGAAGATGGCCAGCCGCCGGAAGACCGCACGCTCGTCCGCGGTCAGCAGTTCGTAGCTCCAGTCGAGGGTGGCCCGCAGCTCCTGATGGCGGCGTGGGGCGCTGCGGGCTCCGCCGGTGAGCACCGCGAACAGGTCGTCGAGGCGCTCGGCGAGCTGGGCCGCGGACAGTATCCGCATCCGCGCGGCGGCCAGCTCGATCGCCAGCGGCAGGCCGTCCAGACGACGGCAGATCTGCCGGACGGTGTCCGCGTTGCCTTCGCTGACCTGGAACGATGGCCGCACCAGCTGGGCTCGCTGCTCGAAGAGCCGCACCGCGTCCGGCCAGGACAGCGGCGGGACCGGCCAGCTGCACTCGCCCTCCACGCCCAGCGGCTCGCGGCTGGTGGCGAGGATGGCCAGGGCCGGGCAGCCGGCCAGGAGCCTTTCGGCGAGGTCTGCCACCGTGGCGGCCAGGTGCTCGCAGTTGTCCAGCACGATCAGCACGGGCCGGCCGCTGACGTGACCGGTGATCGCCTCGGTGGCATCCTGACCGGGAGCGTCGGCCACGCCGAGCTGGCTGGCCACCGTTCGGGCCACGATGTCCGGCTCGGCGATGGCGGCGAGTTCCACCCAACCGACGCCCCCTGGGAAGCGGTCGTGCGCCGCGTGCGCCGTGGCCAGCGCCAGCCGGGTTTTGCCCGTGCCGCCTGGTCCGGTAAGCGTCAGCAGCCGGTTGCCGCCGAGTACCCGCAGGACATCGCGCAGTTCGCTGTCGCGGCCGACCAGCGACGTGAAACGCACCGGTGCCTGGCCTGCCGTGAGCCATGTCATCTGGAGTCGCCCGCCCCGCCCGCTGACCCGAATGTTCCCATTTCGGAATCTAGTCCCCGACAGACTTGGGCACGAGTCATGGCCCCGGCGGGTTCAGAGTGGGCGGCCCGGCGGCGCTTCCCCCCGAGCCCCCCGCGATTCCCCCCGGGGCGAGCGGCGAGTCTTCTGCCGAACCAGGTGCGGTGAGCGACCGGAAACGGGGCCGGCTCCGCTCACGGCACACGTACCGGAAAGCAGTGCAGAAGGGATTGCCACCATGAGTATCGCCAACCGCATCGGGCTGCGCGTGGCTGCGGCCGCCGTGGCCACGGGGGCCATCGCGGCAGGCGGCCTGGCCGTCGCCGGGTCGGCGGGGGCCAGCACGGCCACCGTAAGCAGCCGGCCGTCGGTCAGCTATCGATTCCAGACCCTGGACAACACCAGAGACCTCACGTTCAACCAGCTGCTCGGCATCAACGGCCATGGCCTCATCGCCGGGTACTTCGGCTCCGGCGCCGCGGGCCACCCGAACAAGGGCTACCTGCTGTTCCCGGGGTACAGCCAGCACAACTACCGCAACGAGAACTTCCCAGGCTCGGTCCAGACCCAGGTGACCGGGCTGAACGACGAAGAAGCCACGGTCGGGTTCTGGTCGAACGCGAACAACGCCAACCTGTCCAATCCCAACTTCGGGTTCTACTCACTGGACCGCCGGCACTTCCACACCGTGGACTTCCCGACCGGGAACAACGCCAGCCCACCGGTCGACCAACTGCTCGGCATCAACGACAGTGACGTCGCGGTCGGCTTCTACACCGACGGCCAGGGCAACAACCACGGCTACACCTACAACATCCGCAACCACCGGTTCACCGTGGTGACGGTGCCTGGCGCCAGTCAGCTCAGCCTGACCGCCGCCGCGATCAACAACTACGGCGACGTGGCCGGCTTCTACACCAACGCGGCCGGCGCGACGCTGGGCTTCCTGCGCTATCACGGTCAGTTCCGGACGCTGAGCGTTCCGGGTGCGGCCATGACCCAGGCGCTCGGCGTCAACGACCGGGATGAGGTCGTCGGCGTCTACACCGTGGGTAGCGGCAGCACGGCTGCGATGCACGGGTTCACCTGGACGCCCGGCCACGGCTTCCAGACCGTCGATGACCCGCACGGCATCGGCACCACCACCCTGAACGGTGTCAACGACCGCGGTCAGGTGGTCGGCTTCTACACCGACTCGGTCGGCAACACCGACGGGCTCCTGGCCAGCCCCCGGTAGTTCAGCCCGGGTTGGTCACCCCTGGCCGCCCGGAAAGCAAGCCGCCTAGGCGGCCGGGTGCGCCCGGCCGCCTAGGCACGCTGCGCCAGCCCGCGCTACGGGAACTGGCCGGGAACTACTGTCGGGCCAGGTTCGGAGCGTTGGAGCGGAGCACGAACTTCTGGATCTTGCCGGTCGCGGTCTTGGGCAGCTCGTCGACGAACGTGACCGCCTTGGGCGTCTTGAAGTGGGCGAGCCGATCCCGGCTGAACGTGATCAGCTCCTCCTCGCTGGCCTTCTCGCCGTCCCGCAGTACCACGAACGCGTACGGCGCCTCGCCCCACTTCTCGTGCGCCAGCCCGACGACGGCCACCTCGGCCACGGCCGGGTGGCGCAGCAGCACGCCCTCCACCTCGACCGTGGAGATGTTCTCGCCGCCGCTGATGATCACGTCCTTGATCCGGTCCCGGATCTCGGCGTACCCGTCGGGGTGCACGACCGCCGCGTCGCCGGTGTGGAACCAGCCATCGCCCATCGCCTTCGCCGTGGCGTCCGGGTCGTTGTAGTAGCCGGTCATCACGACGTTGCCACGCACGACGATCTCGCCGATGGAGGCCCCGTCGTGCGGGACCTCGGTCCCGTCCTCGGTGACCACCCGCAGCTCACCGGAGCTGATCAGCTCGACGCCCTGCCGGGCCTTCACCACCGCCCGGTCGGCGGCGGGCAGGTCCGCATGCTCCGGCACCGGCTCGCAGACCAGGATGAACGGCGCAGTCTCGGTCAGCCCGTAGACGTGCGTCACCTCCCAGCCGAAGTCCCGCTCCAGCCGCTCGATCGTCGCCGCGGCGGGCGGCGCCCCCGCCGTGACCACGTGCACGCCGGGCCGCAGCTCGCCGCGTACCTCGGCGGACGCGTTGGCCAGCGAGATCAGCACGGTGGGCGCGGCGCACAGCCAGCTGACCTGCTCGTCCCGGATCAGGCGGAACACCGCGGCCGGCTCGACCTTGGGCAGGCAGACGTGCACCCCGCCGGCCGCGGTCACCGCCCAGGTGTAGGTCCAGCCGTTGGCGTGGAACATGGGCAGCGTCCACAGGTAGCTCTGGCCCACGCCGAGCGGCAGGTGCAGCAGCGTGCCGATGACGTTCATCGCCGCGTTGCGGTGGGTCATCATGACGCCCTTGGGGCGGGCGGTGGTCCCGCTGGTGTAGTTGATCGTGATCAGGTCGCGCTCGTCGATGGGCGGCAGATGCGGGGCGGGCTCGGTGGCGGCCACCGTGGCCTCGTAGTCCGCCCAGCCTTCCCGGGAGACTCCGGCCCCGCCGAACGAGACGTAGTGCTTCACGCCCGGCAGCTCGTCCCGGATCCCGTCCACCATGTCCAGGTAGTCCGGGTGCACGCAGACCACCGAGGTGCCCGAGTGGTTCAGGATGTAGCTGAAGTCATCGGCGCTGAGCCGGTAGTTGACCGGCACCAGCACCGCCCCAATCTGCGGTACCGCGTAGAACGCCTCCAGCTGGGCGTGCGTGTTGGGTGCGATCGTCGCCACCCGGTCCCCGGCCGCGACGCCCATCGCCTGCAGGGCGGTGGACCACCGGTCACAACGGTCGAAGAACTCTTCGTAGGTGAGCCGCAGATCGCCGTCGACGACGCCTTCCCGGTGGCCGTGCAGGCGGCGGGTGCGGCGGGCGAACTCCAGCGGCGTCAGCGCAACTTCCATCGGTGTCCTTCGTCATCACGGCAGGCTCCACGACTGGTTCGCGCCGCCGGTACAGGCCCAGATCTGGACCTTCGTGCCTGGCGTCGTTGACCAGCCCGTGTCGTCAAGGCAACTGCCCGACTCAGGATTAACAATGGCACCGTTGGATTGCGGTTGCCAGACCTGCGCTCCTGTTCCGTTGCAGGTGTAGAGGTCGACGAGGGTGCCGTTGGCCGTCCCGAACATCTCGGTGAGGATCGGGGTGACCATCGCGTTCAGCGTGGCCGTGCTCACCGCGCCGGAGGACACCGCGCTGGCCAATGCGCTGCCGTAGTACCCGTCGTTACCGGGCATGTCCATATCCAGCCCGGCGTTGGCGGCGGCCGTGGTCGAGTGGGTGGCCCCCAGCTGCGGGAGCGGTCACCGGGGAACCAGCCCGCACGGCAAGTTAAAGGGGAACCAGCCCGCACGGCGGGCTAAAGGAGAACCAGTCCGCACGGCGGGTTACAGGGAAATCGGCCAGCGCTCCGTCCGGAGGCCCATGTCCCAGAACATCCACTCGTACCGGCTCGTCGTGCGGAAGTGCCAGTGCATCCGGCCCCGCTCGTCCGCGGACAGGCCCGCAGCCAGCCGGTTGGTGACGTCCAGGACCTCCTGAACGTAGATCCCGAAGTCCTCGCCACCGTAGGTGTCGATCCATTTCCGGAAGCGCGGGTCGGGTGATCCGCGGCGGCGCAGCTCCTTGCCGACCTCCCAGTAGATCCAGTAGGACGGCAGCACCGCGCCGACGCCCTCCGCGTAGGAGCCGCCCCGCGCGGTGGCGAGCAGGTAGCTGGTGTAGGCCAGGGTGGTGGGCGCCATCTCGGCCCCGTCCGCGACGCCGGGATCGATGCCCAGCTCGGCCAGCAGCGTGTCGTGCAGCTGCTGCTCCACCGCGACCACACCGATGAAGTGCCGGGCGAACATCTCGGTTTCGCTGGCATCCGGGGCCCGGCTGGCGATCGCGGCCAGCGTGTGACCGTACTGCTTCAGGTACAGCGAGTCCTGGATGACGTAGAAGGCGAAGGACTCCTCCGCCAGGCTGCCGTCGGTCAGGCCGGTCAGGAAGGGATGGCTGAGGATGGCGTCGTAGATTCCGCTGACGCTCTGCCAGAGCTCGCTGGTGAAGCTGTCGCTCATCCGTTGCCCCCATTTCCTGTTGTGCCGCCCATAACCGTATTACGGGCCTGAAGGGTCACGCGGCACCATGCCCCGTTCGGGGGCATGATTTTCTTTTCCGGGGTGTCGATTCCGGGCCGGCCCCTTCGTGATGAGGGTGAGAGGACGCCAGACCGGCGCCCGGTGAAGGGAGATCGGCGATGACGCAGTACCTGCTTTCCGTGCACCTCGACGAGGCCGCACCCGCTCCGTCCGACGAGCAGATGCAGCAGAACTACAAGGCGGTGGACGCCTTCAACCAGGAGCTGAGGTCGGCCGGCGCGTGGGTGTTCGCCGGCGGCCTGAACCCGCCCGCCACCGCGTCGGTGGTCCGCGCCCAGGGCGGGCAGGCCGTCACCACCGACGGCCCCTACGCCGAGACCAAGGAACAGCTCGGCGGTTTCTGGATCATCAACGCGCCCGACCGGGCCAGCGCGCTCGACTGGGCCGCGAAAGGCTCCGCGGCCTGCGGTGGGCCGGTAGAGGTGCGGGCTTTCCAGGAGATACCGGAGGACTGAGGAAATGCCCGGCCCGGACGCCGCGGCC
>Ga0302302_1001948_pt1 | contig 12257 bp, 15 predicted proteins | sample III_Palsa_E1_3_FD_198766 | JGI IMG/M metagenome (GOLD analysis project Ga0302302, IMG submission 198766) | Peat permafrost microbial communities from Stordalen Mire near Abisko, Sweden - III_Palsa_E1_3 | ecosystem: Environmental > Terrestrial > Soil > Palsa > Peat permafrost | place: Sweden...
ATCCCAGCGTCGAGTAAATCAAGAACTGAACCCCAACTTCCAGCGACCCCAGCACCAGGCAGAAGATTCCGCCACCCTGCCCGTAAAAGCTCCCAAACCCAGCCGACGGCCAAAGCAAAAGCCAGAGTCCCGCCGTCTCCACATTGCTCTCAATCAGCGCAAACATGATGGCAATGCCCAGGCACCCCCCGATGATCGCGCCCTTCGTACTCGAGGTCATCGGGTATCCTGCCTTTCGTCCAAACTATTTCACGCCAACAAGCTCCTGCACCGGCGCGCCCGCCAGTACCTTCGCCGCAGCATCCATCTGCGCCTTCGTCGTCAGCTCCGTAGCGCACCAAAGCGTCGCACTCTCGCCCAGCTCTGGATACCACTTCGCCAGTGCTAGCCCGCCAACAATCTGCTTCTCCAGCAGCTTCGCATTCGCCGCCGCAGCCGACTCCTTCGTAGTCAGCACAAACTCATGAAACCGCGGCGCACCATCAAACTTCGTCTTCGCGCCCGCATCCAACAGCGCCTTCCGCAGATAATCCGCCTTCGCCAGATTCTGCTCTGCCAGCTCGCGCAATCCCTGCTTGCCATACACGGTCAGAAAAATCGTGACCATCATAGCCACCAGCGCCTGGTTCGTGCAGATATTACTTGTAGCCTTCTCCCGCCGAATATGCTGCTCGCGCGTGCTCAACGTCAGCACCCATCCACGCTTGCCATTCGTATCCTTCGTCTCGCCGACAAGCCGCCCCGGCATCTGCCGCAGGAACTTCTCCTTGCAAGCAATCACGCCGCAGTAAGGACCGCCAAACCCAACCGCAACACCAAAGCTCTGCGCCTCCAGCGAAACAATGTCAGCCTCCACCGGAGCCTTAATCACACCTAGCGAAACCGCCTCGGCAATCGAAACAATCAGCAGCGCGCCCTTCTTATGCGCAATCTCCGCAATGGCAGCAACATCCTCAATCGTCCCAAAGAAGTTCGGCGACTGAATCAGCACGCAAGCCGTCTCCTCCGAAATCGCGGCATCCAGCGCAGCCAGATCCACCCGCCCGGTCTCGGCAACATACCCAAACTCCGTAATCGGAATCTCCTGGTGCTTGGTCACCGTAGCCAGCACCTCGCGATACTCCGGATGCACGGTCCGAGCCACCACCGCACCCTGCCGCCCGGTCACCCGGCAAGCCATCAGCACAGATTCCGCCGCGCCCGTCGAGCCGTCATACATGCTCGCGTTCGCAATCTCCATCCCGGTCAGCTCGCAGATCATCGTCTGAAACTCAAACATCGCCTGCAGTGTTCCCTGCGAGATCTCCGGCTGATACGGCGTATAGCTCGTAAGAAATTCTCCGCGCTGCACCAGCGAGTCAATAATCACCGGCCGATAATGCCGATAAGCACCCGCCCCCAGAAAGCTCGCAAACAGCTTACCCGCCGGCTGCTCGGCCAACTCCAGCGCATCCCCGCTGGCAATGTTCGACCCAAACGCACGAAAGCGTTCCAGTATCTCCGACTCCGAATGCTGCCGCGGAATCTTCAAATCCTCCGTCAGCCGATACTCCGCAGGAATCGTCTCAAACAAACTCTCAATCGACGCCACGCCAATCTCAGCGAGCATAGCCTCGCGATCAGCAGGCGACTTCGGCAAATAACGCATGTAGTTCCTTTCCCTTCACCCAAGCTCAGGGTGCCCCATCCATACGCGCTTTTGCGGATGGGTGGGATCACAAACTTCTCTAGTGTCCAGTCTCTTCCGCAACAAACTTCTCGTAAGCAGCAGCGTCGAGCAGGGAACCAGCCCCTGCCGCATTCTTCACCGCCAGCTTAATAATCCAAGTCGCATTAGCCGCCGTATTAATCGTCTCCGGCGCATCATTCAGCGCGGCGTTCACCGCCGTCACCGTCCCACCCACCGGCGAGTACAAATCACTCACCGCCTTCACCGACTCGACCGACCCAAACGTCGCTCCAGCCCCAATCTCCTGCCCAACCTTCGGCAACTCCACAAACACAATGTCGCCCAGCGACTCCTGCGCATAGTCAGTAATGCCAATGTTGGCGGTATCGCCTTCGAGTAGCAGCCACTCGTGAGACTTCGCATACTTGTAGTTATCGGGATAGCTCATGCAAGTATTTTAGTGCGTTCCACCATGCATCTCCCCTGCTCAGCCAAATTTGAGCGTGGAAATATCTCCCTTCGCCGCCCTAAGCCTCCACATGCGGCCCGCCCCTCTCCCCGGATACCCTATAGTTCTACCTAGCTAAGGCCTCTCCGCTGTCATTGAACTCGCCGTCCGAAGGAGCAACGATGAAACCCCACCGCAACATCCAGGCATTTATCCTTGCCTTTTTTGCCTGCATAGCAGCCGCCGCGCAGACGCCCCAATCCGCTTTGGCAGTAGGGACGCGACTTTCCATCCCCAATAGCATCCTGCCCGCGGACGTACTGGTGCAGGGCCCCACTGAGGCCCCCGGCGACCTCCAGATCATTTGCCTCTTCCAGTCCGATCCCGAAAACAAACTGCTCGCGTCACTTGCATCGATGGACCAGCAACTCGGCGGCGTGCTTACCCAGGTTAGAACGCACGGTCTCTTCCGTGGCGATCTCGGGGAGACAATGCTGCTCACTCCCAAGCCCGGCGTGATCGCCGCTCAGCGCCTGCTCATCATCGGCCTTGGCGACCGCACGGCATTCGCGCCGCAGCGCGAAGAGCTGGTCGGAGAGATCGCCTACGCCGAAAGCGAGCGCCTCGGAGTCGTCGCGCCCACCTTCGCCCCTACTGTCATCGACGGCGGCTTCACCGGGACCGATACCGGCACCATCGGGTCTGACTTCATGAAAGGTTTTCTGCGCGGTCGGGCCATCGCAGCCGCCCTCTACGCAGCGCACACAGGCCCATCGCCCAAAGTTTCCCGCGTCACATTTCTCGCGGGCCAGGCGCACGCTCTGGATACGCAGAAGGGGCTAGCCGCCGTATTGAACGCCAAGCAATAGTTCTCTGTGGTTTAGGACAGCGGCGCAGTCACCACAGGAGCCCCAACCTTCGCCCGCTTATAAAACGGTGTAGCCACAACCACGGCCTTCACCATCTGCCCGCGAACCTCCACAGCAACCTCGGTTCCCAGCTCCACAAAGCTCACCGGCACATACGCCAGCGCAATATTCTTCTTCAAAAACGGCGCCGGAGACCCACTAGTGATCTCGCCAATCCGCTCGCCCTCGAGCGAAAACACCGCATACCCATCGCGCCCAATCCCACGCTCGACCATCTCCAACCCCACTAGCCGTTTCGCCGGGCCGCCACTCTCCTGCACCTGAGCCAGCGCCTCGCGCCCCACAAAGTCCACGCCCTTCTCCATCTTGCAATACCGCCCGAGATTCGCCTCCCACACATTCAGCTCATCAGAAATCTCATGCCCATACAGCGCCATCGCCGCCTCCAGCCGCAGCGTATTCCGCGCTCCCAGCCCACACGGAATCGCACCAAACTCCTCACCCGCAGCCAGCACCTCCGCCCACACCCGAGCGCTGGTAGCCTCATCCGCCGGCACATAAATCTCGAACCCGTCTTCGCCCGTATACCCTGTCCGCGCGATCAGCACGTTATGCAGTCCGCACACCTTTCCCCAAGTAAACCAGTAGTTCTTAATCGGCCCCAGGTCCACAGGAGTCAGCTTCTGCAGCGTAGCCTGCGCCTTCGGTCCCTGGATCGCAATCTGCGTGTAGTAATCGCTAACGTCGGTAATGTGCAGCCCGCCCATCCCGCCAATCGTCTTCCGCACCCACTGCACATCCTTCTCGCGCGTCCCCGCATTAATCACGATCAGGTAATCGTTCTCGCCCAGTTTATGCAGCACCACATCATCCACAAACGTCCCATTCGGATACAGCATCGCCGAGTAATGCGCCTGCCCCACTTGCAACTTCGACGCATCATTCATCAGCAGCTTCTGCACCGCCGCCAGCGAGTTCGGCCCCCGCAGCTGAATATCCCCCATGTGCGACACATCGAAAACCCCCACCCCGGTCCGCACCGCCATATGCTCCTCAATCAGCCCGCGATACTGCACCGGCATATCCCATCCGCCGAAGTCCACCATCCTCGCCTTGTGCTCGTGATGCGTAGCATGCAGCGCCGTCCGCCGCAGTGGCGCAGGCGCAGGAACAGCCGGCAAATAATTGGAAATCGTATCGCTCATAAGGTGTGCCTTCCAGCCGGCAGCGCAGTTCTCCGCGCGCCCGGCATCCCTCAAACGATACCAAACCCCCCACCCTCCCGGCGAACCCACCCCTTCGCCGGGTCGTACAGCGCCCGCTAAGGATTTGGCGTGGCCACACTCTTCAAATCAATCAGTAGCCGATCCAGCGCCCGATCAAAATTCGCATCATGCGTCTTCTGCAGCAGCGCCACGTCCACAGACTGCGTATCCGCCCACAAAATATAGTGAGTCGGCCGGTCATACACCACCAGTCGCGCCATCGGCAACGGATCCGACGCCCCATTCACCTTGCTCGGATTCTGCGGCCCACTCGGCGCCGTCACCCGTATCTCGAACACCAGGTCTGCCGCCGCCGGATCATTCACCAGCGTGTACGTCCCGTCCTTCTTCAGTGCCGCGTACAAATAGTCGTACGCTCGCGAAGGCCCCCCGCTAAACGGGCTCGGAAACAACCCGCTATCCGCCCCAGCATTCGAAAGAAACACGGTCTTCCCCAAGAGCTTTGCCGGAAACGGCGCAGGTTGTGGAAGCATCTGCGCCCTCATCGCACCCGGCATCAACACCGCCGCAAACACTAGGCAAAGCACTGCGCGCAACACCTTCACGTTCGACATGCGATCCTCCTCGCAACATCCGGGCCCAAAGTCTGCTCCCAGATACGTTGCACAGCGATCCCAAGTCTCATCACTTGCACGATTACCTCTGACCACCGTGCCCCACGTTCGCCGTCCGCGCAGGACCTAGCGTCTTTCCCGCAGCCACGCTCTTACAAAATTACTCACCGCGAAATAACCAAACGCCGCGAACGCGATCGCCAGCACCCAAAACTTCGTCGCCTCATGCGACCCCACCGGAAGCCGCCAGGCCGCGCGTTCCTTCCACGCCCCCTGCGCCAGGAACATCGCAATCAGCCCGAAGAACAACCCCGTCACCTGCAGCCACACCACGCTCGAAAACCGCGCCAGCGGCGTCCACACCGACCGCCCCAGCTTCCCTGCATGCTGCTTCGTCGTCGCCACGGTCCGCTGCGTCTGCGCCACCTTCTCCGCCACGCGATCAACGGGCGCGGCAGGCTGCCGCGTCTGCGCCGCAGGCTGCCGCGTCTGCGCCGCAGGCTCTCTCCCCGTCGCCGACCGCGTCGGCCCCGGCGTCGTCGCCGCGTCCGCCGCCTTCATCAGCGTCTTCGCCGCATGCCGAGCGCCATACCCCAGCGCGCGTCCAAACCTTACCCTGTCCATAGCCTCTCCAGTCTACCGCCCGCCCGCCCGCTAACCCCATCCCCGTCTCCTGCATCCAACCCCTCACGACGTTCGAAGTCACAGTCAAAACAGAAACCAAAGGGGCAGGCATGAAGAATCTAGTTTGGATGGTCAGCGGCTTGGCAGCAGCGCTCGTAGGATTCCTGGTCTGGGATCGCGCCCGCGTACAGCCTGTAGAAGAACTCGCCCACCGCCTCGAAACCGCCTGGTCCGACCACCACACCGTCGTCTAACCCAGTCGACCGGCCCGCCCGCACCAAGCCTCTCCGCAGGTAACTCTCCCGCTACATCCAATCATTCCTCCTGCCTGTCCTAATTAAGACGTGGCTCAATCTGGTGGATAATAGGACGGAAGGGAAGCACGCATGAAAAAGCTAGTTTGGTTCATCGGGGGCATAGCGGCCGCCGCAGCTGGATTCCTGGTCTGGCAATCCACCCAGTCACCGAACCTCCACGAACCCGCCTACTACCTCGACGAAGACACCTCCGACGACCCCACTTTCGTCTAGCCACCCGGCCAGCGCTCGTCCACTCCTTCCGACCGCCCTCCTTCACCTCGCCTCCCTCCTCGTAGACCGCCCGCCGCGCCCGCCGGTAATCTTTCTCGATTCCGTGTGATCTGCGTACTTGGCTTCCACACGCCCTCGGCGTAATCTTGATATAGCAACGAAGCACCCGCAGCTGCCGTTCCCGCTGAAACTGGCAGGGAATACCCAATGCGTGGGATGGGCATTCCAACATCCGGAGAAGCAAGTCTTTCTCTCAACACTTGTTTCCAAACGACGGGGAGGTGGCATTGAATCAACAGGTCAAAGACCTTATCCAAAAACTCGGCGAAGCGATCCACGAGTCGGTCAGTGAGTCCGACCAGATCTCAGGCGTCGTCCGTGAAATCCGCGAGCAGGGGTTCGACGTCCTCCTCATGCTCGAAGCCACCATAGGTCTCAACGAGGTCGAAGACGAACCCGAGACCATCGACGCCGATACCGACGCCGATGCCGCCGACGGTCCCTTCACCCGCAACGACCTTACCTTCCTCAAGTCCCTTCGCATCTCCACCGAAGAGACGGAACGCATCTCCGCAGAGAGCGCTGAATCTCCCGGCGAAGACGCTGCCCCGGCCTCATAGCGCGCACTCGACTTGCCAAAATTTTCTCGCCGCTGATACTCTCGGGCGTCGTGGATGCCGTAACATGCATCCGAGCAGAGTGTATGCGACTACAAACGTCGCACAGCCGTTCGAGGAAGCTGGACCATGAGAGATACGTTAGGTGTTTTGCTTGCCGGTGGCGCTGGAGAGAGGCTCTTTCCCCTTACCCGCGACCGCGCCAAGCCCGCTGTCCCCTTCGCCGGCCAATACCGCATCATCGACATCACCCTCTCCAACTGCATCAACTCCGACCTCCGCCACGTCTACATCCTCACCCAGTACAAAGCCCTCTCGCTGAACCGCCATATCCGCGAAGGCTGGGGCTCGGTCGTCGCCTCCGAGCTCGGTGAGTTCATCGAAATCCTTCCCCCCATGCAGCGCGTCTCCAAGTCCTGGTATCAGGGCACCGCTGACGCCGTCTTCCAGAACATCTACTCCATCGGTTCGGAAGAACCCAAGCACGTCCTCATCCTCTCCGGCGACCACATCTACAAGATGAACTACGCCCGCATGAAGCAGCAGCACTGCGACTCGGGCGCCGACGTCACCCTCGCCACCCTCCCCGTAACCCCCGACAAGGTCTCGGAGTTCGGCGTCGTTCAGGTCGCCAAGAACGGCGAAGTCACCGGCTTCGTCGAGAAGCCCAAGACCACCGACCTCCGCTCCCCCTTCGACCCCGAGATGGTCGACGTCTCGATGGGCATCTACCTCTTCAACACCGATGTCCTCCTCCCCGAACTTGTCCGCGACTCGGAAGATCCCGACTCCCGCCACGACTTCGGCCACGACATCCTTCCCAAGCTCCTTGGTCGCTACAAGGTAAACGCCTACAACTTCGTCGACGAAAACAAGCAGCGCGCCCTGTACTGGCGTGACGTCGGTACCCTCGAGGCCTACTACGAGGCCAACATGGACATCGCCGCCGTAGCCCCCGTCTTCAACCTCTACGACAAGGCCTGGCCCATGCGCTCGCGCGCCTACCAGTACCCGCCCGCCAAGTTCGTCTTCGGCGAACCCGGCCGCACCGGCATGGGCATCAACTCCATCGTCAGCGCCGGCTCCATCATCTCGGGCTCGGTCCTGCGCAACTCCGTCCTCTCGCACGATGTCCGCGTCAACAGCTACGCCGACGTCGACAGCAGCGTCGTCTTCTCCCACGTCAACATCGGCCGCCACTGTCGCATCCGCCACGCCATCATCGATCGCGACGTCCACATCCCCGACGGCACCGTCATCGGCTACGACTCCAACGAAGACAAGAAAAATTACTTCGTAACCGCCAGCGGCCTAACCGTCGTCACCCGCGACTACTCCGCCTACGAAAACCCCGTCTCCCCCGAATTCCTCCAAACCTAGGAGCAGGGATTAGTTCTTACACCCCGCCCCGCACAAAGCAAAGGCCCTCCATAACGGAGGGCCTTTGCTTTGCTAATCCCTAATCCCTGCTCTTACTTCGGTCCAAACCGGTACACCGCGCCCATCGAGATCGCGAAGAAAATTCGTGTCTCCGTACCAAAGTGTTCGAATGTCATGTCAGGCTGCAGCCGAATCGCCAGCTTCCCGCTCTCATTGAAGTCGATGCTTCCACCCACCGCGCCCCATGGTGCCCAGTGGTTGCAATACAGTCCAAGATTTCCCTGGTTGCCGTAGCCATCCTCTCCCTGCTGCGCCGCGCATGCACTCACCGGGCTGCCGCCAGGATAATGATTCACCGCGTAATTGAAGTGGCCGTACGTCTCGCCGGCCAGCGCATGGAAATCAATCGCCGCATACCGGTTCTTCGGTCCGCGAACCTGCACACCGCCGCTGGGAATGCTCTGCATAATCAGCACGCGGTTGTAGAACGGGCTGGTGACCGGCGTAGTTCCCGCACCAAAGCGGAAGTCCCCAATCAGACCCCAACGCTTTACCTTCGCGCCGCCCAGCCAGTACGTGCCCATCACCTCGCCGCCGCCCATGTTGTAGCGCCGGCCCGGCTGCACCTGTCCCGCCTGTCCGTTCATAAAGTTCAAGCCGGCATAAAGTTCCCACCGGTTGTTGTACTTCGGTCCCGTATAGGCAGTCAGCGCCGCCGCCGTTGCCTTGCTCACCGCCACCGTGCCCGGCGCCGCCGTCTGCGTCTGGCCGCTGCTGCTCGAATCCGCGGGCGTCTGTGCCGGCGGTTGCGTCTGGGCCGCCGCATTTCCAGGCAGCGCCATTCCCACCAACAGGCTAAGGGTTGCAGCACAAACCACCTTGCGAGTGGCACAGTCAAAGGTCTTCTTAATCAGTTGCAGCATCTTCCTCGTAGGCGGGCTCATCCGAGCAGCGCGGGTCCATCTGGTTGTGCCTGTCTCTAAAGGACTCTCCCAGGAGCGCATAAGAAAGCGCCTCTCCCAAAGAAATCCAAAGAAACCAGCCGTAGCGCGTCCACGGAAACTTCCCGCAGCACGTCTCTCCAAGGATATACCGTCCGGCCCCCGCCCCCCGCTCCCTTCCGCCGCATTTGCATCCAAATCGCTCCCCACCGCGTACTCAAGATGCCAGCCGCCCAGGCCACCGACATTCTCCAACGTATCGTGCGACAATGAATCGTCGCCTTTTGGAGCACCCTTACATCGGAGCCCAAGATCACAGCACGGGCGGCAGCAGGGAGATTCATGTATGGGTGATTTATTTCAACCGTGGCACCTCATCATCTTGGCAGGCCTCGCCATCCTTCTCTTCGGCGGCAAAAAGCTGCCCGAGCTCGGCAAGGGCCTCGGTGAAGGCCTCCGCGGCTTCAAAGAAGGCATGAAGGGCATCAACGACGACGTCAAGGCCGACGCCAAACCCGCCGACGCCGCCCACACCGTCACCCCCAAACCCGGCGAAGACCTCAAGCCCCCCACCGCCTAAGCTTCACCGACCCCCAACATCCAAAGAGCGACGAGCCCAACCCGCGGCCGTCGCTCTTTCCTTTTTAGACCAACCCGTCACTCACCGCCTCGACGACCACCGCTTCCTCAGTGCCCATCAGAAAGCCCGCGACTCGCGGCCCGAAACGATAGAAGATAATCCCCAAAGCTAACTCCACAACCGCCTGCAGAATCGCATGGAACATCATCACTTCCGACGACTTGGCAAGGCTACGCGAGACGGCCTCGCCGTACGGAACGTTGCTCATCTGTGTGCTCATCCCGATGCTCATCACGCCGACGGAATTTGTGTCAGACTCATCACGGCTCCGTAAAAGAACCACAAACTGATTACCCTGCTGGTGAAAAGCTGCTTGCTTCAAGCTCATAGACGTCTCCTTGCGACGCCTACAGTGTAACCATCGCCACGGCCGCGAGCGCAGCCACCATCCCCACCGTCTGCCGTCGCGTCGGCCGCTCCTTCAAATACCACGCCGCCAGCAAAATCGTCCCCGCCGGATACAAACTAGCCAACACCGACGCCACATCCAGCCGCCCCATCCGCGTCGCCACCAGGAACAGCATATTCCCGCCCGTATCCAGCAGCGCCACCCCGCAAGCCCATCCCCACCCCGCCATCCACCGCCCAAAAACCGGGTGCCCCAGGTCCGGATTCTCGGACCTGGGTTCAACGCCAAACGCCTTCTCCCGAAACCACATCACCCCCAACACCACCGAGCACAGCGCCACGCTCGTCACCCTCGCAATCGTCATCGGCATCACAAGCCCCAGCGGGTTCGATAACTTGATCGCCACAAAATACACCCCAAACGCCACGCCCGCAAACACGGACAACGCCATCGTGCTCCCGGCCCCGCCCTTCTCCTCCGGGAAGTCTTTCTCCGGCGAATCCCCCGCCGCAATCAGCCAGATCGCTCCGCCCGCCAGCGCAAATCCCGCCAGCCGCATCGCTCCCGGCGACCCTTCCATCAAGCTCGACACCAGCGCCGGAATCGCCGCCGCCAAGAGCCCGCTCACCGCCGCCGATACGCCCATCCCGCCCCGGCTCAGCGCAATATAAAACGCTACCAGCCCCAGCGCCCCCGTGAACCCTCCTACCATCGCCCAAAATATCGCGACCCCGTGCGGCATCCCCGCGTGCTTGCCCACTAGAATCCCCACCAGCACCACCAGGCTGATCACATGCGACAGGATCACAAACCGGATCGCCCCCGGCACGCGCCCACCCGACGCCTTCGCCCCCATGCCCCCAGCAAAATCTCCGCCGCCCCAGGAGGCGGCGGAGGCTAGCGCAATCAGCGCATTCTCGTGAATCGTCAGTGCCATCGTTCTACTGCGGTGCCGGTGTCGCAGTCGTTGTCCCAGGCGTTGCAGCCGGTGTCGTCGTCGTCGCCGTCTTCGGCCTCATCCGCGCATTATCCGCAGCGTTTGGATAATATCCATCCGGCGCAATAATCGTCAGGCTCGGCCGCAGCACCCGCACCTCGGTCTTCCGATAGCTCTCGTTGAAAGGAGATTCGTGCGTGTAATACCCAATCGTGTACTGTCCGCGAACCTCGGCAGTGATCTTCGAGAAGCTGTTCTCGATCCCCTTCGGTCGGAACTCCGAATCAAACTGCCCGCCCGTCGCCACCGTGTACTTCGGCAGCGCATCGTCGCGCATCGTCAGCGGAATGTGAATCCGGTCCACAAAGCCCATACCCTTGATCGCGGAGTCACCCACCTGCGTCGCCCACACCTGGATGTGGTTGGTCAACAGAAAGCGAATCACTTCTTTCTGCGTCGCTTTGCTGCCGTACTCCTTGCCATCCGAGATCACATAAATAATCCGCTGGCGATGGTAATCCGACCGCGCCACTTCCTTCGCCGCCGCCAGGATTGCATCATTCAACGTGTGATATTCCTTCGGCACCGTGAACGACAACGTGCCTGGCTGGTGGCCATTGTCCGCCACGCCATCAATCGGCATGTTGTTGATCACCTGGTCGTGTGCTAGCGGCCCCGTCAGCCCCATGATCGGATCGCGGCCAATACCCTTCGACTGCTCCAGCACCGCGCCTAGCCGTGCGCTCTGCGCCGCCGTAAACGTAGTCTGCTCCTTCACGCCGTTGTTGTACGTGAACACCGCGACCTCGTCATAGGGAGAGAACGCCCCCTGCAGAGCCGACAGCGAGTCGTTGACTTTTTCCATCGTGTCAGCGGTCACGCTCTGATCGATCACCAACCCCACCGACAGCGGCGCCGGATCCGTAAGGAACGTCGCCGTCCTCTGCAGCAGGCCGTTCTCATAAATCCGCACATCCCGATACGTCAGCCCCGGTACAAGCCGCCCCTTCGAATCCTTCACCGTAAACGGAATCTGGTGATACTGCACATTCACCGAAAGCGTGTTCGCCTGGCTCCTCTCCGTCACCGGCGGTGGTCCCTGGTCCTGATCCTGGTTCGGCACCACGGTGATCGTTGGTGCTGCCTCCGTCGTCGAACTGCTTGCCCCCGCCTGCGAGGGCGCCGTCGGCAATGCCGGCGCTACCGGCGTAATCGAATTCAACCGTGGCAGTGTCTGCGGCTGCGGAGCATCCGGGACGCTCTGCTGCGTCTGACTCTGCGCCCCTGCCTGACTCCCAACGGCAGCCAGCAGCATCGCCAGTCCACCCACCAACATCTTTTGCGTACCCAACGTCATCCGTATTCCTCGTTAGCGAGCAATCCTGCCCGCGGTCCTGCCCAAATCAAACTACC
>Ga0302302_1001960_pt1 | contig 12227 bp, 5 predicted proteins | sample III_Palsa_E1_3_FD_198766 | JGI IMG/M metagenome (GOLD analysis project Ga0302302, IMG submission 198766) | Peat permafrost microbial communities from Stordalen Mire near Abisko, Sweden - III_Palsa_E1_3 | ecosystem: Environmental > Terrestrial > Soil > Palsa > Peat permafrost | place: Sweden...
TCGGTAGCCAACCCGATGCGCTGCGAGGCTACCCAGGCGTAGTGGAATCCAGAAGCCACGGTGAGGAAGATGGTCGCGTCCACCATGACGATCTTGGCGGTGGCCACCCACGGCTGCTGATATATCAGGCTGAGGAGAACTACTCCGATGGCTACTACCTGACTGAAACTGTTGGCTTTACCCAGCAGCGAAGGGTGGAAGTCGCGCAGGTTGGTCGTGGCATAAAGAATCACTGCCGTAAGTAGCATGCCGATGTCTCTTCCGAAGACCAGAATGGCCACGCGTGGCTCCAGGATACCCATGCGGGTGAGAACGAGGAAGAGCGAACTGAGCATGAGCTTGTCGGCTACGGGGTCAAGATATTGACCCAACATGGTGCGCTCACTTAACCAACGGGCAAGGAGGCCGTCCATCGCGTCAGTCGTCGCGGCCACAAGAAAAAGCGCAAAGGCGAGAGCGAACCGCCGTTCCATGACCGCGACTACCAGAAACGGCGCCATAAAGATGCGCAAAAGAGTAAGCAGATTGGGAGCCATGCGCAGGGGATTTGTCCGCCGCGCACGCGCGATCGAGTGAATATTCAGACCTGTTACGTCAGGGCTCGTGCTCATCACGAGCATGTTAACGCAGTCTTACTTGGGCTGCCCACTTAGAATTGGACATTGCAACGCCTGGAGTGATCCGGCGCACCAGCCATGGAAGTTGGCCGGCGGGCAAGGTTGCTGGTAGACTGGAGGAGTTCGTTTGAAGGCGCGTAGCTCAGTTGGTTAGAGCGCTACCTTGACACGGTAGAGGTCAGGAGTTCGAGTCTCCTCGTGCCTACCATTCATTTTAAAAGACTTAAAGATGAAATTTCTACACAGCCTCACTGCGTTTTTTTCGACCGATTCTCCAAATGCCTGGAACGCCACTCATCCTTCCCGCCAACGCATTCTCCGGCCTTGCAGTCATCAATACAGTCGCGACCCTCGGCGATAGGATCAGTGAAATTCAGGGTATCGCGATGCACGGCGCGATCTTCGCTTAGGCATTGAAGAACAATGAAATTACGTTCTTCAAACTCTCGGACAACGGCCTGAATATCTCGCTCTATAAGGGGAGGAGTGTCCTGGTGGACGACAATCTCGTCACAGCGACTCCTGCCGTCTATATTGCGATCTTGTTAGGTCCTGGTGCCGTTGGCTTCGTCGTATCGGAACCTGAACTGGATTCGGAACTGAAATCTGGCGCGCGCCGAACGCTGGTACCGGCGGCGGTCAAACCACATTGCACCGCCGATTCGACATGGCAATTCACCCGCTCGGTTATCAATTCACTCGCGCATCAGTAGCAGAGGTAAGCCCGATTCAGGCTGAGCTTGCTCTTGGAGTGCCCGCCCTGAAGGAGCTCGGCATTCCGATATAGTATGTAGACCCTTCGGGGAATCTCATGCCGTAGTTGCGGTCGCCACCAAGTCGAATACCCCACGGAAAAGTAGCGACGCGACTGAAGTTCCGCTGAAACAGGGTTTTGAGTAACTTCAACTCTCCCCAGGGGATCGCCCGGACCAAGGTTCCGAAAAGCCGGACTTCTCGGGAGTTTCTCCACGATGGATAGCAAGGGGTGCTTCAACCGGTTCCATATCCACTTCGACCTTGAGCACATGCTTTCCGCCGCCAAGGATGAGTCCGCGCAAAGGGCTGACATCTCCATAGTCCCGTCCCCAGGCGAGAGTCACGTGGCCGTCTGTGGGAGCCAGGTTATTTGTCGGGTCCACATCGATCCATCCAAGGCCCCGGCAATAGGCGGAGACCCATGCATGTGACGCGTCCGTGCCAACCAATCGTTCCTTGCCGGGCGGAGGATACGTCCGAAGATAGCCGCTCACATATCGCGCAGCGATGTTGATCGAACGTAGACACGAGATCTGCACATGGGCAAAATCCTGACACACGCCGCGGCGCTTCTTGAAGACTTCCTCGGTCGGCGTTCGAACGGTTGTCACTCTGGGGTCGAACTTGAAATCCTGATAGATGCGGGTGGTCAACTCCATCAATGCATCACGCATCGGCCGCCCCGGCGTAAATGATTCCAGCGCGTAGTCGGCGAACTCCGATCGAATGCGTATACGCGGCGATTCAAACTGATACTGATAGGCGTCCAGCCCTGCCGAAGTGTGATCCTCCGCAAGCGCGGTGGTGGAGTGTTCCCAAGCGGGTGATTCCTGTACCGCGACATCTGTGACGAGCCCCGCATCTGGCCCCCTTACCATCTCGCTCGTCGCCTCGACAACGAGCTCTGTATGGGGCTCACCGACCATGAAAAAACAAAGCATATTCCCAAAATAATCCAACCTCTCGGTCAGCGTGATGGGCGTCGGAGAGATACGAAGACCGCGAACGATCATCTTGTTATTCGCATAGGAACGTGGCGTCAGGCACGCCACGTGATTCCCTACGGAAACAGGGTAATCATACTTGTAAGTAGTTCGATGGCTAATCCGGTAAATCATGCAACTCCGTCATTGCCCCATTGCGATGGGTAGCGTGCGCGCGTGGCTAAAGTACCGGCTGGAGAGATTATTGGACCACGAAGGTAGCAGACCCTGCAATTCAGTGAGGAAACGGTCCAATTGTTTCAGCCCTTTCTGCCCTTGCACCAGTTTGCCCGGTGAAGGATAGAGAATCGTTCGTAAATCAACGCCCCGCAGAGATACCACCGCATCCTGCATTGTCTTCAAATCCGCTGGATCGTGACGCGGCAGCTTCTCATATAACTCCGCCAAGTGTTCGAGTTGAAAGTCCAGCGACCGCGGATTCGTCTCATCTGCCATCAGAACATCCAGAACCGCCATCGGCTGTAATGTCGTGTAGTATCGCGTCCGGTACGCTACCGAGCTGTCCGCAACTTCCAGCAATGACTCCAGGAATGCCCAGTCCTCTGCAGGCAATACTCTCGTGATTACGCGCAACTGCCTGGTCAGGTAAATTGCCCGTTCCAGTCTTCGCCCAATGCTCATGAACAACCAGCCTGAACCCCGATTCACATTCTCGCGCTCCATCCCTGAGAACGCGGAAAGCAGTTCCAGGCAATTCGTGAGCATCTCAGAGTACTCCGGAGGCTTAGCGCCTGTCCCCGGCTCCATCGCATTCCTCAACTGCCCAAGCAGCAGCATCATGTCGGCTGAAAGTCGCTCGCGTACATTGCCCCCAATGCGCCAGACTTCAGCCAGCGTAGCGGGAAGGCTCTCTGCTCGCTTGGTATCGGTAAGTAACGAGAGCATCTCCTTCTCTAGTGCCGCATACGTCGGCTGCGTACGTCTGCTCTTCCGCATCTTGCTTTGCCTCGTCCCTAGGCAACCGTGCAGTTGCATCAGGCTCGCCAGTTCAGCTTCTTCCGAGTGCCGCACCCGCGGTGCCATGGACCGCAAGATTCGCGCAATATTCTCCGCGCGCTCCACATAACGTCCAAGCCAGTATGTATTGTCGGCGACGCTGCTTGGTACCACGCGCGACACTCGGCGCAGTTCGAGCTGCTCCGTCTTTGGACGCAGCATGCTGAACATATCGATCGGCTTATCCCACAGTACCCACGCATCTTTGCTATGGCCGCCGCGCTGCATCGATACCACCGATCCATCTGCGGCTGCAACTCGCACCAGGCCACCTGGAATTGTCACCCAGCCATCTGGTGTGTTCAGCACATACGTTCGCAGTACCATGCTGCGCGAGTTCAGACAGTCGTTCTCCCACACCGGCGCCGTCGAAAGCGCAACTTGCTCCTGCGCCACATATTCGTGGGGAAACGCCCGCATTCTCGCAATGAGTTCGGCCCGCTCGGGTTCCGGCAACTCTGATCCAAACACTGGTTCCATGCCGCGTAAAGGAAACGCAGGCTTCACGACCACAGACTCGAGATGGTTCAGCACCCAGTCCAGCGCTTTCGCCTGTCCGCACCACCACGTCGCTACTGAGGGCAGCTTCAATTCCTCACCCAGCAGATACCGCGCCAGCCCTGGTAAAAATGGCATGATCGCCGCCGACTCGATCAGCCCGCTCCCCAGCGCATTTGCTACCTTCACATTGCCTGCGACGATGGCATCCACCAACCCCGGTACGCCCAGCAGAGAATCACCACGCAATTCCAAGGGATCGCAGAACCCGTCGTCCACACGCCGCAGAATCACATCCACCTGTTCCAGTCCGCCCACCGTCTTCAGATAGACATGCCGATCCCGCACCGTCATGTCTGCTCCCTCAACGAGCGTGAAGCCGAGATACTTTGCCAGGTACGAGTGTTCGAAGTAGGTCTCGTTATGCGGACCCGGCGTGAGCAGTACAATGCGCGGATTCGGAAGCCCCGCCATGGCGATCAGCGTATCGCGTTGGGCACGAAAGAACGGTGCGAGCCGCAGCACGTTTGAGGTGCGAAACAACTCGGGCAGCATGTCGGACACAATCGTCCGGTTCTCGAGGGCATAACCGCTGCCTGAAGGCGCCTGGGTGCGATCCGCCAGCACCCACCATTGCCCATCCGGGGACCGCGCGAGATCCACCGCCAGCATATGCAGGTAGCTGTGAGCCGGCACCTCGACCCCAACCATGGGTCGCAGAAATGCAGGGTTTCCATACAGCAACGCTGCCGGAAAGTGCCCTCCCATCAGCAACTCCTGCGACCCATACAGATCTTGCAGCAGTCGGCTCAATAACTCCGCCCGCTGCACGACGCCTGCTTCGATGAAGCGCCAATCCGCGGCTGAAATTAAGAGCGGCACCACATCTGTGCGCCACGGCCTGTTCGCACCGAGCGGATCTCCATAGATGTTGTAGGTGATTCCATTCTCGCGAATCCGGCGCTCCGCAATCGACCATCGTCTCGCAATCTCTTCCGGCCCAATCGACCGCAATGACTCCATGAGCGGCGACCAGTGCGGACGAGGATTCACTCCGTCCGCCGAGGACTCCTCGTACGTCGAGCCATACTGCAGCGCGGACTGGTAAAGATCGCCGATCATTGTCGCTTTCGTGCGCTTGCCGCGAGCGCAACCCACCTCATATCCAGTGTCATTGGAAACACCGGATTCGTCTCCGATTCCGGTAAATTGATTGCCTCATCTGGAGGTGGTGATACCACGAACCGTTGAAGCCGCCGCGCGGTCGCCTCCGTCGCGTCCGCCGGCCGTTTTGCGTAAACAGTGCCATCAGGAGGACCGGCGAAATAAGTGCAGCGGGCTATTGAACGCGCTTTGCGGGTGTCAATCAAATCGAAGACCAGTGGCGTATGCACTGGTATCGTCGGGTGCAATGCCGCATACAGTCGCCGTGCGCGATAGCGTATCCCTGCAACCGCCTCGCCTGGTTTCCCCGTCGCGGCCAAAGGTACACTGCGTCCATTGCACATCACGTGATAGCGAGAATCGGTAGTCAGGCCGGTGACTTTCACCTGTATCCTCTCGAGCGAAGAATCCACGCTGCGCCCTGTGCGCCCCGAGTTGGTCTCTTCGGCGAGGACATTCCAAGGCTCCAGCGCCTGTCGCAGCTCCACTTCAACTCCATTGGCGGCAATTGAACCGATCTTGGGAAAGCGAAATTCAAGATGCGAGCGGAACCATTTAGGCTCTAGCGCGTAGCCTGCTGCGCGCACCTCGTCCAGCACTTCGTTGAAGTCGTCTTCGACAAAGTACGGCAGCATAAACCGGTCGTGCAGGGCATTGCCCCATCGCAGCAGAGCACCCTCAAATGGCTGTTTCCAAAACATACAAACCAGCGCCCTCACCAACAGCATCTGCACCAATCCCATCTTGTAATGCGGAGCCATTTCAAAAGCCCGAAGTTCCAGCAGCCCCAGTCGAAGCCCCTGTCCTTCCGGCGGGAAAAGCTTGTCGATGCAGAACTCCGCGCGATGCGTGTTGCCCGTCACGTCCACCAGCAGATTGCGGAACAGACCGTCCAGAATTTGCGGTGGACAACCATCCTTCGGCAACTGGCCGAACGACACTTCCAGCTCATAGAGTGCGTCGACCCGGGCCTCGTCCACACGAGGATACTGGCTCGTCGGCCCTACGTACATCCCTGAGAACAAATACGAGAGCGATGGATGATTTTGCCAGAAACCCACCATGCTCCGCAGTAAATCGGGCCGCCGAAGGAACGGGCTATCCACCACCGTCGCCGCGCCCATCACAATATGACTTCCGCCGCCAGTCGCCAGATGACTGCCGTCGTACGCGAATTTGCATGCGATCAATCGGTTCTTGCGCGCCTCCTCGTCGAGGACCGCATTCAACTCTTCGAGTTCATCCCAACCGCTTGTAGGCGGCAGGTTCACTTCCAGGACCCCAGGGTCGGGCGTCAGGCTAAAGGACCGCATTCGCACATCAGCAGGGGGTGTATAACCCTCGATCCAGATCGGCTTATTCAGGTACTCGCAGGTATCTTCAAGGGCAGCGACCAGGGTCAGGTAGTCGGCCAGCACAGGTACAAACGGCAGAAACACACAGAGCTTTCCTTCCCGAACTTGCACACACAGCGCAGGCCGAATCAACACAGTCGCCGACTCCGCCGTACCGGACAAAGGGGGAAGCGGATCGGGCGCAGCCTCAACCCCAAACAGATCCATGCGCCGTTCCGGAGCAGCCGAAATCTTTACCAACTCATTCTCTTCGTGCTCGTACACCAGTTCGTCCGGGGCAACAAACGGCATCGCCTCCACCGGAATCCGGTATCCGATCGACGAATCCCCGTAGGAAAGCACCAGCCGCTCCGGCCTGGGAAACCAGAGTTGACTCGACCACGCCAATTGCCCTTCAAACTGGCGCCGGCGCAGCGGCAGCAGATATCCCACTGGTTCTGATTCCGTCGGCTCCACGTCTTCGACCGGGTCAAACGCCGCCAGCACATTCGTCGAACTGACCTGCAGACGGTTCGCCAGCGCCTTTGTAAACGCCAGGCCATCCTCCAGGCCAAAGTTAAAGGTCTGCTCCTCACGCGCGATCAGGTCGCCATTCTCCCATACGGGCACCCCATCCAACCGCGAGATGCAATGAAACGCCCAGCGCGGCAGCGGCTCTCCGGGATACCACTTGCCCTGTCCGAAATGCAGGAGTGCCCCAGGCGCGGTCCTTTCACGGAGGCATCGAATGAGAGCCAATCCGCGACTTAGCTTAGATGGCCCCAGGGCGTCGAGGTTCCACTCCATGCTTTCCGGATCATCCATTCCCACATAAGTTGGCTCGCCGCCCATCGTCATGCGGATATCTTGAGCCACTAGGTCGCGGTCGATCCTGTGTGCAACCCTACGCACCCGGCCCCACTCTTCATCCCCGTAGGGCTTGTCCAGCCGCGGAACGTCGTTGAGCCGCCGCACCGTCATCGTGTGGCTGAACTTCACTCCGGCCCCCTCCACTGTGCCTCCTATAGGAGCAGCCTCGAGGGCCGTCGGCGTGCAGGCCAGCGGAATGTGGCCTTCGGCTGCAAGCAAACCCGAAGTGGGATCGAGTCCAATCCACCCGGCCCCGGGAAGAAACACCTCCACCCAGGCATGGAGATCAGCCGAGTCTTCTTTGAGGGCTGCGGCTCCGTCCACGGTTGGTTCATCCTCGGCTAACTGGATCAAGTATCCGGAAACAAATCGCGCGGCAAGCCCCAGGTTGCGCAGTATCTGCACGAGCAGCCATGCCGAATCGCGACACGAGCCACTGCCACCCAGTGTCTGTTCACAGGTTTGAACCCCATGCTCCATGCGCGTTGTGTATGCGACTCGTTCTCGCACCGTATGATTCAATTCGACCAGAAAGCTCAGTGTGCCCTGTTTTTCTCTCGAAAGACCGTGCAAGAAGTGCCCGAGCACTGGGCCTGCCGGCTGTGCATACAGGTAAGGCGCCAGGTTGATCGACTGGTCCGTCGTATATGCAAACGGATAGGTCTCAACCCCCGGCTCCAGCAGAAACCCAAACGGATTGAATGGAGTGAGGTCCGCGACCAAATTCACGTCCACTGTAAAATTCATGGTCTTGTTCGGGAAAATTACACGCGCGATGTGGTTTGCCAGGGGGTCGAATTGCCAGTTCAGAATGCGATCGGCAGGCGCTACTTCCAGGGAATAGCTCGAAATCACAGTCCGGCTGTGAGCTGCCGGTCGCAACTGGATAATCTGTGGACCAAGCGAAACCGGTTTGTCATACAGATACTGGCTGCGGTGGTGTAGTTCTACCTGAATGCCCATTCGTTCTCTGATCCTATATGTCTTGCTTCAATTGTGCCGAACTGATAAATGGCGCTTAACGCGGAAGAGGGCTCTCGTTGCATATACTTGCCTTTTTGTTATCGTATCGCGCCAAAGCATATCCCGAGCCACAAACTCAGTAGAACAAAGAACGCATCAAACCTTTATCAAATCTGACCGAGGCGAGGCCTACACTCATTCTGTCCGAGTTTACTATCGAATTTAAGCTGCCCCGCCTACCGCGATGGTTGTCTTGCTTCAGCTGCGTCCATTGCTCGAGCCGCGCCTCTATTCGGGCCAAAATCTCCTTGTCGAGTCCTTCTGCGTAGCTTTACCGCCCAACATTGCTATTCCTGCGACCGGATACTTTGACTCTTTCGGAAATCTCTGCACCCGTATCGTCGCGCCTGCTGTTTAGATCTCTCCTCCCGACCTTTCCCCGAGCGGTGCACGACCCGCTAAGCACCACCTGAGATGTGTGTGCAAGATCTTCGTCAGTGTGTCTGTACTGAAGGAATACTGACGAGGATCTCCATAAGCTGTCAGGGGAGGCTGAAGGCATAGTCCATATCCCGCCTTCTCCTCGATTGTCGCGAGTCCGATCCGAATAACTAGGAGAAACATCCGCAAACGATTTGCGATTGAATGCGTCTTTTATACGACGACCTCACCTCGCTGACTTGCGGAATCGAATTGCTTTTTGAAATCACTCTTTGAATGTTAGGGTGGCCGAGTATGATTCTCTCGGAAGCGAATAACACGGGGGCAAGCTGAGATGTGTCCAGTTCCCGCTGAAGCCAGAGCCCAAACTAGTAAGGAAGACAGCCAAACCGAATCTTCTCAGGAGTCAGAGATAACGCCTGCGACGGTTTCCGTGGGGCGCTCCCGCCGAAGCCGGTTTCGACTCGGAGTCGTCGCCGCAATTCTAGCGGCGGTCGTAATCGTAGTGCTCGCCATCATCAGTAAAAGAGCTCCAGGCATAGGTAAAGCGCCACAGTTTTCGGCACAGCTTGCAGGCGCAGAAAGCGCACAGACCTTACGCCTCAAGGGCACCACTGAGGCCGTTCAAGCGCGATCCATTCAGGCACCGCTTCTTGCCGGCCAAAAGGTAGGTTCGCTCACCATCACCAGGCTCGCTCGCAGCGGAACTCGCGTGAAGCAGGGAGACCTGCTGGTGGAATTCGACCGTCAGGCTCAGTTGCGGGACTCCATCGACAAGCAGGCGCAAAGCAACGATGAGAATGACAAGGTGCTCGAAGAGCAGGCGAAAGAAGCGGCCGCACGGGCCAAGGATGAGACCGAGATGGTGCAGGCGGAAAGCAGTCTGCGTAAAGCGGAGCTGGAGATGCAGAAGATCGAACTGCTCTCCCGCATCGACGCCGAAAAGGCTCAGGAAGACTTGGACGAGGCTCGGGCGACGCTGGCCCAGTTGAAAGAGACCTTCGACTTGAAGCGTAAGGCGGCGCAGGCATCCATTCGCATTCTCGAGATTCAGCGCGACCGGACACGCGAGACTATGGTGCACGCTCAGGCCAATGCGGCCCAGATGGAGATTCGTTCTCCCATCGACGGAATTGTCGTCTTCAATACCATCTGGAAGCAGGGAAATATGGGCGAGGTGCAGGAGGGTGACCAGGTGCGGCCCGGCGTTGCCTTCATGCAAGTAATTGACCCCTCCCTGATGGAGGTCCGCGCGGCCGTCAATCAGGAGGACCTGTTGGGACTGAAAGTAGGGCAGAAAGCGATAGTTCATCTGGATGCCTATCCCGACCTCTCATTTCAGGGCGAGCTCCAATCCATCGACCCCATGGGCAAGAATGGCGACTTCTCTGCAAAGCTTCGCAGCTTTGCCGCTTCCTTTTCGATCAAGGGCAATGATCCCAGGTTGATGCCGGATCTATCGGCTGCCGTTGATATTCAGCCATCAACCGAAAAGATAATCGCGAGCCGAACCAAATGACGCGTATATTGCAGGACCTGTGGCGCAAGCGCAGGACGGCTACGGTCATTGCTGCTTTGGCTGCTACGAGCGCCGTCGTCTTCGGTTTCGTTCATTACTCGAAGCATTCCCCATCCGTTCCCACCGTCGAGGTAAAGCGAGGAGAATTCGTCGATTCGATCCAGTTTCGAGGCGAATTGAAAGCCATGAAGACGGTGACTATCTCCGCTCCATCCGATGCCGGAGATCTGCAGATCCTTAAGATGGCAACCGACGGAAGCCGTCTGAATCAGGGGGACATGATCGTCGAGTTCGACCCGTCAAAGACACGGCAGGACCTGGCAAATGATCAGTCCATTCTGAAATCCGCTCAGGCCGAAATCGAACAGGTGCGTGCCCAGAACCGTCTCACAGAAGAAGCGGACGCAACGGCGGTAACGAAAGCTCGATACGAAGTCGAATTGGCGAAGCTGGATGCCAGCAAGGGCGAGATCGTCTCTAAGATAGAAGGGTCAGAAGCTACGCTGAAACTCAACGATGCGGTGCAGGCGCTCCGCGAAGCAGAGGTCAAGTTGAGCTCCGATCGCGTCGCCGATCAAGCCACCGTTGAGAGCAAAAAGAATGCCAGCAATAAAGCGGCATTTGACGCGCAACGAGCTGAGCACGCTCTCACAGCCATGACTCTCACGGTGCCATCCGGCGGAATGATCAGTCTCATTCCTATCTGGCACGACGGTGGAGTAAGTCCCTTCAAGCCGGGCGATCGGGCGTGGCCCGGTGCCCCGATTGCAGAACTGCCGGATGCTTCGTCTTTGCGAATAGTGGCGCGCGTGGACGAAACGGAACGCGGCCGCCTCGCATTGATGCAGCCTGCTACAGCGCAGTTAGATGCGATTTCCGATCGGCAGTTCAGCGGCAAGCTGGCACGCATCGGAACCATCGCGTCTTCCGACTTTTCTGCGGGCTGGCCCATCCCTCGCAACTTCGATCTTGAGATTGTGCTCGATCAGGCAGATCCGCGTTTGAAGCCGGGGATGACCGTACAAATCGCGGTGATCGTCGATCGAGTTCCCCAAGCCATCACGATTCCAGCTCAGGCCTCATTTCTCAAGTCAGGTCAGAACGTAGCCTTTGTCTGGGACGGCTCGGCCTTCCGGGAACGGCCGATTCAGGTGGAGCGAAGAAGCCGCGATCGCATCCTGGTATCCAGCGGATTGCGATGGGGGGATCTCGTGGCGCTCAAAGACCCTTCGGTGAAGGAATGAGGCACCACATATGAGAAGGTCCCGCGTCTTCACATGGTCCATCTTAGGCGTAGTTGTCGTGATGTCGGTCACCGGTGCGGTGCTTGCGAGCCGGACTCGCCCTGCAAGCAAGAATGATTCCATACCTCTTGCGACTGTGCGGCGTGGGGAAATCGACCTGCGGGTTCATTCCACTGCGGAGCTCCGGGCAAACCATGCCATCATGCTGTCCGCTCCGGCAGTAGGCGGTGACGCCCTCCAGATTGTCCGCCTGGTTCGTACGGGGGAATACGTCAAGCAGGGCGACGTGATCGTGGAATTCGATCCCAGTGAGCAGCAGTACAAATTGGAGCAGAGCCGTTCCGAGTTGCTGCAGGCCGAGCAGGAGATTACCAAGGCCAAGGCGGATGCCATGGTCCTCAAAGCCGAAGACAAGGTAACACTCCTCAAAGCGCAACATAACGTGCGCAGGGCAGAGCTCGACGTCAAGAAGGAAGAGCTTGTCAGCAAGATCGATGGCGAAAAAAACAAGCTTGCTCTGGAGCAGACTCAACGCGTGTTGGCGGAGTTGGAAAAGGATAACGAGTCGCACCTGGCGTCGGGCCAAGCCTCCATCACGCTGGCCCAGGAAAAATACAACAAGGCAAAACTCGCAATGAACCAAGCGCAACAGAATTTGGATAAAATGCGCGTCACCGCACCCATGGATGGGCTTGTATCCATTCAAAAGAACATGAATGCGTCAGGAGGATTCTTCTTCACCGGGATGTCGCTTCCCGACTACCATCCTGGCGATCAGGTGCAGCCAGGCAATGCTATCGCTCAGGTCGTGGATCCTCTCG
>Ga0302302_1001962_pt1 | contig 12219 bp, 6 predicted proteins | sample III_Palsa_E1_3_FD_198766 | JGI IMG/M metagenome (GOLD analysis project Ga0302302, IMG submission 198766) | Peat permafrost microbial communities from Stordalen Mire near Abisko, Sweden - III_Palsa_E1_3 | ecosystem: Environmental > Terrestrial > Soil > Palsa > Peat permafrost | place: Sweden...
GCTTCGCCCTCAACATTCTGCGCGCCAACGCCGTCTCAAACATCCGCCGCGAACTCTATATCAACGCGCTCAACCCAGAAAACGCCATGGCCTATGCCGTCACATAGTCAGAACTGAACAGCCCTGGTATGAGGTGTCGGAACAACCTCTCCCAAACCTTTATCAAAATGCCCGCTTCCAGTCACATCTGTTGCTTGCTCAGAGTCCCAGCCGCTCGGATTTTGGGGATTCGGTGCCCAAGTTTCAGTTCGCGTTATTTCACCTGTATTAGGATCGACCTTCCAAGTCGTATGGTCTCCATCCGCATCAGAAACTGGACCAAGCTTTGTTGCAAAATCTACAATCGATCCCCCAACCCAACCAAGTGCCCCGCCGATAGCACCCCCGATGCCACCGCCTATGGTGATTGTCGCGGGCGTGACAACGACGCAGGCACCAGCAGTGCCGAGATCGCACGCACCGGATACGAGGATGGCCCCGGTGAGCGCACCACCCACAGTTCCTTGAGCCGCCCAACTATGAGCATAGGTATTAAAGAGATATACTATTTCTTTCTAACAACGGCGCCCCCGCCAAATTTCTGAGTGAGATCATCCTCCAATGCGTCGGCTAACGGGCTCGCGAGAGAGCTGTCCTTTTCTGATGCTAGGCTGATAATGAAAACCCCATTATCTTTCTGATTAGATGCAAAAACATACACGCCAGAATCGCTCTTCATCATGATTTGATAGAATTCACCTCTGGAAATTTGCACATGATGAAAATCGAAAAATATCTTTTTCGACTCCGAAAACCTCTTCATCTCTGAAATCAACTCTGAAACATTTTCAGATCGTATTGTCACGTCAATCTCAGAAGACGCAAGCGTCGGCTCTTGCGCAAAAGAATAGGTCGAAAGACCGCGCAACAGGCCAAGCAGGACTACCGTCAATATCGCGATGGTCCTTCGCACTCTAATGCCTCCTCGACGGATCATAGAACCCCGGGTTTGTTATAAATGCTGCGATTTGTACATCAGCACCCTGGAAGCCAACAAACCCCGCAACGTGGTTTGCTGCTCTGTTGAAATATCCACCAGACCAGTCGTTGTTCGTGCCTTGGCCCTCAGTATTAATATAGTATCCGTCATCGCCAGCGACTACAGAACGCGTGACAGTTCCATAATAGAATGGGTGTCCCGGAAGCGTAGTGTTGGTTATTGATAGATTATCCGCATCAACTGTGACTGCGATCGGCGCACCCTGGTTGCCAAACACGAAATATGGCCCCGTCTCACCAATCGGTAGTGGCCCTGCTGTGGGATCTTGACCGGGGTAAGCATTCCTACGAAGACCCTCGAATGCGTCGTCCGCCGTGCAATTATCCTGGGAATAGTCACAGACCTTCGTTGAGTAGTCGTAGTGATGGTTTAGCTCATTAAATAGATACCCGAACGCGCCGGTAATCGCACCATTTTCGAACTTGCCGCCGCCGAGGATCGAGCCGACACCCCCGGCTGTCGTGGAGGCCAGCAACGCGACGGTGAACCCTTGCTTGAAGGTGGCCAGGCCGCTGATATCGCCGAGCGCAGCACCCGCAGCGCCGCCACCGCACGAACCGCCTCCGGCAGCCGCGGCCGCACAACCGACCGCCGCATGCCCCAGGACGTTCAACACCCCGTTGGTCGTGCCGAGATATTGGGCCGGTGTCTCACCGGCAAGATTAAGGCCCGTGTCGCCAAAATCACCGTCCGTAACACCTCCGACCGCGGCGAACGCAAGTTGCTCTCCATAAGCTATCGCTCCAGCCTTAAACGCTTGGCCAACGCTGCCGGTCTCGACCCCGGCGACATAGGCCGCGACCAGGGCCGAGCAGGGTCCGCAATAATAGGCCGCGACGATTTCGGCGAGGGTTCCCAGGATCGGCGCCGCCCGAAGGATCTCGCCATCGACCTTGAACTGCAAACGGAACGGGAAGGTCGCGGCTTTGAACACCGGCTTCCAGAAGCAGCCCAGAAAGCACATGCCCGACGGATCGGAATAGCGCATCGGGTTGTTGCCGGCATAGGCATAGGGATTGGCACCGCCGGCGAGACCGATCGGGTCGGCGCTGACGAACCGCCCGGTCAGCGGGTCGTACAGCCGCGCGTTCAGGTCGGACAGGCCGACGTCGGCCAGGCTCTCCTCGCCGATATAGCCGCGGTCGGTCTGGCTGGTGATCGCGTCGCTGCCGTCGGTCGTGCCATTGGCATAGCGCCGCTTGCCCCAGGCATCGTAGCGGTCTTGCTCGACCACGGCGCCGTTCACGTCGGTCAGCGCCGTGACCGAGCCCAGCATGTCGCGGTGAAAATAGCGCGGCGTCACACTCGTGCCGGCCGACGTCACGGTCCAGACCACCTCGCCGGCCGTGACGTAATGGTTCTTGGTCACGGCTCCGCCCGCGGCCGAGAGATCCTCCTCATAGGCGCCGCTGATCGGGTCGCTGAGATAGGTCGTCGTGCCCTGCGGCGAGACTTGGGTCAGGCGGGCATGCGACGGGTCGTAGCTGAACGCGATGGTCTGGCCGCCGGCGGTGACCGAGGCCGCCATATTGTACGAGGTCCAGACATAGCTCCGCTCCGTCCCGGCCGCGTACGACGCCGCATAGGGCGAGCTCGATGAGACGTCGGCGCTCTGCAACTGATGCGGCCCGGCGCCGCCGGCCGCGCCATAGGTGAAGCTGCCGACATCCGACTTGCTCAGCAGATTGCCGATCTGGTCGTAGCCGTAAGTCACCGCGGCATTGGCGCCGACCCTGGCCGAGACCAGCCGGTTGAGCGCGTCATAGCCGAATGTCTCGCTCAGGCTCTGCGTGCCGTCCGTGCGCGACAGGATATTGCCGACCGGGTCGTAGCCATAGCTCAGCGACTGCACGGCGTTGTTGGCGCCGGCCACGATCGATTGCAGCTCGCCGTTCTGCGGATTGTAGACGCGCGTTGTCGCCACGCCATTGCCGAAACTCTCGCCGATCGGATGCAGCTCCGCATCCATCCGCGTCGCCGTCCACAGCGTGCGGGTCGCCTGCGCGTCGCTCTCCGCCTCTTGGGCCGCATAGCCATAGGCATTGTAGCTGCGCGTCGCGACGAAGCCCGACGGATAGGTGATGCTGGCGACCCGGCTGTCGGCATCGTACGCGGTCGTATAGCTGTAGACGGCGCCGCCGATGGTCTGGGTCGATTGGGTCGGCCGCGATAGCCCGTCATAACTCAGGCTCAGCGCATAGCCCTGGTTGGTTGCCGCCGAGGCCAGCTTGCCGACGCCATGGGCGGCACTGTCGTAGCGCCAGCTGCTGGTCAGGTCCGGCTCGGTCCGCGAGATCGTCCGGCCCAAGAGGTCGTAGGCGGCGGTGACGACCTGGCCCTTGTTGTCGGTCACCTGGACCGTCTCGCCCAGCACGTCATAGGCATACTGCCAGGTGCCCGTGTCCGGGTCCTGCTTGGTCACCATCCGGCCGCGCTGGTCGTAGCTCATCGCGACGACATTGCCGGCCGGGTCGGTGACGCTGGTCAAATCGCCGACCGGGTCATAGCCATAGCGGGTCGTATTGCCCAGCGTGTCCGCGACCGAGACGACCTTGCCCTGGCTGTTCTTCGTCGTGGTCAGGGTCTGGGCATTGGCGTTCTGATCGACACCGACCAGACCGTGATAGGCATGGGTCGAAACGGTGCCGTCCGGCGCGACCGAGCGAGTGACCCGGTGCAGGATGTCGAACGTCGAGACGCCATATTGCGGCGTGCCGGTCAGGGCGAAGAACGGCCGGCTTTGCTGCGCCGCATTGCCCAGCGAATCATAGACGACCTGGCTGCGCGAGACCGTGCCGTCGAACCCTTGCACGTCGTTGATCAGGCTGCGCCCGAGCAGGTCGTAATAGGCGGTGCGCTGCGGCCCGATCTGGGTCGTCCCGTTCGCGGCATAGGGCGTGACCTGAGCGCTATAGGCAATGCCGCTGGTCTGGGCGGGATTGTAATAGAGATAGCCATAGGTCGCGCGCGTACCGTCCGCCGCCGTGTCGCTCGCCTTGCGGCCGAACCCGTCGTAGGTCGAGCTGCTGGTCTCGAAATTGGCATCCGTCGTCTGAAGAACGCTGCCGAAGCGCGGATCGAATTGGAGCCCCGTCGATTGACCCAGCGCATTGGTCACGCTGGTCGCAAACCGGCCGATCGCGTCGTAGCTGCTGGTGCTGGTTCGCGTCGGAACGCCGGCGCCGACGGTGGCGACCGACAGCTTGTTGCCATAGGCATCGTAGACATAATCGGTCTCGAGCCGATAGGCCGGGCTGTTCGGTTCGACGACGGACTGGGTCAGCAGCCCGGTCGTGCCGCTATAGGCGAAGCTCGAGGTTCGGGTGATCGTGGCGCCATTGGCGGTGCTGGCCACGACCGACTGGGTCAGGCGCCCGAGGAACCAGCGGGGGTTGGTGCTGGTCACCGGATCGACGATGTCGCCATAGCTGTTCGTCGTCGTCTGGCTGAAGCCGTCGCTGGTCGAACTCGTGATAGCCACTACGTCGCCGTAGGCGTTGGTCCCCACGCAGGCTGCAGCACTATTGGTAAAATCATAAACATAGCTCGCCGCCGTGGTCGGCAGCGCCGTGCCGTCGAGATCGAAACTGGATGCCGTCACGCTGGTCGCCACGACCGCGTAGCGGTTCCCGGCCAAAGCGCAGCCTAGGTATCCGGTGGAGGATGATGAGAGCAGCGGGCTCGTCGAGCGTTTACCGTTCCAGAGATAGGTCGATGACGTCGCGACCGTGCCGGTAAAAGGAAAGGCCTGATTAAAGTCCTGCTCGGCATAGAGTTGCGTCGGCCCATCGAGCGTCGCGAGAGAGGCGAAGCCCAGGAAGCCCCGACCATGCAGATCCATCTGGGCGCCGCTATAGAGATAGCTCGTCGCATTCGTCCCGCCGGCGCCGTTCGTCTGGGCGGTGCTCGCAGCGACCCAGAGCCCGCCGGTGTAATCCAGCGTCGGATAGGCCGCCGACGACCCCTTGGTGTAGGAGGCATAATTGTCGATCGGGGCGTAGCTGATCTGCACCTGGGCCGAAATACCGTTGGTGATGCTCGCGACCGTATCGGGCTGTGGGTTGCTGTCCGCCACCCAAAATTCGACGGGCCCGGTCGACAGACCGTTCGCATCGATGCCGTTCCACATCACGCTCGCCTTGCCGACCCCCATGACGTCAATCGGGACGGGACGCCAGCTCGAGGAATTGCCGCTGAGGGCAGGAAGAGCGGGTCCGGCGCGAAAGGTGCCGTCGCCATTGCCGAGCCACAGCGTTCGTGTTCCGGTCGTGGCGCCGGCCGCCGTTTCCGAGTCCCACAGGATATCGAGTCGGCCATCGCCGTCGAAATCCGCAACGATCGGACGCGCGCCGGTCGGCGCTGTCGTCGTGGTCGCGGTAAAATTGCCGTTGCCGTGTCCGATCCAGATCGTCGCGGCGCCGGTCGAAAGGCCGTTGGCGTTGGCCGCATACCACAGAATGCCGCTGTTCGCGTCGGAGCCGAAGTTACCGACCACCGGCGTCATGCCGACGACGGCATCCCAGAGAACGGATGAGACGCCGCCGACGTTGCCGTAAGATCCGGCGGTTGCCGAGTACCAGATGACCGGGGTCGAGGCGGCGTTGGACGGTGCCCAGAAGATGTCGGCCTTGGTGGTGCCGGCAAAATTGCCGATCAGCGGCCTGTCGCCAACGGCGCCCGTCCAGTCGGAACCCCCGGCCTCGGAGAAAGCGCCGCCGCCGGTCCCCAGCCATACATCGCAATAGGATTTCGGAATGATATTCGTTCCGCCGCCGGGCTCCTTCGACACGAAGGGCGCGTAGGTTTCACCGCTGGGGTTCAGCTTGCACCAGAGAATGTCGGCCAGGCCGTCGCCATTATAGTCGGCCAGCATCGGGGTCCCGAGATCGACTCCGTTGTCTAGCGCTATGGTCGAGGCGGTGAAGCTGCCGTTGCCGTCGCTGATCCACATGACGCGGGTGGAATTGGTCGGATTGTACCAAAGCACGTCGGCTTTGCCGTCGCCGTTGAAATCGGCGATGAACGGAACGGAACCGACGGGCGCTGCCGGCAGCGCATTGCCGCCGCCCGTCGGGCTGGCCGGGTTGCCTGTCGCCGGTGCCCACCAGGTCGGCCCGGTCGCTGCACCGCCAGCGGATTCCGCGACGGCAAGGATGCTCTGCCGTCCGGAACCGGCAAAATCACCGGGATAAAATTGGTATCCGACCAGGCCGACACCCATGTACTGGTCGGTCATCGCCGCATCGCCGTCGTTCCAGGTGAAGCTGGTCGGTGGCAGACAGGTCGCCTCGTCCGCCTGGCAGATGGTCAGGTTCGCGAGCCGGCTGCGCGCGCTGTCGCCGCCCGGCTGATAGGCGAGCCGGTAGTCGAACACGAGCGCGCCGCCGGTATAGGTCCGGATATTGGTCAGCAACTGGGTCTGCTGGACCGTCACGCCGGTCTGATATTGCGTGGTGACGTCCGATCGGGTGGCGTAGCTGAACTTGACCGCGTCATAGGGCACCAGCCCCGTCACGGCATTACCGGTATAGTCGATCTCGGTCGGCCAGACCTCGCCGGTCGTCGCGTTCTGCCCGTGGCTGACGGTCAGGTAATTGCCCGCAGTGTCGCTGATCTTGGTGACGGCCCTGACGCGCACGCTCGGGGTGCCGGTCGCCAGGATCTGGAACCCGTTGCCGAACTCCATGATCTGGCCGGACTTGGTCCAGACCTGGAACCAGGTCGGGCCGGTGCCGGAAGTGCCATGGGAGACGATGCGGCTGAAACCGTCGATCTCGGTACGATATTCCGTGCCGTCCGCGCCATAGGCGCCGTTGATCGCCACCAGCCGCTGCCCGTCCAGGCAGAAGCGGTCGTTCGCCGTAAAATTCACCGTCCCCGTCACGCCGTCCTGCGCGATGGTCTGCGGGCAGCGGCTGACCGAGGGCAAGCCGCCCAGGCTCCAGCCCATGCCGACCAGGCCGTTGCCGCCCTGGCTCGAATATCCCAGCGACAGCGCCGGCACCATGCCCGCGGTGCCCGGCGGCACCTGGATCGGCACGCTATAGGTCGCGGCCCCGGTCGATCCGACGGCAAAGCTGCCCGGCACGATCAGCGGCCCGTCGGCCAAAGCGAGCGTGGGCGCCAGCAGCAGCGCCAGGGCGAACGCCCAAGGCGCGCGGCTGTGCCACGGTCGTATTGCAGGGACATGAGCCACAGCGACGGAATTCTTGGAGCGGGTCAGGAAGGAGGCCAGCTTGGCCGGAACAGACAGGGCGATAACGGAAAGGTGCATGCTCGTTCCAAACTCAGGGTGACCCGCTATCGCCAACCTACTCAACCAAAGCGATTGCTCGCAAGACAATTGCGTGAGATGCCCCTAAACCTCACCCGTCGCCTGCAGCAACACGCCGATTGGCCCGCGCCCGGGCGAGGCCGTTCTCTTCCCTGATCAAAATCCGATCGTCGGCGGCCGCCGCTATGGGCGCGGAATGGCAAGCTTGCAGCCTGAATTAAATGCACTGGAACCGTAATTCTGGAACCGTAATTCCAGGGGACGCTCATGCACAAGATCGACCAGGAGATCCTCGTCGCCGACAGGCCCTTGGCAGCCTATTTCGCATCGGTCGCCGAAGCCGGGCCCGACGCCTGGCGCGAAGAACGCTTCCGCATCGCCGAACGTAGCCGCCACCTGCCGCCAGAGTGCCGCGGCGCTCCGCTCAACCTCGGTAGAATCGCCGCCATGCTGCCAACTTGGACAGTGGGGGCAGATCCTGCTCGATGCGAGTTCCTCGCCGCGCACCACGTGACAGATGGCGCCACAGGACTTGGCAAAGCAAAACCCCACAGCCATAGCTGCATCAGGTGTGTCATCCCCTGCCCGTGATCTCGCGTAGCGAACGCATGCCGGGAGAGATCGGATCGGGTAGAGGTCCCAGGCTTATCGTTCAGCCTTGGCACGGCGCCCGACAAGGCGGAAGAGGATTAAGTGGAGCGTCACCATAATACCAGTTCGTTAAAGAGATAAAGCCTTCTCAGCCGACAATCGCTGATTCAGTCATCATTTTTCTTCACCACCACATGAGAGGCGGAATTTATACACCCAAAGACCGAATTGGTAGGAAGTTCCTTTGGTTGAATCGGACAAACTTCAAAATCGCCTTCGATATTTGACCGAAAATCCTTATCAAATATTTTTAGCAATTCTTCGGGCATATCCTGATCGCCATCATCGGCGGCGCGAATAACTATAGATCGCTTCGGATTCTCCAACCATAAAACCTCTCCCGCGTCTGCTGACAGGTTCAAAATTCCATGCATAACCGAGCATTGACCAGTCAAAACAGGACTACTTTTGCAAACCAAATCGGCTGCCATCGTAATCGGGCAATAAAGAACAGCGCCGATTATCAGAAAATATCTCAAAGACGATCCAACCATCATCGCGGCCCATTTCCAAGGAACGTAAACGGAAAATTCGAATAAGTCACAACCAGCTGTCCAGAATTTATCTGGCGAGATAGTCCCCCTGGAGATGGACCAGAGTAAAATGAAATCGCACCGCCAGTTGGATCAGGAACACTCCCGTTAAGTATATTGGTTGCACTCGAAAGAGCCAACGCAAAAGCCACTCCGTTTCCTCCGGTCAAAGAAGAAGGATTCGCGCTTGCCTGAAACAATGGGCCACCAATTCCTTGAAACTGATTCGGCTGATTGATAACACCGCTCAAAGTCTTCGGATATCCAGTAGCGCCGACACGATTAACCGCTACAAAGCCAATCGCGTTATACAGATTCGGCGTATCATAAAATCCCGCAGCCTCAGTAAAAATCATTCTCGCCAAAAGCGTCACATCACTAGGGGACGGCTTGCTCGCAGTAACTACAACAGTTTCGAGCGGATTTCCGTCTGGACCAACACCAAGAGTATCCGTGACGGTCTGGCCATTACCTGTCGCAGGCGTGTACACGCCGCATCCACAGGTATCGACATACTGTCCGTTGCCGCCCAGGCCGCCATTATTTGCGGAGCCAGATCCTACCCCTGGAACAGCAACGTCGCCTACTGCTGCAACCTGGCTTGTCGTTGCATTAGCTCCGCTCGCGGCCGCGTAAGCCGTGATGATGGCCGTTGCCACCGAACGGCCTCCGTCACCACTCGACGTGGAGTTGTCGGTATTTGAGTTCGCCGGGCCGCAGGTCCCGCTGCAACTTAGGCTCCCTGTAACGGCCGACCCAGGAATATGTGACCCCGTCGGAGTACTTCGATAATCCGGCGCGCCGGCCTCCGGGTGGGGATCATCGGTCGTTTCCCTATCGCCGACAGCATCCGGAATATCAGAATAACCCTGAGTATAGGGCGTCCCTGGTTCCAGCCCACTCGGATCTGAGAGTCCAATGGGGTTGTTCCCGGCATATGCGTAGACATTGGCCCCGCCGGTCAAGCCGATCGGATCCGCGCTGATGAACCGCCCGGTCAGCGGATCGTACAGCCGCGCGTTCAGATGCACCAGGCTGACGTCGGGCAGTTCCTCCTGCGCGATATAGCCCTGGTCGGTCTGGCTGGTGATCGCCCCGGTCGCGTCGGTCGCCCCGCCGGCATAGCGCCGCTTGCCCCAGGCGTCGTAGCCGTCGCGCTCGACCACGGCGCCGGTCGGGTCGGTTAGCACGGCTGTCGAGCCGAGGTGGTCGCCATGGATATACCGGATCGTCGGGACCGGGGCATTGCTGCCGACGTAGGTCCAGATACTCACGCCGCCCGCAAAATAATGCCGCCGCGTGACCACGCTCGGGGCGTCGATCCGCTCCTGCAGCGCGCCCGTGATCGGATCGCGCATATAATAGGTCGTGCCCTCCGGCGCCGTCTGGCTGATGCGGTTGTGGCTGCCGTCATAGGTGAACGAGATCGTCTTGCCGCCCTCGGTCACCGTCGCCGGCATGTTGAACGACGTCCAGCTATAGCTCCGCTCCGTTCCCGCGGCGAACGCCGCGGCATAGGGCGACGCGGACGACACATCGACGCTCTGCACCTGATGCGGCCCGGCGCCGCCGGACGGGCCATAGGTGAAGCTGCCGACATCCGACTTGGTCTTGAGGTTGCCGATCGCATCATAGCCGTAGGTCGTCGGTGTGTTGCTGCCCAGGGTCGCCGAGGTCAGCCGGTTGAGCGCGTCATAGCCGAAGCTCTCGGTCAGGCTCTGGGTCGTGTCGGTCCGGCCGAGGATGTTGCCGATCGCATCGTAGCTGTAGCCCAGCGACTGCACGCTGCTGCCCGGTCCCGCCGCGATGCTTTGCAGCTCGCCGTTCAGCGGGTTGTAACTCCGCACCGTCGCGATGCCGTTGCCGGACGTGCCCTGGGTCAGATGGCCCTCCGCGTCCACCTTGTTCACCGTCGAGAGCGGACCCGACGCGGTGCTGTCGCTCTCCGCCTCGCCGCTCACATAGCCATAGGCGTTGTAGCTCCGGCTCACGGTGAAGCTCGTCGGATATTCGATGCTGATGATCCGGCTGGAGGCGTCATAGCCGATGTTGAAGGGTTTGATGCCCCCGCCGACCATCTGGTTCGACTGAACCGGCCGGCCGACCGCGTCATAGACCAGGCTGAGCGTATAGCCCTGGTTGGTCGCCGCACTCGCCAGCTTGCCGATGCCATAGGCCGCCGTGTCGTAGGTCCAGCTGCTGGTCAGGTCCGGCTCGGTCCGCGACAGCGGCCGGCCCAGCAGATCGTACGTCGCCGTGACCAACTGCCCCTTGTTGTCTGTGCTTTGCAGCAGTTCGCCCAGCACGTCATAGACGGAACTCGAGGTCCCGACGTCCGGGTCCTGCTTGGCGACCATATGGCCGCGCAGATCGTAGCTCATCGACACGACATTGCCGGCCGGGTCGGTCACGCCGGTCAGGTCGCCGACCGGGTCATACTCGCCGCGGTCAGCAGATCGCCATAGACCGTGCCGCCTGACGTATCGAAATCACCGAAATTCCTCATCAATTAAGTGCAGTGGAACCGTAATTCGGAACCGTAATTCCCTCGCACGGTCCGCACTCATGGCGCCGATCCGCAGCCTCGGCGCTCTTCTGCGCCCAGTTGCGGGACGCGGCCGACAGAACCAGCTCGTCAGGGAACGATAGGAGCTTTCCCCCATGTCCCCCGACCGCTTGAACCTACTCATCATCGCCACCGGCATCGCTGCACAGCGCGAAGCCACCGCCGAACAGGTCACCGCCTTCTGCGCCCTCTATGCCGAGTTCCTGGCCGGGTGCCAGGCCGGCACCACGAACCGCCGTGCGCTATTCCTTCAGCTGCCCACCATCACCGACGACGAGAGCGCCGGCCCCAGGCTCGGCGCCGCCATCGTCATCGCAAGGGACAAGTGCCGCATCATGTCGGCGGGGAACGGAGCCGGCGGGCTGCAACGGAAGAGACGGACGACGGAACAAGGGCGGTAACAGGACGGGTTCACACCTCGCCTACGGCTGCGAAGCGATCCAAAAAATTTAAGCCGGGATCGCCGCCATCACCGATTCGATCCCACATCGGTCCGGTAATTAACCAGCACCGAGAACCGACCATGTTCACCGCTCTCATCGCATTCGCCGCCAACCGAACCATTGCCTGGATCAATCGCCGACAGGCAGCGGTCAGACACCGCCAGGCTCAAGCCCACGCCGAGCGCCTTATCGACACCATCGCCGCCGTCAACGATGCCCTCGATAGCGACGATCGGGGCGCCGCCATCAATGGCCTCGGCGATCACGCCAAGCTGCTCGACGGACTCACCATCCTCGGCAAGGCGCTCAAGCGCGCCGGGATCACGAGGCCGGCAAAGTCAAAATCACCACAGCCGGTCCCGCCAATGGTCGCGCTCTGGGAGGATCGCGAGGAAAGTGGGGCCTGAAGAACTGGCGCCGATTAAGTGCAGTGGCATGTATGGACGGCCCCTGCGTTGCAAGGTGATTTTTGACGTTTTGGCGTTCTGGTCGGGTGCGGTCATGTATCCGGCCTGTCGGCGCGGTACATGTGACCGCTGGCCCTGATGAAGTTCGCGGATCGGCTCCCAAATCACCGTAGCGCGCTCGCGAGCGCATGCCAGTGCGCGGGTTTTGCCGATCCCCGGTTCGACCCGGTTCGCCATCACGTCACGTTCTCACCCTCGCAATCGTAGAACCTTGTCGGCGGCAGCGGCCCTGCCGGGTCAGGCGGC
>Ga0302302_1001963_pt1 | contig 12218 bp, 8 predicted proteins | sample III_Palsa_E1_3_FD_198766 | JGI IMG/M metagenome (GOLD analysis project Ga0302302, IMG submission 198766) | Peat permafrost microbial communities from Stordalen Mire near Abisko, Sweden - III_Palsa_E1_3 | ecosystem: Environmental > Terrestrial > Soil > Palsa > Peat permafrost | place: Sweden...
CGAGATATGACGCGTCCCGTTTTCCTGGTAGGCAGCATACCTTTTCACGACACCGAAGAGGTGTTCCGATGCTGCGCGGCGGCTCTGGGCCAGTACACAGCCCGGCTACCGGATGGCGAGCGGGGAGGCTGGTTACCGGGTGAGGATTTTCGCAGGACACGGGGCTTGGTGGAGGGCCGCGGTCAAAGTCTCCTTAACCCGCCGATCACCCGTACCATGCGTATGGAAGAGGGTATGTCGGCACGCAAACTCACGTTCGAAGCACTGCATTATTTTCCCAACGCTCAAGCCTCTTATGCAGTTTTTTCACAACTCAAGCAGGCCGGAGTCATAGCAGCCGGTACGCGGTATCAGGTCAGCATCCCTTCCGCCTTTACCGCATGCATCTATTTCGATCACGACCAGGTCCGAGAACTGTGGCCGGCGTACGAAGCTGCCCTGTTCCGGGAAGTTAAGAGGATCGTCGCCGCCATTCCGAACGATGAGCTGGCCATCTCCTGGGACGTTGTTGAGTTTGGTATCAGCCTTGCGAATCCCACCCCAGTCGATGCGTATGGATTCGATGAACTCGCGGCTGCCATGGGGCGCGCGATCGACAGCGTCGCACCCGAGGTGCAATGCGGAATGCACTTCTGCTACGGCGGGCACAACTCGAACGGCATGCCGCGCGCCGGGCTTAACGTCCGCGAAATCAACGACACCGAACTCATGGCGGAGTTCTTCAACGCTATTCGCACTCGAACCGCCCGTCGGATCGACTGGCTGCACATTCCCGTACCCCACCAGCATGGGCATGCCGACTATTTCACGCCGTTACGGCAGCTGCGTCGCGAACAGGGCACCGAGTTGTATTTGGGCCTCTTACACCTGAATGACGGCATCGAACTCACGCGACGCAAGCTTCAGGTCGCGGAACAGTGTGTAGGTCCCGTTGGCATCGGGGCGGCCTGTGGACTGAACCCATTCGTCAGCGGCATACCGGCCGAACGCCTGCCTGAAGTCATCGACTACCACAGAAGAATCGCGGAACTCGACTGAGCTGCGAGAGCTTGCCCGCTGTGTCGGTCAGTCACCTTAAAACTGTACCGCGACCGCCGGTCCCTTCACGCCAATTGATCCTTGAAGTTGCATGACAAGCTTGGAGGCAAGAGTCTTCTGGCTCGGATGGTAGTAACGTACCTCGAGAATTCGGGGTACCGCTCGCACCGCTTGCAGATTAGGCACGTGGTAACCAAGGGTCAGGAGCTCGGCACGAGCAGCGCCTGCTGCACCGATGCGATGGCCGCAAGACTCTGCAATCTTTGGGGATCGCTCTCGCCCGTCGGAGGTGGAATTCTCTCCAGTTCCGCATTGAGGACGCCCTGAACAGTACCAGGTGCAACAGCGATCAGAACCCGCAAATTGGCCTGAGCACTGTCCGGGCTCTTTGTCAGGTCGAAGAGTTCGCGGCGACTGAAATACAGATCGACAATGTTCGTCTGCCAATCATGCTGTTCTTTGAGCTCCGCATCAATTTGCGCACGCGCCGTCTCCTGGCTTGCCTGGTTTCGCGCACGCACAGTCTCTTGGCCTGCCTGGTAAGTCTGAACCCAAGCAAAAAAGTCCGCCGATGGCGGCTACCGCAATTCTCGCGAGCGTTGGCCACCACTTTCTAGCGAAGGAGGTGGCCAATCCAATTTTGTGCGCCGCGGCGCCGCCCGCCTGCGACCCATGGGACGATTCGGGGCCCAATAAGGCAAGATACAGTTCATGGCGGAAATTCCCGAACTGAAGATCTTTCTCTCCTCCCCGGGAGACGTAGCGGAAGAGCGCGCCCTTGCGGAGATCGTGTTTCGGCGCATCGCGGACGAATTGAGCGACGCCGTGCGCCTGCACCTGGTGATCTGGGAGCACGAACCGCTCTTCGCGCATACCGGGTTTCAGCAACAGATCGAGCGCCCGTCGCAGTGTGATCTGGTGGTCTGCATCATCTGGTCGCGCCTGGGCACGCGGTTGCCCGCGGACTACGCGCCCGTCGCGGGGGAGCCGGCACCGACCGGAACCGAGTTCGAGGTGCGCGACGCGCTGGCGGCTTTCGAGCGGATGGGCAAACCGAATCTGCTGATCTACCGGAAGATCCCGGGCCCGCATATTCAGCTGGGCAGCGCGGACTTCGCCGAGCGCACCAGCCAGTACGCCCGACTGGATGAGTTTTGCCGTCGGGCATTCTACGACGTCGATGGCGCGGTCATGGTCGCACATCATGCCTTCACCGACAGCTACGATTTCGAGCGCCGCCTGGCCGAGCACGTGCGCCGCTGGTTGCTCCGAACCATCAATGCAACACAGGAAGGGTTCCTCGCGACTTGGCGGGGACGTTCCCCTTTTCGGGGACTCCAGGCCTTTGAGGCGGAGCACCAGGCGATTTTTTTCGGCCGATCGGAGGCGCAGGGCGATCTGATGCGCCGCATCCGGGAGCTGGAAAAGGCCGCGGGCAGCCGCGCGGTGAATGTGTCCCGGCTGCTGTTGGTTCAAGGGATGAGCGGCACGGGAAAGACCTCACTCTTCAAGGCCGGCCTGTTACCCCTTCTTGAGTTGCGCCCGGTCGAGGGCATCGCGAAGTGGCTCACGGTCAGCTTCCGGCCCTCGGAATCAGATCCCCGCATGCGTGCGGCGGGAGGCCTCGGCATCCTGGCGTCGCGACTCAATGAGTGCGTTCCAGCGATATCCCGACTCGGAATAGCGGTGGAGAAGCTTGCTGACATGCTGCGCACGCGGCCCCAGGAAGCTGCCGCCCGGATTGCCACGAGCGTGGCTGCGGAAGCCGAACGGGCTGAGACCGAGCCGCAGCGCGTGCGCCTGCTGATCTACATTGACCAATTGGAGGAGGCGTTCGCGCCCGGGGAAGGCGACGCGGCGGCACCGTTGTTTGCGGCGATCATCGCGCTGGCGCGTTCGGAGACCCTCTGGGTGGCCGCGACGATGCGCAGCGATTTCGCGTACCGGCTCGAAGCCTACCCGGAGCTGATGCAGTGCCTGGCCAACACTCCGCCCTATACGCTGGCGCCGCCCCGCAGCGATGAACTCGCGGATATGATCCGTGAACCCGCGCGCGCCGCCGGCCTGCTCTGGGAGGAGCGCGACGGCGTCACCCTCGATCAGGCGTTGCTCCGAGACGCAGCGGACAATCCCGAATCGCTGCCCCTGCTCGAGTACACCTTGGCCGAGCTATACGAGCGACGGGAGGGCAGGCTGCTGCGATGGTCAGATTATGGGGGGGGTCTCCGCGGCGCCCTCATCGCCGCGGCCGATGAGGTGGTCCGGGGCACGCCCGGTGACAGCGAAACGGTGCTGCGCGACGTCATGCGTGAACTCGTCGGCGTGGGTGTCGATGGGGTGGCGACGCGTCGTTATGCCTCACTGGCGCGATTTCCCGAAGGCACCGCAAGGCGCGGGTTACTGGATCGCCTGGTGGCGCGGCGCTTGTGCGTGACGACCGACGAAGGCCGCGGCGATGGACCCGTGACCTGCCTTGCGCACGAGGCCCTCATCCGCTCCTGGCCGATGGCGCAGGAGTGGCTGAAAAAGGAAACTGCACTACTCCAGATCCGCGACGAGCTGTCGAGTGCCTCGGCAACCTGGGACAGCCACGGGCGTGCCGACGCCTGGCTCGGGACCGCGCCGGAACAGCTGGCGGCGATCGGCAAGGTCGAGCAGGCCGGTCTGATGCCCGCCGGGCCGGCCGAAGACTACGCCCGTCTCTCGCGGCGGCGGGCACGGCGCAACACGCTGGTGAAGCGCACTGCAATATCGGGAATCTGCCTGCTCACGCTGATCGCCGGCATCGCCTGGTGGATCGCGCTTCAGCAACGCGATATGGCTCGAATTGCCGCGGATACTGCCACCCATACCAAGGATTTCATGGTATCGCTCTTTAAACAGGCGGATCCGGTGGAGAACGGCGGCAAGCCGGTCACGGCGCAGGAACTCCTGAAGAAAGGCGCGGCCGATATCGAAAAAACAGATTCGAACAATAGTCTGAGCGGCGAGCCGCGCGTGCGCGCTGAACTGCTCACGGCGATGGGCCAGGCCTTTACCGGGCTTGGCCAGTATCATGATGCGGAGGACCTGCTGGCCAAGGCTACCACCGATGAGAACGTCGCCGCGGTTCCGGATGAGTCGCGAGTGCGCACACTGATCGCTTCCGGGGTGGCTTCGTACTATGCGGGGGACTATACCGCGGCAGAGAAACCGTTGCGGGAGGCGGTCAGCCTCGCACGCAAAAGCCTGGATCCGCAAAACATCCTGCGCTCACAGGCGTTCGCCGTACTTGCCGATGAACTGGTGGAGCTGAAGGATTATTCGGAGGCCGAGCAACTTTGCGCCGAGGCGCTGCGGGCGGATCGCAAGCGGGGTCCCGCCGACGCGCCGGTGCTGGCCACCACGCTTGCGTCACTCGGCAACGCCTATTACTACAGCGGCGATCTCGCCGCTGCCGAAGCCCCGATGCGCGAAGCATTGGCGCTGCGCGAACGAAGCTATGGCCTGAACGATGCACGCACCGCGGAGTCGATCAATAATCTCGGGGTGCTGCTCTACCAGTCGGGTCGGTACGATGCCGCCATAGCGGCCTACCGGCAGGCCCTGATGATCTACCGCCGGGTGCTCGGCGATGATCACCCGGAAGTCGCAACCGCTATTAACAACATCGGCCGCTCGGCGCTCATGGCAGGTCACCTCGATGAGGCGGAGCCACCGCTGCGCCAGGTGTTGGCGATGACCGAGAAGTTTGACGGCGCCGACCATGATTTCATGGTCTCCCCCCTGAACAGTCTCGCGATGATCGACGCGTACCGCGGTCACCTGGACACGGCGCGCACTGAAATCGAGCGCGCCGAGGCGATCGCCCGCCTGCCTGATCATGATGAACTGCTCGATCAGGTGTTGTTGAACAAGGCTTATATAGAGCTCGCAAGTGGCGACAAGGCGCAGGCCGCTAAGCTGCTCACCGAATCCAAGCTCGCGCTGCAGCAGGCCTATCCGAACGACGCGGCGAACGCCTGGCGTTACGCCGTGTGGCAGAGCGTCAACGCCGAACTCGTCGCGGCCAACGGTGATGTGACCGGAGCGCTGAGCACGTTGGGCACAGCGCAGGCGACTCTACGAGCCCGCTTCGGGCCGGACGGCTTTTTTACCCTGCGCGCCAATCGGTCAGCACAGCAACTCCAACGCCCGTAATGTATGCGCGTTGAAAGCTAAGAATATGTTGCTTGCCGGTGCAAATCGCGCGAGCGATGCCCCATATCTCAATTCAAATCGGCGCAGCCTGTCCTCACAAGCGAAGTGTTTTGTATTGACAACATATAGCCTACGGCGTAGCGTTTTTTCTCAAGAAGGGCGGGGATTAAAAGAGAACTAAGATGGCACACCATTGCGCTACGCGGCATGCGCGGATTATTTCTCTATGGATGCTCGGCGGGCTGCTCGCCATCGCGCTGAGTGAGACCGCCGGGGCGCGCGCCATTCGAAGTGATCTGTTTACCAGCAACGGTTGGTACTGCCAAACCAGCGGCTCTGAAGCTGACCCCGCTAGTTGCGCGGCCGTCGGGCCGACGACCGCATTCTACTTACCCGGAATGTCGTTCAGCCCGGCGGGAGTGACCGGATCGACACCCCTGTATGAATTCTATTCATCGGATCAACCGGACAGTAATTCCAACCCCACGAACATTTATACCGACAACACGAGCGGCACCCCGAATGTGCCCGGGAACCCCATCACCTTCAACAACGCCTACATGCTCAATTATGGCGCCACTGGGACTCAGGGAACGAGTCCACAGACTGCACAGGTCATGGTCTATCAAACGACTGATTTAGGTCAAGCCGGCAACGTTCTTTGCGATGACGTGAGTTCCAAATGCATTACCTTGTCTGGCGGGTTGTTCAGTTTGACGGAAATCCAGTTCAACTATCCGGAGAACGTCTCGGGCAACACCTGCGCTGTGGGAGGAATGCTGACCTTCAATGGCGCGAGCTACGCCAACACGTCGGTCGGGGGCGGGACGTGCGACAACACCTTTGTATTTGAGAATGGCAAGCTCTTCGGAGATGTACCGGATGGGTGGACCCCGGTGCCATTACCCGGATCAATGCTGCTGCTGGGCAGCGCGATCCTCGGCGGCTTGTTGTTACGGCCGGTGCTACGGCGTCGCGGGGAAGTAATGTCAACCCTGGCGGGACCCCTGCCGACGTAAGCGAGGCGAGCCGCAGCGCCTTCGGGCGGCCAACGCGGCGGCGCAGCCGCAAATGAGGATCAGGTAAGCCATGGGCCGAGCCGTCCCATCCTCAAGGATCCCGATCAGCGCCCCAGCTATCGCCCCCGCGACATACTGCAGCGTGCTCATCAGCGATGTGGCGGTGGCGGCGTGGGCCGAATGACGACTGAGCGCGGCGACCTGTGCATTGGACGGGATGAAGCTATATCCCAGCGAAAACACGAGCAGCGCCGAAGACATCGACCAAGCGCCGGTGTGGCCGGTCCAAGCCATCAGGCTCAACGACGTCCCTGCCAGAATCCAAATCCAGATTCCGACGTTAAGCGCAAACACGGGGCCGCGATGACGCACTACCCAGCTGTTGACTCGGAAAAATCCGATCATCGCAGCGCCGAGTCCGGCGAGAACCAAGCCGAAGGCCGTAGGACTCAAGCCATCGTCGACCATGAATACAGACGGTACACCGGCAAGATAGGCAAATAACGCGGCCATGCCCAGGGCACCGATGCCGGCGTGAACCAAGAAGTCCGGCTCCCTCATGATACTGCCGTACAACCGTATGGCGGATGCCGTCGTCAATTGGGTACGCCGTTGTGGCTCAAGCGTTTCGGGCAAATGGCGGGCCACGAGGTAGAGCCCGGCGGTACCGTAGAGCGCGGCGACAACAAATATCATCCGCCAACTCGAGAAGAACAGCACCAGGCTCCCCAGCACGGGGGCTACCACCGGCGCCACCGACATGACCAGCAACACATCGGACATCAGCGTCGCGGCCAACGTCCCGTCGGCAAGGTCTCGCACCATGGCCCGCGGGACGACGATGGAAGCGGCGGCCCCGAACGCCGCAAGGGCCCGAAAGACGCAAAACTCCGCGGCACCGGACGCCACCGCGCATCCCAGCGATGACAGACTGTACAAAAGGAGACCGACAATGAGCGGCGCTCGCCGTCCGAATCGATCTGAGAGCAAGCCTTGCGCCAGTTGTCCCGCAGCGAAACCGGCGAAGTAACTCGCCAGCGTCAATTGCGGTACGCCCGCGCCAAAGCGCTGTGCGATCTGGCCAAACGCAGGTAGATAAATGTCGACCGATACCGGCCCTACCGCGATGACAAAACCAAGAAGATACGCGAGATGAGGTGGGCTCTTTGGATCCGTCGCTTCAGCCGTCACACTATGAGGCTTCCCGAGCGTTGAACCGCACGCGTATCTTCTCCTGTTGTGCTCCGCAGCAATGCGTGATGCAAGTCCATCAGCGCTACCCGGGGGAAGAGCCCGCAGTACTGGACCGTGCCCACTGATTCGCTTACTTTGTAATGCAGAAATCGGTACTGCACTTCACCCATCCATAACATAGAACAGCAGATAGCACGAATGAAGCCACTGGTCATGCGCGTCGCACTCATCATGGTCTTGCTGAGCGGCCTACATGGCTGCGCCGTACCGGCGATTGCGGTTCGATCCGCGGCTCTCTCATATGACGACACGATAGAGGACACGACCAACAAACTACTGGTGCTGAACATCCTGCGCGCAAAGGACAAGGCGCCGATGCACTTTGTTGAGATCCCCAGGATCAGCGAGACGATTCAGGCTACCGCGTCGGTGAGTGCCAACTACCCCTTCGGGCCGCTCAACAAGTCCTTGCAGCGCAACACGGTCACGCCTGGCCTGAGCGTACAGATGTCGCCAAATTTCGAAGTCGATCACGTCGATACCAAGGATTTTGTAACTGGCCTTGCGTCGCCGATCGATCCCAAGTTCGTCAAATACTGGCTGGACCGAGGCCTGGATCGGCGGATCGTGTTACTACTGTTTTTCTCTGCGGCCGACGTTATCGAAACCGCGAATGACACGGCCAACCACCCCATCCGTCACGTCATCAGGATCCGCAATTCGCCGCGGGACGCGATTGCCGACATTCGGGGTGGCGCGGCTACGCAGAGCGGTGACTGCGACTCCCGCTCTGATTTTCAGCACTACCTTCTCTTCATCAATTCCCTAAAAACGTTTTCCGCACGTTCGACGACGGAACGGCGGCTTCTTGCGGACAAGGTGTCCATGAGCGCCTTGAAGGACCTGAATTCCATCGCCTCACTTGACCCGTCGAAATATCAATGGACGAGAGATAAAGATAGCAACACTTATTCGATATATTCGATCTCCGCAGCTCCGCAAACAACTCTGTGCTATTCGAATTCTCCGGTAAATTCCACCAACGGCCTGCCGACTCCCGAAAACGCATGCGCTTACTCCGTTGTTGATGTTCCGTTGGACGAGTCAAGCGCAGCACCGGTCGCCGAATTGCCCGCGCTGCTATGGCCGCCCGATTCCCAGGCAGCAGCGCGGCCATCGGCTTTTTGCGCTCAATTCAACCGGTTCATCGCCAATCAACAGGCGTCGGGTACTGGAACAGCCAATCAGAGCAGCACATCCAACCCCAAGATGGAGTTGCGTCTCGAAACGCGCTCGGTTGGCGAGATCATTCAATTCCTTGGTGACCTGCTCGAGTACCAGGAGGCGCTCGACAGGTTCTCGCAAACGAATCCGGGGACTTCGTTGACTTTGAATCACCCGGTCACGTTTGGTTATTGCACACAAGGTCATACATCCGGCGCGGACAATAGCCCGGATTGTTCCGACATTTTTTTCCACCTGCAGCGAACCTCCTGCAACTCCAGGTTCACACTGACCTATCGCGGGACCAAGTATTCCGTGCCGAACTATAATCCCTTGGACGAAGCTGGCGGTTCAAGTTGTGCGAATGATACTTTACCCAGCGTGATCGACCCCAACGCGAAAAATCACACACTGGAAGTGTTAGCCGTCCTGAATCAGCTCATCGACCTGCAAAAATCCGCGCAGGACATACGAGCAACGCCGTACGTGCAGGTCGTCCCTTAGGGCCCGACGCTCGACGTACCTTGATGCCGTCCACCGTCTTCTTCACCGGTCATATGATCGATCGCCCGGACAGGGTGGCGCCGCGGTTTCCGGCGGCACGTGCGCCCGATATCGCGCGCCGCATTGCCTGCGAATTGGAGGCGGTACAGGCAACCGATGGCTTTGCGTCAGCGGCTTGCGGCGGGGATATCCTTTTTCTTGAGGCCATCATTGCGCGAGGCGGAAAGGCACATGTGACCTTGCCCTGTGCCGTGGAAGCATTCCGCAGGGATTGCGTGGATATCATCCCCGGGTCCGACTGGTCAGCGCGATTCGACCGTATCCTCGAGGCGGCCCACTCTGTAGAGGTTTTGGGAGAGCAGTACGCTTCCGACAATTCGATGGCCAGCGAGTGTTGCAACCGCGTTATGGCGGGACTGGCCGAACGTTGCGCGCAGAGCAACGGCGCGGAGGTGGTCGTCATCGCACTCTGGGACGGCCGACCGGGCGATGCGGTTGGAGGCACCCATTCCACCGTCGAGTACTGCGTTCGTCATGGATTCAAGATACGTCTGATGATGGATCTCTCACCTGCTGGAGCCCGTGAGACGCGGGAACTGACCCCCGCGCAGACTTTGGGCTCGGCAAAGAGGGCGCGGGCCGCAATACCCGAAGAGGCGCCACAGCAGATCTGCGCGGTCGTGTTTGCCGACGCCGTGGGTTTTAGCAAGCTTCGCGAACAGGAGGTTCCCCGCTTCGTGGAATACTATCTGTCCTGCGCGATGCGGATCTTACAGGCAACCAGAACCGTTCCCTTGGTGAAAAACACCTGGGGCGATGGTCTCTATCTGGTCTTCGAGTCCGTGCAAGAGGCGGGGCAGTTCGCTGTGAATTTCCGGGACAGCATCGTCTCTTCAGAATGGCGCCATTTTGGCCTGAGCAATCCACCGAACGTGCGGATAGGCGTGCACGCTGGACCGCTGTATCGATTTTATGATCCCGTAATAGGCCAGTGGAGCTACATCGGATCTCATGTCACACGCGCGGCGCGATTGGAGCCGAGCGCTGATGTGGGCAAAGTCTTCGCAAGTTTATCCTTTGTGGCTCTGGCGGCCGCAGAGCGCGTCACTGGATTCACCAGCCGGCCCGTCGGCCGTCGCATGTTGGTCAAGAACGCGGGCGAGCTGGAACTGTTCGAGCTTGAAAGTGTCAACGAGCAACGTTGACGCGTTCTGGGCCCGGGCCTGGCAGGGAATTACATCGGCAATTGTGGACCGCCCCCAAGGGCGAACAGCAGTTCCCTTTGGCTGTGTTGCGCCACGATCCTGCAGATCAATTGCAGGTTGGCAATGTGTCGCATCAATCCACCCTCAGCATCCTGGCCCGGCTGTCCCGAGAAAAGACGGGTGCGTACGAAAATCAGAGCGCGCGAGAATTCCGTCATTTCGACGATGCGCTCGTTCGTGTGTCGTCGAACATTGAACGAGTGCATTGCGGAGATCAGGGAGGGTAGCCAGACAGCGGTGATCTCGAGCAGCTCACGATACATTCCTGGCTTTGGGGTGCGGTGAGATATGAGTAGGTAGAGATTGGTCGCGAGAATCAATGCGAAGGTCACCACGGTGCCGACGTTAGTGATGCGTTCGTGGAGGCGACACCGACGAATTCCGCGATCCAGTTCGTGAAGAGTCGTACCAATTTCCGCTTTCAGGCGTTCTATCAACACGCCGTTGCTGCTTACCGCCTCGGACGATATGTCGCACTGGGCGGCGCGCCACAGCGACATTCCGGGGAAATCCATTGACGGAGTTTGTCCCAGCAGTTCCACGGCGGTCTGAAAGCGCTTGGATAGCTGTACTCCAGACCATACGCAGCCCTTCAGTAGCCACTTGTCCACCTTCATCCAATACATCATTCCGGCTCCAGCCAGAAGGAGCGCGCTATTGATCCCGATCAATGCAGCCGACCATTGCTGCGCTTCCTTTGCCGTAAACGCTGCCCCCAGTGCAATGAGAGCCAGCAGCGGCGGCAACCACGACAGGGCCGCGGACCAACGAGCGAATTGCGGGTGCGGTTTCTGACTATCCAACTGAGAAACCGGGCCGATCACGGTGTGACTGGATTCTGTGACTTGTCGGCTGATGAGACCGAAGTCGTTATCATCTGATTGGTACAGCCAACCGCCATTGGCAGCTGGAACCTGTCCTCGGTCTGGGCCGTAATCAAAGACTGCGTCATCCGACAAGATCGGCCAGGCGCGACGCACGTGAATCAAGCGCTCTGCCGCAATGAACGGCCCTACACGCCCAATAATCCTGTACGCGCCCAGAAACGTATGCTTGAGAATCGGATAGCGTTCGCCACTGCGTGTGGTGATTGCGACATCTCCCGGCCGGGCGGCAACGATTCCGTCAATGGTTTCGAACGACATCCGGTCCCGGATTTCCTCGGCATTTCGGATGTCGGGACGCGTCAGAACGTATAAAGGGCTTCCCACATGGCCGCGCACAAGTGCAGGAGTAGGTGGTGTTGTCTGGGAGACTTTGGCCTTTAACATCGCCCGATGTTCTCTTTCGGAATCAACCGTTCGCCGTGCTGAATGATACCGGATAGATAAAGTCCGCGTGGTTCGCTGGTTGAATATTATTGATCTCAATGGGACGTTGGTAGCACTGCGATTTGAAATCCTTCGTTCAGGGAGGGTTGGATCGCCGCGCTGTGAACCGGCTCCGGGAATGGGGTCAGTAGTCGCGCCTCTTATGAGTAATCGGCGCGCGGACTGCAATGAGGCGGATAAGCGAACTTTGCACAGACTTTTCGCGTTCCACTCGCGGGTAGCTAACTGGTGTCGGCTCGGCCAAATTGTTCGCTGGGTCAGTATGCAAACCGCCGGATGAAACAGCTAAGAAGAAATGGCGTCCCCCCGCAGCAGGTTCAGCTGGTCCGCCATCCGGCACCGCCCCACAACGTATGCGCCATAAGCGATTGATATATAGATGAATTAAAGGTCAGCCAAGTATGGAGACCGGTCGAGGGTCCCAGGTTTGCTGTCATGGTTACTGGAGCAATGGCAGAGCCTTT
>Ga0302302_1001964_pt1 | contig 12214 bp, 7 predicted proteins | sample III_Palsa_E1_3_FD_198766 | JGI IMG/M metagenome (GOLD analysis project Ga0302302, IMG submission 198766) | Peat permafrost microbial communities from Stordalen Mire near Abisko, Sweden - III_Palsa_E1_3 | ecosystem: Environmental > Terrestrial > Soil > Palsa > Peat permafrost | place: Sweden...
TTTGCCGGCCATGGGCAGGAAAAAGAGATTGGCCACGCCCACCCCGTAGATGGTTGCTACGAATGCAACTGCAATCCCTTTGCCTACCTCTTCTATCTTGTCCAGATGCTGCATTACCTGAATGAGCCCGAGAACGGCGCCCAGAATTCCGATGGTCGGTGAAAATCCGCCGGCCGATTCAAAGACCGCAGGCACGCGCTCTTCGCCTTCGGCGCGTGCGTCGAAAGTCAATGACATAATCTTGCGCAACTCATTAGGCTCGGTGCCATCCACGGCGAGAGTGAGTGCCTGGCGCAGGAATGGTTCGTCGATCTCTTGGAGGTCCGAATCCAATGAGACCACTCCAGAGCGACGGGCCTTGTTGGCAAACAAAACCAGCATATCGATGAGTCGCAAATTCTGCGCATTGGGATGAAAAAACACTTGCGTCATGCGCTGGAATGCTTCGAGAACTGTGGCTAGCGGAAACTGCAGCAAGACCGCGCCAAGCGTGCCGCCAAAGACGATCATGGCCGCAGTAGGCTGAAAAATTTGGCCAAGGTTGCCGCCCTCGAGCAACAATCCGGCCAGTATCCCCGCAACCGCGAGCAGGACTCCCCCAAAACTTGCCTTATCCATCGTTATGTCCTCGCCGGAATCGCAACATGAAACATCCTTTCCTCCGCCTTATCGCCTAAAGGCCTGTTCGCTATCGGGCGCTGGGCTCAAATCTCAGAAGGGACTCTTTACCGTTGTCCTCGTCGCCATTCACTCCCAGCGCATCCGAATTCACGCTGGTCATTGCGACAACCCGATTGAGATCGCCGTGGGCGCCCATCCTTGCTGCCACCGCGGTCAACAGATTGGCGCGATAGGCGAGGATTTTCTCGACAACCTCGGCGCAAGTTTCTCGCACAATTAGTTTTTCCCCATGAATCAGCGTCAACATGGTGTCAGGAGAAGATTCGGCAATTTTGATGAGATCGCTGTTCAGGATCATCGAGATTCCGTTGAGGCGCGTTACTTCAATCATGGTTGAGAGCCTCCTATCACCGAACCTATCGGCAGCAGAGTGCAAAGAGGATAGGCCGTTCTGCGCAGAGAATCGGCCTATGTTGGATTCAGAAGCGCTTCACGTGACCACTTCTAAAGTGATTCCGATCCAGGCCGATAGGAAAGCCAGATGCGGCGGTGGGTCTCCCACGCGGCACCCATGTTTAGGTGGGAGCGTGCGGCGGAATCAGCCGCAAATCCACGCATCGACCAGGAGTAATCCCATGGCATTGGGCGTACTGAATAACATCTCCGCACTGTACGCGGAAAACAGCCTGAACAACACCAACAACAGCCTGCAGCAGGTTTTGCAGCAACTGTCGTCTGGTTCGCAGATCAACTCAGGTTCCGACGATGCGGCTGGCTTGTCCCTCATCAATGGACTGCAGGCCAACTCCACAGCTCTTACCCAGTCTTCCACCAACGCGGCAGAAGGTGTAGGCCTCCTGCAAGTGGCGGATGGGGCACTCTCGCAAGTGACGAACCTGCTCAACCGTGCTGTTACGCTGGCCACTGAAACGGCGAACGGCACCCTCAACACGACCCAGGAGGCTGCGGCCAACCAGGAATATCAGTCGATTCTCTCCGAGGTGAACGACATCGGCTCGACCACCACCTACAACTCGCAGCAGGTTTTCACCGGCGCAGCTGCCGGCACCAATATCTATACCGGCGATTCTTCGACGGCCGGCTCCTCGATCGACAACCTCTACTTCGCGCCACTTTCTTCGACCACCGTCGGCGACTCCGGCGGCACCGTCGTGCAGAGCTCTTCGGGCCAGTTCGTCGATCTGTCCCTAGCGGCCACCAGCGTGTTGACTACGGCTGCTCAGGCTTCGGACACGGTTACCGGAAACCTGGTGTTTACCATCACCAACCCTGACGCAACTACAAGCACAATCACTACCACTGCTACCACCGTCAGCGGACTCATCTCGGAAATCAATAAAGATGGGATCGCGGGAGTTACGGCAAGTCTTACCACAGCCGGTGCTGTTGGCGATCCAGCCGGCGCCACCACGGCTTTGGCGGACACCGGTATCCTCATCTCCAACACCAACGGAAGTGTGGCGATCGCCGACGGCACTCTGCTGGATACCACCACCGCTGAAGCTGCAACCTCGCTTTTTGCCTCCACTAAGGCTACCGAGACAATCAGCTATCAGCGCGGCGCCAACGAGGCGACTTCCGATCTGGCAGCAACGGATCTGACCAGCCAGGGCAATGCACAGACGGCACTGACTACCCTCAACGCGGCCATCAGCAATGTAGCGGCACAACGGGGCTATCTGGGCGCGCAGGTCAACACCCTGGACGCCGTATCGCAGGTCGTAAATACGCAGCAGGAAAACATTACTTCGGCGCAGAACGCGGTCCAGGCCACGGACTACGCTGCAGCCACTACGGCCCTGTCAAAGTACGAGATCCTGTCGCAGACTGGCATCTCCGCTCTGGCCCAGGCCAACAGCATCCAGCAGGAAGTAACCAAGCTGTTGCAGTAACCGGCGCAGTTTGAAGCCCAGGCGGGGAAGGCAGCAAAACTGCGCCTTCCCCATCTCCACGCCCGCTCGATCGCCGCTCGATCGAGGAAGATGGAGCCGCAGTAAAGGGTTATGGATTCTCTAACGCGCCACCGAGCCATATTGGCCCTCCGGCTGCGTTCTAAACAGCGGAGGTTGCCATGGCAACAGTCGGAATAAGTTTTGGTTCGCCAACGGCCGGGACGGGCTTTGATGTGAGCACCACCGTCAGTGAAATCGTTGCCAACCTTCAAAATGTCGAGACACCATGGAAGTCGCAACTGGTTACGCTGCAGACGCAGGATACCGTGATCTCGAGCTTGGGTACGATGCTTTCCGCACTCTCGACCGACGTTTCACAGTTCACAGACTTCACCGGGGTGCTCTCACAAAAAGAAGGCTCCAGTTCTGATCCCAATGTGCTCGCGCTCAGCTCAGCGTCGACCTCTGCCATTGCGGGAACCCATACGATCATTGTGAATTCGCTGGCGTCAACCTCATCGGGCTACCTGGACCAGATCTCCAACGCCTCCGATACCCTTGCTGGATCGATCTCGATCCAAGTCGGCACGGGCGCCGCGCAGACACTCACACTTGATTCCAGCGACAACACTCTCGCCGGCTTGGCGTCAGCTATCAACTCGGCCGGCGTTGGCGTTACCGCGAGCGTGCTCACGGACACCACGGGTTCGCGGCTTTCACTGGTCTCCGGAATATCCGGCGCGGCTGGAGACATCAGTGTTACGTCCGCTATCACCGACTCCACCAACAGCACCGCACTCAACTACAATCTCGCCACCGCTGGCGCAGATGCAAACCTGACCGTGGACGGCGTCACCAACATCACCAGTGCCTCGAATACCGTGAGCAATGTCATCCCCGGTGTAACGTTTCAGCTGCTCGCGACCTCGCCAGTCACCAACGGCACGCCGGAAACAGTGCAGGTTCAGATCGTCAACGACACCGGCTCGGTCACCAGCGCCCTCGACCAGTTTGTCTCCGACTACAACACCGTGGTCAGCGCCATCAACACGCAGGAGAGCAACACGCCTTCGGGAACTCCGGAGCCTCTCTTTGGCACTCCTACGCTCTCTCTTCTTCAGCAGCAGATTCTTGGCGCCATCAACTCGACTTCGCCTTCAGGAACCTTGGCTCCGGTGACAAATCTCTCCGATTCGCTTACTGGCTCGCTGTCGATCGCCAGCGGCTCAGGCACGCCTGCAGTCTTCAATCTCAGTTCGCTCTCTGCGGCCGACCAGAATCTGAACGGGCTGGTCTCGGCGATCAACGCCGCTGGAATTGGCGTGTCTGCGGGTATCGTGACGAATTCCTCCGGCTCCAGTCTGGCGCTGACTTCTGAGACTTCCGGCGCGCTGGCCGTTACTTCCACGATTGCGGATGGAGCAACGACGCTGGCCTACACGCCTCAGGGGGACGTCAACAATCTTACCCAGATCGGTATCACCGTGAACGAAGACGGCACACTCTCGCTGAACTCTGCCGCGCTTACAGGCGAACTCAACAGCGACTACTCTGGAGTGCTCAGCTTCTTCCAGAACACAAACAGCTGGGGTGTAGACTTCTCGAATACGCTGAACAACCTTGGCACATCCAACATTGCCGGCACGCTGGCATTGTCCTTGAGTGCCGACAGCGCAAGCGAGTCTTCTCTGAATCAGAACATAGCCAGTGAGAATTTAATCATCGCTGCCGAACAAAGCAGTTTGACCATCGAACTCACTAGCGCCGACGAGATTCTTCAGGCCATCCCTTCCAATCTGGAAAACATCAACGAACTCTATTCCGCCATCACCGGTTACCAGGCGCCGACCGTCTCGTAGCGCCGCACCAGGAGCATTCATCCCAATGTCCACTTATCAGGAACGCTCACTCGACGGAGCCTCGCCGGTCGATCTCGTCGTGGCTCTGTATGACGGCATCATCCGTTTTCTGCACTCCGCGATCGTTGCAGTTGAGCGCGGTGACATTCGTGGTCGCAGGTTTGCCGTCAAGCGCGCGCTTGCGATCCTGATCCATCTGCAAGCGCGTTTGCGCATGGACATTGGTGGCCGGCCGGCGTTGGTTCTGAGCGAGTTCTACGCCTCGATGTTTGCGTTGATTCTGCAGGCTTCGGTGGGGGCTTCCGTCGAACGGTTTGAAGAGGTTATTGGCTGTGTGCGCACGATTCGTGACGCATGGAAGCAGGTCGCTGCCGAAACAGGCCAGGCAAGTCCATCTCCTCAGATCAACACAGCCAAGCCCCGCGTCGTCTCGTTGATCCCGGCATCCGTCGAGAGCGACCAGGCCTCTCGTTGGACCGCCTGACCTAGCCTGTCACCGACAACTCTTCTTCAAGCAGCTGCTTCTCGTACAAGCCAGCATAATAGCCGCCTCTGGCAAGCAGGTCTTCGTGGGTGCCCAACTCGATGATCCGACCATGAGCCAACACCGCGATCTGATCGGCATCGCGCACTGTCGAAATGCGATGCGAGATGAGGATCGTCGTCGAGTCCTTCGAATACTTGCGTAATCCCTGCAGGATTCGCTCTTCCGTGTATGTGTCGACGCTGGCCAGCGCATCATCGAGAATGAGTATTCGTGGATGCCTCAGCAGTGCGCGAGCAATGGAAGTGCGCTGCTTCTGGCCGCCGGAAAGCGTGACTCCGCGCTCGCCCACTACAGTATCGAAGCCTAACGGAAACTCCTCGAATTCGCGGCGAATGTACGCGGCCTCCGCGGCCTCCATGGTTTCTTCGTCCGTCGCATCGGGAGCTCCAAAGCGCAGATTCTCGCGGATCGTCTCGCTGAAGAGGAATGTTTCCTGCGGCACCACTCCAATGTTCTTGCGCAGCACCTTCAGCGGATACTCGCGGATCGGGCGGCCATCGATCCACAACGACTCTGCTTCTACATCCAGTAATCGCGGAATCAACCCAATGAGCGTCGATTTGCCCGAACCGGTTGGCCCCACAATCGCCAGTGTCGAGCCTGAAGAAACTTTGAGCGAAATGTTGTGGAGAACCTCTTTCTCTCCATATCCAAAGCTCAACTCGCGAAACTCGATCTCTCCACGCAGTTCAAGATCTTCGGGAATCGACCTATCTGACCTGCTGTCGTCGACGACTGGCTCGGAACGCAGAATCTCGTCGATGCGCTTGATCGAAGCCGTTCCGCGCTGAAAGAGATTGATCACCCAACCCACAGCGATAATGGGGAAGGTAAGCAGAATCATGTAGGTATTGAACTCAACAAAGCTACCTACATCGATCTTGTGCTGCAGCACCAGCCGGCCCCCGGCAAAGAGCGTGATGACCATGGCCACGCCGAGCACAAACTCGAGCGTGGGCCATAGCATGCCCATCAGTTGGACCAGCCGCAGCGCGCGGCCTATGTATTCCTGATTCGCCTTTTCAAAGGATCTGATTTGCGACTCTTCGCGGGCAAAGGCCCGAATCAACCGAGCGCCTGAAAAGTTTTCCTGTGCATGAGCAGTGATCTCGGAGAAGCTGGCTTGAATGCGTTCAAACCGCTCATGAATGCGCGCACCAAAGTACTGCACTAGGATGCTGGCGACCGGCATGGGTGCCAGCGCAACCAGCGTCAGCCACGGGCTGACGCGCAGCAAGAAATACAGCGCGAAGGCCGAGAAGAGAACCGTATTAGCGCTGTACATGATTGCTGGGCCGAGCAACTGGCGGACAGCATTCAAATCGTTGGTAAGCCGGGCCATGATGTCGCCCGTGCGATAGCGCTGGTAGTAGGCGTAGTCCTGCTTTTCGAGCTGGCGAAAGAGATCGTTGCGCAGGTCAAACTCGATCTCCCGCGAGATCCCGATCAAAATCCATCGAGACGCATACAGGAAGACGCCCTTGAGGAGGGCGATGCCGATCAGCAATCCAGCGTAGATGAGAATGATCCGCCTTGTAGCCGCAACATCGAGATTCTGGTGGTTCAGCGCGTTGACCGCCTGCTTCAGCACAATGGGAAAAATCACCCAGATGGCGTTGGTCGCCGTCAGCGCCAGGGTCCCCCGGAGGTATCCCCAGCGATAGTGCGCCATGTAGCGAAACAGCGGTTTCAGATCCCGAAGCATAGTCTCATTGTACCGGGCAGCGATGTAGGCCGGTCGTACGTTGCGCCAAATCAAACTGAGCTTCCCGGATTGGCGTCTACTATTGGATTCACTTCGAACAAGTTACTTCCGTGACGGTCACTATCTCCATCCTCCGTTTGCCTAGCAGTCGGGCGTCCCAGAGGTCTAAAGCCTGGGGTAGAATTAGTTAGCTTACCGATCCAACCAGAGGACCTTCGAATGCGCTTTTCCCAGTTGCGCCCGAAAGCTTGGGCGACTTGTGTATCCGTGTTGCTGCTGTTGTTTTCCGTCGCGGTTTCTGGCCAGGCTCCGAGCTGGTTGTTGGACGGACCAGCTTTCAGCGCTCCGGTCGACGATATCCAAAAAGCTGCAAGTAAAATTCCAGCCGAAAAGTTCGTGGACGCAACTGTTCTTTTCGAGCGTGACACCTATGTGATTGGAGCGGACGGCCGGCTTACTTATCGACATTCGATGATTTCCCGAATTGAGACGCAGGCGGGTATTCAGGCGTGGTCGGAGACATCTGAGCGGTGGGAACCCTGGTTTCAGAATCGGCCTGAGATGCAAGCCAGAGTCATTGACTCAGATGGCAAAGTCAGTCAACTGGATCAGAAAACAATTACCGACGGTCCGGCAGCGGAGCAGGATAGCGATACTTACACAGATGCCCGGATCCGGAAAGCCCCTTTGCCGGGGCTTGCAATTGGGGCAATTATTGAGGAAGAGTCCGTCCTTGAGGACAAATCTCCATTCTTTTCCGCAGGCGGCGTGTATCGCGAATTCTTCTCGCGGAATGTGCCGGTTGTTCGTTCTGAGCTGATCGTAGACGCGGCTGATGGGCTCAATCTGCAATACGAGACGCACCTGCTTCCCAACGTGACAGTGACCGATGAGCATCGGGGCTCTGTACGTCATTTGCAATTCGTGCAGGGATATCTGCCAGCCCGCGAGAACTCCGACATCAATTTGTGGACGCACAACTTTCTCACCCCAATGATCGAGTTTTCGACAGGCGAATCCTGGGCCACCGTGGCCAGCGCCTACCGGCGACTGGCGGAAAGTCAGATCGATCCAGCCAGCGTCAAGTCGCTCGTACCTGATCCTCCGTCCTCCGGCCGCTTGGAGACGATTCAGCACATCGTATCTCTCTTGCACAAGGACATTCGCTATACGGGCATCGAGTTTGGCGAGGCCAGTTTGCAGCCCCAACCTGCCGCGGAAGTGCTCAAGCGACACTATGGCGATTGCAAAGACAAGGCAGCGCTGCTGGTGGCGATGTTGCGGGCCACAGGAATTCAGGCATACCTGGCTTTGTTGAATGCCGGGCCGGGCCTCGACGTTTCCCCTGATTTACCGGGGATGAACCGGTTCGACCATGCCATTGTCTATCTTCCCGCGGACGGTAAAGGCGTTGACGCCCTATGGATCGATGCAACGGCAGAGTATGCACAAGTCGGCGTCCTTCCATCGATGGATCAAGGGCGAATGGCGCTGATCATCTCCGAGGGAACCGATGCGCTGAAACAGACTCCCGACGCCAGGCCTGAGGACGATGTCTTGACCGAACTGCGGGATGTCGTATTGGCTGAGTATGGTCCGGCGCATATCACCGAGACTTCTCTGACGCACGGCGAGGTAGATGAGAACTATCGGTCGGATTTTGGCTTGGCCGATACAAGAAAGCAGAAAGAGAACCTGGAGGGTTATGCCAAGCGGCAGTACCTGGCGAAGGCGCTTACCAGCGTCGAGCACGGCGACGGGAAGGATCTGTCAAAGCCTTTTGTGCTCAAGCTGGATATGGCCGAGGCGAAGCGTGGTAGCACCGTCCTGACCGATGCCGTCGTGGCAATCCCCTATAGCGGCCTCTTCAGCCGCTTGCCGAATTGGTTTACGACCGATCCGAATCCCAATGGCGACAAGCCGACCCCACAGCAGGAAGAAGACCAAAAAAAGGCCGTGCTGGCGCGGACGACCGACTACGACGTCCATCCGTTCATCACTGAGTGGCGCTATAGAATCACGCCGCCGCCGGGCTTCATCCTGAGAGCATTACCGGAAGACAGTACGGCGAACCTCGGACCGGCCAAACTGACTCAACACTACGAGATGGACAGTCATGGAGTGATCACGGCGGCTTTGCGCTTTGAAACGAGCAAGACCAGGTATTCCCTTGACGAGGTATTGGCGCTCCGAGATGCGGTATTAGCGGATTACAAGAAAGACATGATCATGGTCTCCTTCGATCAGGCAGGATCGAAGTTTCTGACTGCCGGAAAGATCCGCGAGGCGCTGGCAGTCGATCGAGAACTGATCGAGCGGCATCCCAAGGAAGCCCTGCATCACGCACAGATTGCGTATGCATTTCTGCAAGCCGGCATGGGAGACAAGGCACGGGAAGAGGCAGAGGCTGCGACCAAGCTCGATCCCAAGTCCGCGGTGGGTTTTCAAACGCTCGGATGGGTTTGCCAATTCAATGCAATCGGGATTCAAAGAGCTCGAGGCTTCGATTGGGACTGTGCCGCGGCGGCCTACAAGAAGGCACTTGAGATCGAGCCGGATGACACCAACTCTGCTTTGAACCTTGCAATCCTCGAAGAATTCGATCATTCGGGCGAACGATATACCTCCGGGGCACATTTGGCGGACGCGATTCGCGAGTACGCGACGGTGAAAGAGAAAGACAAGGCTGTTGGAGAACATTACGAAGACAACGTGCTTTTTGATCTGCTCTACAGCGGTCAATACAAGGAATTGCTTGCCCAGCTCGACAAGCTTTCATCGTCGGCAACTCGTGATGCACTGAGCATCACTGCTTCGGTTGCTCAGCAGGGTGGTCCGGCGGGCATCAAAGTCGGGATAGCGCGCGCGGATCGCCTGACCTCCGGAGCGCAAGGGAGAAGTTCGGCACTTGCTACTGCCGGCAATGAGCTTCTCCATCTCCGGCTCTATCCGGAAGCCGCGGAGATCCTCTCTGCTGCCGTGACACAACAGATTGGAGTATTTCGTCAGCTGGTTCCTTGGAACAAAGAGTTTCTGCCGGCCAGCGATCCTCGAAGCACAGTGCAACGCATGTTCATGGCAATCGTGATCGGAGACTATACCGACAGTATGATGGAGGGGCTGCTTGCACGGCATGCCTATGGTTCAGAGCTGGCCTGGAAGAGAAACCTGGAAAAGGTGGATCAAAGCAAGGGATTGTTGCAGGCCTATGCGGAGCAGTCGGGGCTGCCCGCCAACGTGTTGCTGGATGTGATGACAGGCAATCTGAAATTGAGTTCGGAGGGAGATGACCGGAGCGGGCACAAGGTTTCCATGCAGAGCCTGGGGTCACAGGCTCAGCAGTTCTTTGTAACCAAGGAAGATGGCGTCTACAAGGTCGTTACAGATGGCAAGGACTTCTCAGAAGCGGGCAACGAAGTTCTGTATCTATTGGCTGCGGGCCGCGACGATGAGGCGCGGTCTCTACTCAACTGGATGCGTGACCGCGTGCACAAGGGCGGCGGAGACGATCCCCTTGTTGGGCCATTGCTGCCACGGTTCTGGACTGTCGGCGACGCCGGGGACGCAGAGGCAATGAAGCTGGCAGCTGCATCCCTGATCGCAACTTCGCCAAGCTCGGTGGCGAGCCTTCTGGAGATGCTTCCTGCGATTCGGTCGCAGTGGGAAAAAGAGGCCCGTGAAGCAAGGCGCACCGACCTGGGGCTTCTGTTGGGCTATGCATACAGCGCGGTCCAGGATGGAGCCGGTCTGAAGAAGGTGAGCTCCGAGATACTTGCCCAGTATCCGGACTCCTATGTAGCAATCGAACTTGCGGGTGACGCGGACTTGCTGAACAAAGATTGGTCCGACTGGAACCAGATGTTAGACCCACGCGTTGCCAAACATCCAGACGATGAAAATCTGCTTCGATTGAAACAGAGGTCGGCTGAGGCTCGGGGGGACTTTGCTGCGGCCCGTGCCACAGGCCAGCTATTGATGGATAAGGGCAAAGCAAACGCAAACGATTACAACGGGTACGCCTGGACCGGATTGTTCGACGGCAAAGTGGACGCTGCGGTTGTGAAGGCAGCGCAACAAGCCAATATGCTAGGCCAGAACGCGAACTTTGGAGAGATCCATACGCTGGCCTGCATCTACGCTTTCCAGGGCAAGACAAGTGAGGCTAGGCAGCTCTTGCTGAAGGCGATGACCGCTGGCAACTTCTCCGAGCCAAATTCGGAGATATGGTATGGCTTTGGCTCAATTTACGAACAATACGGTGTCAAGGACGCGGCCATGGAAGCGTATCGCAAAGTTGAGAAGCCGGAAGGTGCGATTAGTCCAACAAGCACGTACATTCTGGCCCAGGCGCATCTCAAGATCCTGGGCGCGGAATAGCCGCAGAGGGTTAAAGCCCCGCCGCCACTGGAAGCGGAGACGAATGCGCTGCTCTACGTGGGCGTCCGCAGTAGCAGATACCCGCCCGTAAGTCCGAAGAGAATGTCCGGTGACCAGGCAGCGACGGCTGAAGGCAGGTAGTTGACGTAGCCCATATCGTCGGAGAGCGCGGCTACGACGAAGTAAGCCAGCGCAATCCCGATAGCCCATGCAACGCCGGTGAGTGAGCCGCGGCGGCCCATGGAGAGAGCAAAGGGAATCGCCAGTACGGCCATCACGATCGTCACCAGCGGATAGGCGAGCTTGTGATAAAGCTGCACGCGCAGGCGCATGGTGTCGAAGCCGCTCTGCTGCAGATCGCTGATGTAACGCTGCAGTTGGCCGAAGTTCATCTCCTGTGATTGCAGGTTTTCTTTCTTGAAATAGCTGGGTTCTTCATGCACCTCGGCGAAGGTTGTGTATTGAAACTCGCGGAATTCATCGACATTCGCGCCCTGCATAGTGCGCTCCCAGCCATTCTCAAAGCGCCAAGTGTGCTGGTCTATATCCCACACGGCGCGCTCGGCGTAGATTCGCCTGGTCAGCGCAAAAGTCTTCGGATCAAACTCGAAAAGCGTGATGTGGGCGAAGGCGTTTTGATCCGGATCGAAGAACTGATAGTAGAAGACACGGTCGGGCTCGCCTGCATGCTGCTGGCCGAAGATCCATTTCTTATCTGGATTGAGTGTGGTCTGCGCCGGTTTACCTTTGATGATGTTGCGCAATGCCTCCTGTTTGCGATTGGCCTGAGGCAGGTAGTACTGGTCAAAGGCAAACAGACCGCACGCCAGTATTGCAGCAATCATCACGACTGGAATGACCAGCCGATAGATGCTGATGCCTGTGGCCTTCATCGCAATCAGCTCGCTCGACCGATTGAAGAGGCCGAAGGTGACCAGCACGGCGATCAGCACGCTTAGAGGCGTTATCTGGTATATCATGCTTGGCGTCAGATTGAGCAGGTAATCGCCCACCGTCGCCAGCGGTGTGTGGTTGCGCAGAATGTCGCCAATGAGTTCGAAGAAGGTAAATACAAGCATCATCAGCACAAAGCTGGAGAGCACCATTGCAAACATCTTGAGGAACTCGCTCAGCACATATTCGTCGAGGATGAGCGGGAAGCCTTTCGGCTTGAAGCGGTGCAGAGTGCGGC
>Ga0302302_1001966_pt1 | contig 12212 bp, 11 predicted proteins | sample III_Palsa_E1_3_FD_198766 | JGI IMG/M metagenome (GOLD analysis project Ga0302302, IMG submission 198766) | Peat permafrost microbial communities from Stordalen Mire near Abisko, Sweden - III_Palsa_E1_3 | ecosystem: Environmental > Terrestrial > Soil > Palsa > Peat permafrost | place: Sweden...
TTTCTGGATCTTCTCGACCAGCTCTTCGCCGCCGAAGAACTCAGCGCCGGCAGCCTCAGCCTCTTTGACCTTATCGCCCGAAGCAATAACCGCCACAACCTTCGACTTGCCGCCCAGCCCGTGGGGCAGAACAACTGTGCCGCGAACCATCTGGTCGGCGTGACGCGTATCAACACCCAGCCGCATGGTCAGGTCGACAGTCTCGTCGAACTTGGCGTACTTGGCCTTCTGCAACAGGGGAATCGCATCGCCGATCGTATAAGGACGCTGCTCAACAAGCGCGCGCGCCTTCGTAATATTCTTGGATAGCTTCTTTGCCATTATTTCCTCGTCTCCCACCCCGTACCTAACGCCTTTCCGGCGAAGGTCTTGCATTGAACCGCAAGGGCGTGGTCCCGACTAGCCTGCATAGGAGTGCAGACAACCTTCTAAGTATGCCGGATTTCTGGAAATCGGTCAAGATTTTACTGAGCGGAGTCGTCTTAGTGACGCGTGCTCAAACCAAGGATGGTCGGGTATTACCCATTTTGTTTCCGAAACAGAATGGACTTTGACGAAGCTGAGCCCGTTCCAAACCCAACAAAAGTCAGCCTGCCACCACTCTCCACCACCATCCGGCCTATAGGCTTGATTAAAGTTGCGTACGATCGTCGAGCCAATTCCTAAATCCTTAGCCTTACGCTTCGCTGAACGAATTGTCGGGCAATCCCAGCATTCGCCGTGCCCATCTTGGGGATTACCTTCCGAGTCTCGTGTCGCGCGATAGGAGGGCGAATAAATTGTGTAATCCACGTGTACAAGCCGCATTGCACCTACCCCCACACCCGCCCCAACTCCAGCACAAACCCCGACACCGGCCCATCCCCCTCCACCGCACTCCCACCCTCCAGCACCTCAGCCTCGCGCCCCAGCCGATAAATCTCCACCGCCTTCCGCGACGGATCGACCAGCCACGCCACCGCCGCGCCATTCGCAACCCACAACCGCATCTTGGCTTGTAGCTCGGAAAGGCTATCGCTAGGCGACCGCAACTCGATCACAAACTCCGGGCAGATCGGCGCAAACCCCTCCTGCTCTTGCTTGCTCAGCGCATTCCAGCGCGGCCACGCAATCCAAGCCGCATCCGGGCTGCGCATCGAACCGTCCGGCAACGTAAACCCGGCATTCGAATCGAACGTCGCACCGGAGTTCGTCTCCCTCGCCCAGGCCGCGAGCTGATAAATTAGCTCAGAGTTCGTGCGCCCCGTCCCACTTCCACTCGGCGACATCAAAATGAGCTCTCCGTTCGCATCGCGCTCCACGCGCACCATCTCGTTCGCCGCGCAGAAACGCATCAGCTCTTCATCCGTCATCGGACGTTCAAACCGTAACCGCACCGGTTGATCGATCTCTGGCAGAGCGACATTCATAGCAACAGCTTACTCTCGCTGACATCTGCCATTCACTAAAATCAGCATCAGAGGAATTACGCTGTCGTATCGCACCTGATCATCTCCGCAACATTGCCGACCCAAACATCCAACACACACAAGGAGAACAACAATATGCAAATGGGAATGGTAGGCCTCGGAAGAATGGGCATGAACATGGTGCAGCGCCTCATCAAAGCCGGTCATCAATGCGTCGGTTTCGACAGTAACCAAGCCACCATCGACACCCTCACCAAGCAAGGCGGCTCCGGCGCCACCACCCCAGAAGACTTCGTCCAGAAGCTCACCACTCCCCGCGTGATCTGGCTCATGGTCCCCGCCGCGGTAGTCGACGACGTCATCGCCAACCTCCTGCCCCACCTCCAGCCCGACGACATCCTCATCGACGGCGGCAACTCCTTCTACCAGGACGACATCCGCCGCGCCCAAGCCCTCCAGCCAAAGTCCATCCATTACCTCGACGTAGGCACCAGCGGCGGCGTCTGGGGAGCCGACCGCGGCTATTGCCTCATGATTGGCGGCTCCGACGCTCCCTTCCAGCGCTGCGAACCCATCTTCAAATCCCTGGCTCCCGGCATCGACGAAGCTCCCCGCACACCCGGCCGCGAAAATCTCCCCGGCACCGCCGAGCACGGTTATCTCCACTGCGGCCCCCACGGCGCCGGCCACTTCGTCAAGATGGTCCACAACGGCATCGAGTACGGCATGATGGCCTCCTACGCCGAAGGCCTCAACATCCTCCACCACGCCAACGCCGGCAAAACCAAGCAAGACTCCGACGCCGAAACCACCCCGCTCCGCGATCCCGAGCACTACCAATACGACATCAATCTCACCGACGTCACCGAAGTTTGGCGCCGTGGCAGCGTCGTCTCCTCCTGGCTACTCGACCTCGCCGCTGCCTCGCTCCTCGAAAGCCCCGACCTCAGCAAGTTCGCCGGCCGCGTCTCCGACTCTGGCGAAGGCCGCTGGACCGTCAAAGCCGCCATCGACGAATCCGTTCCCGCCCCAGTCCTCAGCGCCGCCCTCTTTGATCGCTTCAGCTCCCGCGGAGAAGCAGACTTCGGCGACAAACTCCTCTCCGCCCTCCGCTACGAATTCGGCGGCCACCAGGAAAAGAAATAGCCCAATCCTGATCGCGACAAACGACCCAGGGGAGAGCTAAAAGCTCTCCCCTGATCGATTGCGGCCCTGATCGCCAACGAAAACCGGCGAAGTCGAACACGGCCAATGGGTTGCCCATCCCCGCAACTTTATTTTCGTTATGTTCAATTTTGACCAACGGACCAACTTAAAATGAATGATCCTTTAGATGGAGTCGCTCTGGTAGTCGTATTCGGGCCATATTCACCGGGCACGTCTTGACCCGCAAGTGGCGCCGAGGGACCGCCACATGCCAGCCACGAAAGGACACTCTATGAAGACCAAAAGTGATCCCAAGTTTACCTATACTGACTTCCTGAATACTGAAGGCCCAGGTCGTAAACTCGTCCAGCTGAAACCCACCGGCGTGTTCTTCTCCCAGGGAACCGAGTCCAACTGCGTCTTCTATCTCATCGCAGGCCGCGCCAAGCTCACCGTCGTCTCCCAGGCCGGCAAAGAAGCCACCATCACCCTGCTGGTCCCAGCCGAGTTCATTGGTGAGGAATCCATCGCCGGCGCCGGCGGTCTGCGCATGTCTACCGCTTCCGCCGTCACCGCCTGCACTGCCATGAAGATCAATCGCGACGAGATGATCCAGGCCCTACACGAGGACCACACCTTCTCCGACTTCTTCCTCCGCTTCCTCCTCGCCCGCGGCATGAAGACCCAGGCCGACCTCGTCGACCAGCTCTTCAACTCCAGCGAAAAACGCCTTGCCCGCACCCTCCTCCTCATGGCCGAATTCGGCAAGCCGGGCGAGCCCGAAACCCTCATCCCCGCCATCACCCAGGAAGCCCTCGCCGAAATGATCGGCACCACCCGCTCCCGCGTCAGCTTCTTCATGAATCGCTTTCGCAAACTCGGCTTCATCGAATACAACGGCCGCATCCGCGTCCACAAATCGCTGCTCAACGTCGTCCTCCACGACCAGTTCGGTGGCCATAACTCCGAACGCCCAGCGATGGAAGTCGAAGAGCGGACCCGCACCGTCCCCATCAAGCCGGCGGCACCCAAAAAAGCGCGCCCAGCAGCTGATTAGTCACACCAATCTGCTGCAAATGTTCGCTTTTGAACAGCCAACTTTCGCGACCCGTGACAATGTGGATTCACGCTCCCTTCGCCCACCAGACAGAAAGGACCTCCTTATGTCTAAGAAGACTGACCTCAAGCTCCTCATCGTTGAAGACGAACCGGATGCACGCCAACTCCTGAGCCAGATCTTCGCCATGCGCGGCTTCAACGTCCGCTCCGCCGCAGACGGCTTTGCCGCACTCCACATCATCCGCTCCGCCGCGCCCGACATCCTTCTCTCCGATCTCAACATGCCGGGCATGTCCGGCTTCGAGCTCCTCTCCGTCGTCCGCCGCCTCTACCCCCAGATCCACGTCATCGCCACCAGCGGCGCCTACTCCGGCAACTCCGTCCCCAAAGGCATCGCCGCCGACAGCTTCCACGAAAAAGCGTCCGGCCTCGCAAGCCTCTTCGAGCTGATGGATATGGCCGCCCTCCTGGGTCACACCTCGTTCTTCTCGCACCGCACCCACACACCCCTCTGGATCGACCTCGAATCGCGCATGCCCTTCGAAGCCCACCACGTCCTGCTTAACTGCCCCGCCTGCCTCCGACCCTTCCGCCAGACCGTCGAAGAAATCAACGCCGAGATCCGCGAGACCACCTGCCTCTTCTGCGGCGGCAAGGTCGACTACGCCATCGCACTCGCTATCAAACCCAAAATCGTTCCCAGCGAGCCCAGACCCATACCCACCGAATCTCTCGCACCCGTAGGCGAATATCCCGCCGACTCCCTCAGCGCACGTCGCGCCTGATCCCTTCACCCTCCGCCCTCTTCAAGCTCATCCAGTTTTCCCCCCGCGGCATCCGCCAACCGCAGCGACGACCCCTCGTCCTGCCCGCCGCCTGAAGCTTCGTTCACCTCACCGCTCGTCTTCTTTGCATCGTCGATTACCTATCCCCTCCCTCAACTTTCGTGGATACTGTTACCTACGCATGCGCTCCGAGCCCCTCACGCAGTCAAATCCTCAGCGCCTCCTCTACCCCGACGCTTTCCCGCCAACGCCGCGCCGCGGCCTCGCGCACTATCTCGAGCTCGCAGTCACCTTCCTCGTCCTCCTCCTCTTCTCCTGGCTCGGCATCAAGCTCTCCAATAGTTCTGAGGGTGTCGCCACCATCTGGTTCACGAATGGCATGCTCTTCGCCCTCGTCATCCTCCGGCCCCGCCACCTCTGGATCCAGTACTTCGCCATCGGCCTCTTCGCCGACACCCTCGCCGACGTCCTCTACGGCGACCGCTTCGCCCTCGCCTTCGGTGTCTCCCTCGCCAACTCCGTCGAAGTCATCCTCTCCGCCCTCGTTCTCACCTACGTCTTCGGCAGCCCCTTCAACCTCTCCCGCCGCAGACCCCTGGTCGGCTTCCTCTTCATCGCCGTCACAGGCGCGACCGCTGTCACCAGCGCTCTCGGCGCCTCCTGGACCCTCCTCTTCGTCCAAGCCGGTCCCTGGCTCACTCTCTTTCGCACCTGGTGGCTCGGCGACATCCTAGGCATGTCCATCATGGCGCCCCTCACCTTCATCCTCCTTCGCCCCGGCTTCTTCCACATGCTCCACCGCCGACGGCTCCTCAACACTCTCGGCCTCCTCCTCATCCCCGCCCTCGCCACCCTCTTCGTCTTCACCGATAGCCGCGACCCCCTCATCTTCCTCATCGTCCCCGCACTGCTCGTTGTCGTCTTCCGCCTCGGATTTCCCGGCACGGTCCTCGCCATCTGCGTCGTCGCCCTCATCTCCATCCCCCTCACCATCCACGGTTATGGGCCGCTCATGCTCGTCGCCGACCACCGAATGCTTCACCGCATCGTCGACGTTCAGATCTTCCTCGCCGTAGCGCTCTTCACCTGCTTCCTCGTCGCCACCTTGCTGGAAGAGCGCACCGAGCTAGAAGTCTCCCTCCAGCAAAGCGAAGCTCGCTATCGCCTTCTCGCCTCGCTCGACGGCCTCACCGGCCTCGCCAACCGCCGCTCCTTCGACGAGCGCCTCCAGGACGAATGGGGCCGCGCCCTCGTCGCCAACCAGCCCCTCTCCCTCCTCATGATCGACGTCGACCTCTTCAAGAAGTACAACGACCTCTTCGGCCACATCAACGGCGATAACTGCCTCCGTCAGATTGCCAACATCATTGCGGACAGGATCCCACCCAGCCTTGGCGAAGCCTCCCGTTTCGGCGGCGAAGAGTTCGCCGTCATCCTCCCCAACGCTGACAGCACCTGCGCCATGGCCGCCGCCGAAAGCCTCCGCGCCGCCGTCGCCGCCATCAAACTTCCCCACCCCGGCAGCCCCTGGCATCTCCAGACCATCAGCATCGGCGTCGCCGTCGCCGTCCCCGAAACCGGCCAGTCCCCCGTCTCCCTACTCAACGCCTCCGACAGCGCCCTCTACCTCGCCAAGCTTCTCGGCCGCAACCGCGTAGAATCCAACCTCTCCGACTTCCCCGTCCCACTGGAACCCCAGGAGCCCGGGCTCCCCGCCACACCACGAAGGCGAAGAACCGACTACGAGTAATCCCTCTTGACACACCCCCGCCCTCCCGCCTACTCTCTTCTCCAGCGAGGCGAAGAAATGGCGAAAACCAAACTCACCCCCAGCTCCCTCTTTCCCATCCTCAACCAACACCCCGGCCCGCGCCTCCTCGGCATGGCCCGCCTGGCAGCCGAGTCCACCCACACCGACGACGGCCACCAAATCGAGTTCCGCACCCTCCAACCCCGAACAATCCTCAACCGCTCCGTCTCCAAGCGGCAGCTCAAGAACTACTGGACCATCAACCCCTACCGCGGCTGCGAGTTCGGATGTAAATACTGCTACGCCCGCTACACCCACGAATTCCTCCAGCCAGCCCCGATCAACACGCCCCCACCCGGCACACACGACATCCCGCAACAGCCCTGGGCCCTCGCCTTCGAGCACGAAATCTACCTCAAAGAAAACGCAGCGTGGCTGCTCGAGCAAGAACTCCGCCACGTAGACCCCACCGAAGAGATCGCCATCGGAACCGCCACCGATCCTTACCAACCCATCGAACGCAGAGTAGGCATCACCCGCTCTCTCCTCGAAGTCTTCGCCCGCCAAAAAGGCCTCCGTATCGGCATCATCACCAAGTCCTCCCTCATCACGCGCGACATCGACCTCCTCCAGCAAATCGCCGCGAACAACACCTTAGTCATACACCTCACGATAACCACCACCGACGCCGCGCTAGCCCGCAAGCTGGAACCCCGCGCCCCCCGCCCCGACCTCCGCTTCGCCGACCTACGCAAGCTCTGCATCGCCGGCCTCAACGCCGGCGTCCTCTGCTCCCCACTCCTTCCCGGCATCAACGACAGCGTAGCCTCCATCGACTCCGTAGCCGAACGTGCCTCCGCCGCCGGAGCCTGCTTCCTCGGCGCCCACCCTCTCTTCCTCAAATCCTGCTCCCGCCCCACTTGGCTAGCCTTCATCCGCGAACACCTTCCCCACCTTGCCGACGACTACAACCGCCGCTTCGCCAAGGCAGACTTCGTCGACGCCACTTACCGCAACCGCATGGCCACCCTCACCCGCCAGATCTGCCGCAAGCATCACCTCTACGAGCGCAACTCCGAAGCCCACCTAACCCGCGACCTCTCCACTCCCCAACCGGCCAGTTCCCAGGCCGCCGGCAAAGAATCCGCCAACAAACAGTCCGCCGCCCGCAAACCACCCATCCCCGTCCGCCCCGAAGATCTCCAACCCAGCCTCTTCGCCACCAGCTAACCCACCCCTTCCCCACCAACCCCCGTCATCTCGACCGAAGCATCGCGCTCTTCGCGATGCGCAGTGGAGAGCTCCCTGTATTTGCACCTGCACCTGCACCTGCACCTGCTCTTGCACTTGTTCTTGCACTTGTTCTTGCACTTGCACTTGTTCTTGCACTTGCACTTGTTCTTGCACTTGCACTTGTTCTTGCACTTGCACTTGTTCTTGCACTTGCAGTTGCTCTTGCCTTTCTGGCTATCATTCCGAGCGGAGCGAGGAACCTGCTTCTAGCGCGCGAAGCGCGCGTCCGTTCGTCCGTCCCGCCAACGCAACTTCCCTAACCCAGCAGCGCCAGAATCTCATCCCGCCTCGGCATCGACGGCGCCGTCCCCGCCCGCGTCACCGAAATCCCCGCCGTCGCGCACCCAAACCGCGCCGCCTCCAGCACCGACCGTCCCTCACTCAACGCCGCCGCAAACCCGCCACAAAACCCATCGCCCGCCCCGGTAGTGTCGAGCACCGCCCCGGCCTTGAACACCCCCACCAACACCGCCGCCTCTCCCTCGACACACACCAGCGCCCCCTTCTCCCCCATCGTCACAATTACGCACTTCGCGCCCCGCCCCATTAGCACGCACGCCGCCGCCTCGGCTTGCACCACGCTCTCCACCGGCATCCCCGTCAACAGAGCCGCCTCACTCTCATTCGGAATCAAAAAGTCAGCCAGCCCCAACACTTCATCGCCCAACGCCTGCGCCGGTGCCGGATTCAGAATCGTTCGCACGCCAGCCTCGCGCGCGATCCGCAACCCACACTCCACCGTATCCAGCGGCAGCTCCAGCTGCGTCAGCAAAACCCGCGCCGACCGAATCGCTTCACCCGCCGACTCCACATCTTTCGGCCTCAGCGTAAAGCAAGCTCCCGGCACCACAATAATGGCGTTCTCTCCGCGAACCTCATCAATCATGATCACCGCCGACCCCGTCGCCGTCTCGCAGTTCTCCACCAGCGACGCATCAATCCCATCCGCCGCCCACGTCTCCCGAGCCAGCCTTCCAAACGCATCATCGCCCAACCGCGAAAGCATTTGCACCGCCGCCCCCGCCCGCGCCGCCGCTACCGCCTGGTTCGACCCCTTACCACCGGGCCCCAGCGCAAACCCGCTCCCCATCAACGTCTCGCCCCACCCCGGTAGTCGAGCCGCACGAAACGCCACGTCCGCCACAAAACTCCCCAACACCACAATCTTCTTCGCCATACTCTCCATCTCAATCATTCGCAAACAGCGTCTCGCCGTAGTGCTCAACCAACGGGAACGGCTCGTAAAAATGATGCAGCAACTCGCGCCATCGCTCATACCGGTCGGAGTGCCGAAACCCAATCGTATGATCCTCCAGGCTCTCCCATCGCACCAGCAGCAGGTAACGATTCCGCGTCTCCATGCAGCGATGCAGATCCAGCGACACAAATCCTGGAGTAGCTTCGATCAGCGGCCGTGCTGTCTTCATCGCCTGCTCAAACGCCCGCTCCTCGCCGCCAATCACGTTCAGCACCGCCGCTTCAAGAACCACAATCCCTCCGCGCACTACATGCCGCCAATCAAGCAGCCTGCCGCGAAACAACCATTATGCCCGACCCACCGCGTCCGTCGTCGGATACCGCTCACGCCGCTCGCTTCCGCATGTGATTTCATCCCGCCTGTGGCAAGATAGAAACGATCCAACAAGTCGGCACTCTGACCGACGCATCATCAACTCGCCACACTTGCAAGTTCTCCCATGCGAACCCGGAAGCTCCCTCACCACCAGCAACCTTCGCGGAGACCGCTCTCATGAACCACTCGAATCAAGACCAGCCCCATCAACTAACCCTGGAACCACTCCCCGATCCCGCCTTCGGCAAGCTCTCTCCCCAAGCGCCTCCCGAGCTAGCAGCCTTCGCCTTCCTCATCGGCAGCTGGCAATGCAACGCCCGCATCAAATCCACCCGCGGCGACTGGCAGCGCTTCGAAGCCCAATGGCTCGGCCGCTTTATCCTCGACGGCCACGCCATCGCCGACGAGTACCGCATGACCAACCTCTCCGGCGATCTCATCGTCCTCGGCATGAACGTCCGCACCTACGACGCCGACACCCGCACCTGGAACATCAAGTGGCTCAATGCCCTCACCGGCGCCTGGACCGACCTCGTCTCCCAAGACCTCGGCGGCGTCCTCCTCAACCACGATCACGGAAGCGGCTACTCGATCACTTACGCCTTCAAAGAACCCACCGCCGCCCATCCCTATACCCGCGCCACGTACACAACCCACTCCCCCACCCACTTCACCTGGAAAGGCGATCAATCCATCGATGCCCACACCTGGACCGACTTCATGCTCGTCGAATGCTATCGCAATCACTAGATAGCCGCCAACCTCATCACGACTGCCGCATCGCACTTTTGTCCTGCCCCTAATTCACCAAATCGCTCGCGTATACATTGTCCAGCGGCAGCGCGATACGAAACTTCGTTCCGTGCGACACCATGTCCGTGCTGCTCTCCACCTCAATCGTTCCCGAGTGTCCGCCAATAAACTGCTTCGCCACCCACAGCCCGATCCCCGTACCAATCGCTCCGCGCGTCGTGAAAAATGGCTCAAACACCCGCTCCAGATTCTCCGCCGGAATCCCTCGCCCATTGTCCTCAATGATCAACACCACTGCCTCGCGGTCGCCGCACCGGCCATCCTCCGTGCTTACCCGAAGCGTTCCGCCTGGATTCATCGCATACATCGCATTCGTCACGAGATTGGAGATAACCTGCACCATCTCTCCCTTCCGCACGACCACCTCTCGCCCCGACGCGAAGCTCGTCTCCACCGTCACCCCCGCCTCGCGCAACTTCGAGCTGTAAATCTTCAGCACCTCACCCACCAGCTCCGTCAACGAAACCATCGCAGCCGAATTCTGCTCGCGATAAAAGCCCAGCGTCTGCTTCGCAATATGCGACAGCCGCACCAGCTCGCTCTCCGCCGTATTCAGATACGAGGTCACCTCCGGGTCCATAGAGTTCGAACGCGCCAGGTAAATCAAATTCAGCACCGCCTCCAGCGGATTGTTGATCTCGTGCGCAATCGACGCCGCCATCCGCCCACTCGCCGAAAGCTTCTCCGCCTCCACCAGCGATTGCTCCATCCGCTTCCGCTGCGTCACGTCGCGCAACACTTTCGACGCTCCCACCACCTGACCCGACGTGTCTCTTAATGGCGAGATCGACAGCGACACATTCAGGCGCTTTCCGTCCTTCGCCAACCGAGTCGTCTCGTAGTGCTCAATCCGCTCGCCTGCGCGAATCCTGCGCAGGATCATCGCCTCCTCCGGATGCAGCTCCTTCGGCACCAGCGTCAAAATCGACGACCCCAGGATCTCCTCCTCGGTATACCCAAACGTCCGCTCCGCCGCCCGGTTCCAGCTAGTGATTATCCCGTTCAGATCCTTGCTCAGAATCGCATCGTCGGCCGACTCCACAATCGCCGCCAGCCGAGCCCGGGCATTCTCCATCTGCCGCTGCTCCGTAATGTCGCGGGCAATCTTCGAAATTCCAATCACCTTCTCGTGCCTGTCGCGCACCGGGGAAATCGTCAGCGACACAACGATCAGTCGCCCATCCTTCCTCACCCTCTCCGTCTCAAAATGCGCGATCTGCTCCCCGGCCCTCACCTTGCCCAGGATGAACGGCTCCTGGTGCTCCAAATGCTCAGGAATCAATTTGAGAATCGATTGCCCAATGATCTCCTCCGGCTGATATCCGAAGATCCTGGTAGCCGCAGGATTCCAGCTCGTAACGATCCCATCCAGGTTCTTCGCAATAATCGCGTCTTCCGAAGAATGGACAATCGCCTCCAGCAGCGAGGCCGGCCCGTCTACCCCCAGATCCCTCGCCGGATTGTCCCGCTGAAATGTATTCGAAACATCCATGAGTCAGTTCTTACTTCCCCGTCCGATGCGCGTTTTCGCATGACGAAATACATCGCACAATTTACTCGCACTAATTAGGATGCACTGGCGTCCGTCCACAGCCGTACCCATTGGAAAACTCATACCCACCACGAATCACCACGAGAAAGAAAAGGCGCAGCCGAATCGCAAGGGAAACCCTTCACAATCCTTCTGCGCCCTTTGTTCTTCTAAACTTCCGCTTACGCGACGACTTCGATGCCCATTGACCGCGCCGTGCCGCGAATGCTCTTCGCCGCCGACTCAATCGACGCCGCATTCATGTCCGGCATCTTCTGCTTCGCGATCTCCTGGATCTGCTTCTCGGTTACCTTGCCAACCTTGTCCTTGTTCGGCGTGCCCGAGCCCTTCGGAATCCCAGCAGCCTTCAGCAGCAACACCGGAGCCGGAGGCGTCTTCGTGATAAACGAGAACGTGCGGTCCGCATACACCGTGATGACGACTGGAATCGTCAGACCCGCCATCGACGGATCCTTGCTGGTGCGCTCGTTGAACTGCTTGCAGAACTCCATGATGTTGACCTGCGCCTGTCCAAGCGCGGGTCCAACCGGCGGTGCCGGCGTCGCCTTCGCGGCAATGATCTGGAGCTTGACGTATCCCTGAATCTTCTTCGGTGCCATATTCGTAATCCTTCTCTAGGTTGCGGGCGGTGCTACTGCACATCGCCTCGCATGATTTTTTTTACCGCGTACTGCCAGGAGTTAGAAGGTCCGGGGAAGCGCCCGGGCTGTGACTCCCAAAACTTGTCTGTTCCTTACGCTCGCCCAGCGAGCGCGTCTTTCACCACTCACTACTCATTACGCACTATTCGTCGACCTTCTCCACATTCGCAAACGAAACCTCAGTCGGCGTC
>Ga0302302_1001971_pt1 | contig 12207 bp, 9 predicted proteins | sample III_Palsa_E1_3_FD_198766 | JGI IMG/M metagenome (GOLD analysis project Ga0302302, IMG submission 198766) | Peat permafrost microbial communities from Stordalen Mire near Abisko, Sweden - III_Palsa_E1_3 | ecosystem: Environmental > Terrestrial > Soil > Palsa > Peat permafrost | place: Sweden...
GGCGATGCCGCCGGAGGCGATGCCGGCGTAAGCGATCGCCGGCAGGCTGGCGCGGAAATCCGCCCAGGCCGCGCTTTCCATGTACACGGTGGCGATGCCCGCGCCGAATGCCGTCACCGCGTATTGCACGAAGCACAGCAGGAAGGGCCGGTTGATCTGCCCGAGGAATTTCGCGATCAGCGTGATGTGCAGCGCCCAGATCAGGTCCGCCGCCAGCAGCACCAGGTCGCCGCGGGACCAGCCCCCGCCCTTGCCGTGATCCGCCAGCAGCCACGCGCCGAATACCGCCACCGCGCAGGCCAGCAACACCACCGGCCGCGGCCGCGTGCCGGCGATGGCCCACACCACGAAGGGCACGAAGGCCACGTACACCGCCGTCAGAAAGCCGCCATTGGTCGCCGTGGTTCCGGTCAGCGCCACCTGCTGCATCGTCGCTCCCACACACAGGCAGGCGCCGATCAGCAGCGCCAGCGTCAGATCGCGCCGCCGCAGTGGCGGCGCATCGGCCTTGCGCCCTTCGGATAGCGCCAGCGGCGCCAGCAGCAGCGCCGACAGCAGGAAGCGCGCCGCTACGAACAGCACCGGCCACGCGGCGGCGTGCAGATCCTTCTGCGCAACGAATGCTGTGCCCCAGATGAAGGCGCACAGCAGGAGTAACAGGTCGGCTTTGAAGCGGCTCATGGCGTATCTAGGTTAGTGCTGCATTTGCTCGGGCGCATCGATGTTGCACCGGAGACTTAGGGACAGGAAAGGCTGATCGTTGCACGCCATCGTTGGATGCGCAGGAGATACTTCATTCGCCAGAATTTCGCCTGCGCCTGGCATCCTTCAGCATCGAATCGAGAATTTTCAGCACCGACGTTGCGTTCACGTATTCGCCGGAACAGCGTGCGTCCGCCCGCGAGGCAAGACCTTTTTCGACGAATGCCTTTCGCGCTTCAGCTTTCCCATCCGGTGTGGTAGTCGTCGCAGGCTTCACACAAAATCCCCGTGCCTCATATTGATGGTGCAATATCTCAAAGGGCGGAAGCGGGCACAAGGCTTAAACAGAAAACCGGTGTAAGCAGGGGCACAAGGTCCATCCAACCTTTTCGTCCGTCGCGGCATCAAAGCCGGTCAGCAGACCGCTCGCCGACAATTTCCGCTGCCGTTCGGAAATGCCCGGCATCAAGCGGCGCATTGGTTGCGTTACCAGTTCGCAGACAAGAAGGGGAGTGTCATTCCATGAAATATTTCCGCGCCGCACTTGCGGCCGGCGTAGTGGCCGCGACGCTGGGCGCTATCGCTCCCGCGCGCTCCGCAAGCGAGGTGCAATGGGTCGATGCCTGGGCCGCCGCGCCCGACTCGGCGGGCGCGCCGCTACACGCGCAAACCGTGCGCCAGATCGTCCGCACCAGCGTCGGCGGCTCCAGCGTGCGCATCCGCCTCTCCAACTTGTTCGGTAAGGCTCCGCTGACCATCGGTCCGGTGCATCTGGCCAGGTATGAGAGCGGATCGGCGATCCGCCCGGGCACCGATCATGCGGTGCGCTTTGCCGGCAAGCCCACCGTGACTCTTGCCCCCGGCGCCGACGTGCTCAGCGATGCCATTGCGCTGCCGCTGGCCGCGTTCGACGAAATTGCGGTGAGCCTGTATCTGCCCGCCGGCGCCAAGGCCGCAACCGTGCATGGCGACGGCATGCAGACCGCCTTCATCACCCCTGGCAATGCCGTCGCTGCCGCGCGCTTTCCCGCAGGCAAGACTTCCGGCGCCAGATTTTTCCTCACCGATGTCGAAGTGGCCGCCGGCGCCGAAGCGCGCGCCATCGTGGCGATCGGCGATTCCGTCACCGACGGGCACGGCTCGGGGCGGGACCACAATGCGCGCTGGACCGATGCGCTCGCCGTGCGCCTCCAGGGCGATCCGGCGCTCGCCTCGATCGCCGTCGCCAATGCGGGCATCAGCGGCAACCGGCTGCTCAAGGACGGCCCCATCGGCCCGAGCATGCTCGGGCGCTTCGATCGCGATGTGCTGGGCAAGCCCGGCCTGGCCTGGGTGGTGCTGGATGCCGGCCTGAACGACATCGGCCTCTCCGACGATCCCGATGCCCCCGCCGATAACGTCTCCGCCCAGCAGATCATCGACGGCATGCAAGCCCTGATCGCGCGAGCGCACACCAGGGGCATCCGGATGATCGGCGCCACCTTGCTGCCCTATGCGGGCGCGGAAGATCCGCTGCGCTATTCGGCGGCGGGGGAGGCCAAGCGCCAGGCCGTCAACGCCTGGATTCGCGGCGCGGGCGCGTTCGACGCGGTTGTCGATTTCGAGGCGGTGACGCGTGACCCCGCGCAGCCGGATCGCCTGCTGCTCACCTTCGACAGCGGCGACCATATCCATCCGAACGACGCCGGATACCAGGCGATGGCCGCATCGATCAGCCTGCACCTATTCGTCGAAATGCCCCGCCACCCTGGGACTTAGCTTCTTCGCCGCTGCCATATCCAGCTGGCCGCCCTGCGCATCGCCATCCGCCCTGCGGGCGAGGCCGCGGCCATACAGCGCATCGGCGCTGCCGGCATCACGCTGAAGCACCGCCGTGTAATCGCGGATGGCGGCCTTGGGCTGCCGGCTTCTCAGGTTCAGCGTGGCGCGCAGGAGCAGGGGGCCTTCGTCGTCCGGATCGGCGGCGATGGCGGCGTTGCAATCGTCGAGCGCGCCCTTGAGCTGGTGCAGATCCATGCGCACCGAGCAACGCGCCGCGTGCGCGGCGGCGGAGCCGGGGTCCGCTTCCAGGGCGTGATCCAGATCGGGCAGGGCCTTGTCCATCTCGCCCGTGCGCATGTAGATATCGGCCCGGGTCAGATAAGCGTCCTTCAGCTTCGGGTCGAGCGCCAGCGCCGTGTTCAGATCATCGATGGCGCGCTTGGCCTCGCCGCTCACGAAAAGGACTTCTCCCCGGCCGACATAAGCGGCCGCTCCCTTGGGGTCCAGTTCGATCGCATGGCTGAAATCCGCGATGGCCCGTGGATAGTCCCTCCTCTGTCCCTGAACCAGTCCGCGAAAGCTGTAAATCCACGGCTCTTCCGGCGCCAGCGCAATGGCGAGGTCGAAGTCGCGCAGCGCGGCGTCGAATTCCCGATTTGCCGCGTGGGCGCGTGCGCTCTCCACCTCATCGCGCGCTTCCAGGCGATCCAGGGTGTCGACCGGCTGATGCGGCATCGGCGCCGCAGCGCTCTGATCGGCCGCGGCCCGCGCGGCATAGTCGCCCACGACAGTGGAGGCGTAAAGCTTCTTCTGGTTATAGGCAATGTAGAGATGCAGCAGGCGCAGCTGATGCATGCCCAGCACCAGATCGGGCAGTTGCGCCGTGGAGCCCTGGCGGTTTGCCGCCTCGATGCTGTCGGCGCCGAGCGTGAGCGTGGGATTGTCGAAAGTGATCCCGCCGATTTGCAGGGTCTTGAACTTGCGCTTGTACAGCCCAACGCCCTGGCCGTCGAGCGTGGTCGCGGTGCCCATCCGCGTCACCCCCGCGCTGTCCCGGTCCAGATCGAACAGCGCCTTGGCCGCCTTGAAGGTAAGCGTCGAGGTGCTGGCGCCGGTGTCGAGCACGGCGCGCAAGGGTTTGCCATCGAGCACCACCTGGATCACGATCCAGTTGTTGTCCAGCTCGAAGGGAATGCTGGTGGCATCGCGCTGGCGCCAATACACCGGGCTGCCCGCGCAGGGCTTCTGCGTGAACAGGTTCAGCTTGCCGGTGGCGGGGTCGATCTCGAGGTCATGGTCCTGCAGCAGGCTGGTGCCGAGATTGCCGCTCACCTGGGGATCGTTGTTGAGCCTGTCCGAGCCGATCAGAAATTTCACGTTGCCGAAGCTGGCGCTGCCGAGTTGCAGCAAGGGCAGGGTTACATAGTGATCGAGCTTGATCCCGCCGGCGCCCATCGCCGCCATCTGCGGGGCCTCGCCATGCTGGAATTGCGCCGCGGCGCTTTCGCGCAGCACGCTCAGATAAGCACCGGTATCCAGCGCCAGCGTCGCCGGTATCGGACCCAGTCCGACCGTCGTCAGGATCAGCCCCTCCTCGTTCAGGCGCCAGTCCACCTCGGCGCTGCGCTGCGGCTTGCACCCGGCGGCTGGACCGTCGGCATAGGCCGCAAGCGGCGACAGGAGCAGCAGCAGGCCAAGCGCCAGAACCTCGCGGGGAGTCACCAAATCTTCTCTGTCTGAAGCGGGAGTGTGGCCATCATGCGGCCCGGGCCTGATCAATGGCGCCGCAGGCGGGCGCGGATGCAGCGATGGATGCAGCCCGGGTAAGACGGATGGCGCGGCGGATAGTTCCCCTGTAACTCCCCTCTCCGGCTAGACAGAGAGGGGACAATCGAATGCGACGGGCTTTTCTGAGGGCGTTCTAGCAGCCGCCGCAGGTGATCAGGTGAAGTGCGCGGGTGGGGGCGGTGGGGTGAGACGCCCAAAGTGGATCGTTGATCCCAATGGCACTACTCTAATTACTCGGGCACCCCGGCGTCATTCCCGCGAAGGCGGGAATCCAGTTTCGCGCCCTTGCACGCATACTCAGTACAACTGGATCGACGCCGAAACGATTTGAGGTGTGACATGGAATTGAGGCCAATCACAACCAAGCTTGAATATCAGGCTGCGCTCAAGCTTGCCGAGACTCTCTGGGATGCTGCGGAGGGAAGCTTGGAAGCGGATCGCCTCGACGTTTTGACGCTGCTGATCCAAGCCTATGAAGCCAAGCACTATCCCATTCTCGATCCCCATACAAAATAGGAGTCTGAACCCGATAAATTCACCAATGGCTCGCGCGTACTTTTTCGACCTACCCGTCTACCGTCTAGCTGAAGACAGGTATTACAAAGAACGCGACGAGCATATTGATACGATCGTATTTCAGATTGGTACGCCACACGAGGATCATCTGCGTGACCTCGAGAGGCAAAACCCTCACGCCAGCGATATGATCCGTGACCATCTGCAACGCACGTACGGCGGTTGCTGGCGCTTTAACGAAATCATCGGCTATATCCGGCTGCACTTTCTGGGCTCACAAGTTCGCGGAGAATACTTCGCCGTTAAGCGTGACCGACTCCGTCGCACCCGCACTAGGTTGTTAGAGTTTCGCACTTGGAAGCTTGCTCCTGAAGTCCAGATAAATCCACCGTATAGCACCGCCGACGTGATCGCGGCCATACGAACGTACATCGAGGATTGCAAACGCGAAATTCCACGCCGTTTCATTGACACGTCTACTTTTGAGGCAATGGCGCCTTTTCTGAATTGGAATGCGCTATTCAGAGGCAGCCTAAAATAGGCCACCTTTTGCGTGAGTTCAGAAAGCCCGGATGTATTGACGTGAAATCCGAGATTTGCGCGGCTGGACATTTCCGGATTCCGCTCCATTCCATCCGGGCTCGCTACCGTTCCATGGCCGCGGCGATGGATTTGCAGTTGTTCGGGTGCAGCCCAAAACCTTAGGGCTGCTGATGTAGCCCGGCTACATCCTTCTCGCTGATGCTGTCGCCGTAATGATTGCCGAAGTGGCTGCGCACATAGTTCGCGACGTCGGCGATCTGTGCGTCGGTCAACTCCACGGACCGCTTGTCTTCGCCGTGGCTGCCGAGGCCGAAGGCCGGCATGTTCTTGCGCCCCTTGAGGACCGTCAGCACGATGTACGGCGCGGACGCCAGGTTGGGGTCCTGCGCCAGCGCCGGATAACTGCCGGCGCCCTTCGCGCCTTGTCCTTGGGGCATGTGACAGCCCTGGCAGACGTGGGAGTAGACGCCTGCGCCGTCCAGCTTCGGGAATTGCGCCGGGGGCACCACGGACGCGGCTTCATCTGAAAATGCCCGGGGCGCATAAGCCGCGACGAGCAGCGTCGCGCCCAGCAGCATGCTGAACAATCCATCGCGGGGTTTCATGCCTGGCCTCCGTTGACGACACGCTGGTGCAAGCGGCCTATGGCGTCCAGCGCCGAGGTGATGGCCCCCTCCTGCCAGGCGGGAATATAGGATGCGTGCTCCCCCGCCAGCAGGATGCGGCCGTCGATTTTGCACAGATTATCGTAGTGCGCGGCACGCAGTTCCTCGTTCCATTTGCCGGCACAGCCCAGGGTGAAGGGGACGCGGTGCCAGGCGACGGAGATGCCGTTCTCGAACTCCGTTTTGTACTGCGGGTGGATGATGCTGCCGTACTCTACGGCCTTGGCCACCCGTTCGGCAGCCGACATCGCGGTGAACTCCGTCGCCTGAAGATTCCCGGACGCAAAGGTGCCAAGCAGCACGCCCTTGCCGTCGCTGAAATAATTGGTGCTGGGATAGGAGATCGTGGTGATGGGCAGATCGGTGTAGCTGATGCCGCCGTAGATGTGTTCGTCCTCTTCCCAGAAGCGGCGCTTGAACTGCAGGCCGGTCTTGACGGCCGAGGAATAGGGCACGGCCGCGATGGCCGCCGCCATCTCCGGGCCGACGTTCATCGGCAGCTGGCTCAGGATGGACAGCGGGATGGTGCACAGGCACCAGTCCGCGTGCGCGGTCTGCACGGCGCCGGGGCTGGCGCCGTCCTCGTAGCTGACCGTAACGCCCCTGACATCCTGCTGGATCGCGGTCACCTTGGCGCCGTACTGGATCAGGCCGCCCAACTCGCGCCCGAAGGCCTTGCCGATCATGCCCATGCCGCCGACGGGCTGGAACATGGTCATCTGCCATTCGTAGATTTCGCCCGGCAGCATGCCCGCCCAGGTGTTGGAACTGACGATATCCGACAGTACCAATGGATCCGAAGGCACCGGCCGGGCGTCGAGGCCGCCGCCGGGATCTTTGACGTAGCCGCGGCGCGCACTGCTGGCTTCGCTTTTGCTGTAAGCATAGTGCTTGTCGAGCGCGCCCCACTGGCGCAATGATTCCAGCAGCTTCTCCTGGTCTTCACGAGTCACCGGCGCGTCCAGCCCATGCTGCTGCAGCGACTTGGCCAGCAACTCCGCCACATGACCATGGTAATCCGCGCGGATCGCGCGAAAGCGCTGTGGTTTGCCGCCGAAGTAATCGCTGCTGTGCAGGTAGGCGTTGTAATTGACCTGGATGAAGGGCTCCAGGGCAACGCCCAGCCGCTTGCAGTAGCTCAGCACGGCCTTGTGATGATGGGGGATGCGCCATGGCCCCGGATTCAGGTAAAGCCCCTTGTCGAACTGGCAGTGCTGCGGATCGCCGCCCAGCTCGGTGTAGGTATCGCCGCCGTAGAGGCTCCAGTTGCGGCCGCCGGGGCGCGGGTTGTACTCCAGTATCTTCACGGTGTAGCCGGCGTTGCGCAGCTCCAGCGCGGCCGACATGCCCGCGAGTCCCGCGCCCAGGATCAGCACCGAAGCGCCCTTGGGATCGCCTTCCAGCCTGATCGGCCCTTTGTAGGGAGATTCGGCCGCGTAGCCCAGGGAACTCATCGCGGCATACATCGCGGCGCCGCCCGCCGTGACGCCGATCATGCTCAACAACTCGCGGCGACTCATTGAGGATTGACTGCGTTGGTCCATCGCTTGCTCCCGGGTAAGAGGCGCCATGCCGTGAATCCGGCCAGGGTCGCCACCCTGCGGCGGACGGGCAATGCCCGGGCGGCGACACCTGTAAAACGGGGTGCAGGCTCATTCCGGAAATGGATGCAGCATCACCCGGATGTAAAGAAATGAAATCCGGGATTTGCGCTGCATCCGGCTATGCTCGTCGCCTGATCGAGCTGGGACAGCCATTCGGACGGAAACGCCGTCAACCGTGTCGCGAATAATTGATCGGCCTTAATATGGTGCTACCTGGCAATGTCGCATGTACGGCCCTGCCAAACCGCAAGTGCGCCGTAGTTCGGTTCGGTCTAATCAGCGCTAAAAGCCGTAAGGAGAAGCCGTTGCGAACCATTTCGCGCATCTGTCTGGTGACCGTCACGCTGGTGGTTTGCGTGGGCTGCGACCAGATCTCAAAGAGCGCGGTGCGCTCCCACCTGGTTCTCGGGGAAACCTATTCCTACCTGCACGACGTGCTGCGCCTGACTCATGCGGAAAACTCCGGGGCATTCCTCAGTCTTGGGGCGAAGCTTCCGGAGAATGTGCGGACCATACTCTTCACGGTCCTGGTCGGTCTTTTCAGTCTTGTGGCCCTGCTCGCGGCGCTTTTTGCCAGGCGCCTCGGAAGGTGGCAGGTTGCAGCCCTGGCGCTGATTGCGGCCGGTGGCATCGGCAACTGGATCGACCGGCTGCTGAAAAGCGGGCAGGTCACGGACTTCCTGAATGTTGGTATCGGGCCGCTGCGCACGGGGATATTCAACGTCGCGGATATGGCGCTGATGCTGGGTGTGGTGATGCTTCTGCTGACGTCAGGAAGGCCAGCGAGCGCAACCCGGATGTAACGAAGTGGAATCCGGGACTTGCGCGGCTGGACATCCCCGGATTTTGTTCCACTCCACGAATAGATCAGCGGCTTGGCCACGGGGTTGATGACCAAGCCGCTATCGCTCCAGTCCGCGGTCCGGAGAGGCGCGAACAAGTCCCGCGGGCCTGGCTAGGCCGCCAGCTTTGCATCCATGGTGATCTTGGCCTTGAGCAGCTTCGACACCGGGCATCCGGCCTTGGCCTTGTTGGCGATTTCCTCGAACTTGGCCTGGTCCGCGCCGGGAATGCTGGCGACCACGGTAAGGTGACTGGCGGTGATTTCGAAACCTTCACCGACCTTGTCCAGCGTCACCTCGGCATGGGTTTCGATCTTCTCCGCGGTCAGCCCGGCCTCGCCCAGCATCAGCGACAGCGCCATCGAAAAACAACCGGCATGCGCGGCGCCGATCAATTCTTCCGGATTGGTGCCCTTGCCGCCCTCGAAGCGCGATTTGAAGCCGTAAGGCGCTTCCTTCAGCACCCCGGTCTCGGTGGAAATGGTGCCGCCGCCATCCTTGATACCGCCCTTCCAGACCGCCCATGCTTTCTTCTTCATGACTGCTCCTGCGTTTGACCGGGGAAAGCCGCGTCCATTGCGGCGACCCTGCTTGGACCGCCGATCCACGGAAACATTGCGAAGCCACGCCCGCCAAGTGATCATTTTCGCTCACGCGCCCGCCAGCCCTCGCGAATTCAGCACAACCCATTGATCCTGCAAGACATTACGCCACCGCCAGGCTGAAATATCGGTATGAGCCAGCCTTGACTTCCCCGGATACTGGTCAGGACTGCGACGACTGCCGCTGTGCCGATGCACCTATGGTAACTGTAATATTCCCCAATAATTCATTGTCTTATAATTCCAGTCTAAGGCGATAAGAGATCCGTAAGATTAAAATTATTCACAATTTGCCGGATTTTCGCGGCGCGAACCGCTAAACCATAAATAATTCCAGGCATTGCACCCGTCGCGACACGGTCGGCCGCTTTTTTTCAGCTGAAGACGTGCTCATTCCCGAGGGCGGCGCCGTGGGGGGTGATTGACTTGAATCGGCGAGCCGCCCTGGTGCGAGTTCGCAGGTGAAGCCGCCCCGAGGGGAAGTGGCAATAAACCCTGTTTGCCTGGCTGGATCTACAGCAACAACGCGGGTTTCAGGCCAGCGGCGGCAAGGTCAGGAGGTTCGGGATTCGGCAAGAATTGATCGGCGAATCCGGCCCGGCCGAAGCCGGAGCCAGTGCCGATTGCGCGGCCTGACGGCTTCGCCTTATTCCCCTAAAGATCAGTTTTAATCAAAAATTCACGGGCCTCTGCTTGACACGGATTAAATATGATTTAATCTGATTTCATAAGATTGATAATGCGACGGCATGCTCCGCTGGATGCGGAGCAGCCGCTCACAGGTGTGGATGAGCAGGGACAGATGCACTTAATCAATCAATGGAGGTGGCTCGTGAAAGGAAGAATCATGCGGCGCGACCAAGCTGGACGGATCGCGGCGCGGAAGTGGCTCGGCGGTGCGGCAGCGGCGGCAATGTTTCTCGGACTGTGTTGCAACGGGGTGGTGCAAGCCGCGCCGGCGACCAGCGACCAGCTGGTGCGGACGGCAGGCGATCAGGAGCAGGTGCGGTTCGCTTTGACCCTGCCGCAGACCAATCAGGCGGGGTTGAAGGAGTTTCTCCAGGACCTGTATACACCCGGCAACCCGCAGTTCCATCAATTCCTGAGTTCGGCGGAATTCGATGCGCGCTTCGGGCCAACCCAGGCGCAGTATGAGGCGCTCAAGTCGGTGGCCACGCAGAACGGCCTGACCGTCGTCGGCGAACACAACAGTCACACGCTGCTGGACGTGCAGGGATCGGCGGGGGCCATTCGCAAGATGCTGGGCGTGCAGATGCAGGTGAAGCAGCGCGCCGACGGCCGCCAGTATTTCGCGCCGGACCGGCCGCAGACCTTGCCGTCTTCGCTGTCGGCGCTGGGCGCCGACGCGGCTGCGCTGTACCAGCGGCCGCTGGACTCGATGCTGACCCGCGGCGGCCCGGCGGCGCAGGCCAGTGTTGACGCGTCGGCCAGGCTCCAGCCGAATATCGGCACCTCGCCCAACGGTGCTTATGGCCCGGCCGACATCAAGACCGCCTACAACCTCAACAGCATCCAGAACGGCGGCACGCCGGTGGCCCTGTTCGAGCTGTACAACGCCAATTACGCCGATGCCGGCGTCTATGCCAGCGAGTTCGGCCTGAACAATCCGAACCTGGTGCAGGTAACTGTCGACGGCGGCACCACCGATACGGACGGCTCGGCCGAGGTAATAGCGGACATCGAGATGGTGATGATGGTGTCCAACCCCAGCACGATCTACGTCTACACCGGGCCGAACACCCCCAGCGGCGCGGTTGATACCTACACGAAGATTGCCGACGACAACCTGGTGACCCAGGTCAGCACCTCCTACGGCAACTGCGAGGGCACCGTCGGCGAGAGCGTCATCAATGCGGAAAGCCCGGCGTTCACCAAGATGGTGGCCGAGGGCATGTCGCTGTTCTCCGCGGCGGGCGATTCCGGCGCGTATGCCTGCAGCTTTCTTCTGATCTTCGAGTCGGTTGGCGTGGTGGACCCGGCGTCGCAGCCGAACGTCATCGGCGTCGGCGGCACCAACCTGAGCACCACCTCGACCCAGGCCTACACTTCCGAGACGGTATGGAACGAGGTTACCAGCTCCGCCGCCACCAGCGGCGCCACCGGCGGCGGCATCAGCGGCTACTGGCCCATCCCCTCGTACCAGAAAGGCGTGGTGTCCAACGCCGGCTCGTCGGTCCAGTATTCGACCACCATGCGCAACGTGCCGGATGTGAGCCTGAATGCCGATCTGGCCACCGGCGGCTACTACATCTACGAAAGCATCCAGTGCAAGGGCTGGTGCTACGTCGGCGGTACCAGCGTTGCGGCGCCGCAGTGGGCGGCATTCTGGAGCCTGATCAGCAAGGGCCTGGGCAGCAGCCCCGGCTTCGCCAATCCGATCCTGTATTCGATCGCCGAAAACCCCACCTCCTACGCCAACGATTTCCACGATATCACCAGCGGCAACAACAACTACTTCGACGCTTTCGTGGGCTTCGACGACACCACCGGCTGGGGTTCGTACAACGGCGCCAACCTGTATGCGGCGGTGATCGCCGCGGCCGGGGGCGGCAGTTCGAGCAGCAGCAGTAGCAGCGGCGGCTCGAGTTCAAGCTCCAGCTCGAGCAGTGGCGGGTCGAGCTCAAGCTCCAGCAGCAGTGGATCGAGCTCCAGTTCGAGCAGCAGCTCCAGCGGCGGCGGTAGCAGCGGCGCGCCGGCGGCCCCCACCGGCCTGACGGCGGCCGGCGGCGGCCTGCTGTCGAATGTCATCACGCTGAACTGGACCGCCTCGGCGGGCGCCACCGGCTATGAGGTTTATGTGGGCACCGCCGCGGGCGGCGAGAGCGCCACGCCGGCGGGGCAGGCCACCGGCACCAGCTACCAATACAGCGGCAACCCCCTGACCATCTACTACTTCACCGTAAAGGCGCAAAACGCAGCGGGCTCCAGCGCGGCTTCCAACGAGGCCTCGGCTCTCACCGGCTTGTAAATCGCAAATGCGGGCCGCTTCACAAGGCCCCGGACCGATATGGTCCGGGGCTTTTCTGTTGTGTGGCGGTTGCCTCGAATTTAACGCGGCTTTCCTGAAATCGGGAAATCAACGGGATCAGATGCCAACCCCACTTCTGAAGCGCGATGCGTGGCCGCACCCCGATTTCCACCATAGTAGGGCGGCCTGTGGCCG
>Ga0302302_1001972_pt1 | contig 12204 bp, 7 predicted proteins | sample III_Palsa_E1_3_FD_198766 | JGI IMG/M metagenome (GOLD analysis project Ga0302302, IMG submission 198766) | Peat permafrost microbial communities from Stordalen Mire near Abisko, Sweden - III_Palsa_E1_3 | ecosystem: Environmental > Terrestrial > Soil > Palsa > Peat permafrost | place: Sweden...
GAGCGGCTACCGGATGAACGCTATTTCGCAGACGCGCACGGGCAATGGTCATATGAAACAGTCCGCGCTCACGAGCAGCGGGTCGGCAAAACACCGCGTCTCAGTGTGTATTTCTGACCGGATGTAGCGCAACCGCGGAGACGTGGTCCCGGCGCGTGCGGCGTACTGTACGCATCTTTCGAATGTGCCGAAGCGCCGTGCGCGCTGCAATCGCTGCATCGGATAAACGCTCGGCGGCGCCAGCAACGAAGATGAGGAACAGCGCCCCAACAATCACCGCATATGTAGTGACGGACATCACCGCGAAGCGAGCATTTTCGTCGTTGCTGTGCGACGCCCATACATCAGGCAAATGAAGCAAGATGAAACCGGCCCCCGCAGCGAGCAATGCCCACAACAAAAACACGGCGATGGAAAAAAGAAAGTAGCAGAGGCTGCGTGTGACTCTACCGGTGGCGCGTACATAGCTCATGATCGACTCCAAGAAAGTCGCCCCGGCGTTCTTACCGGAAGCAACCGGCCCTGATGTCTTAATTACGGCACCCTGAACTAACGACTTGAGATCGAACAGCCGTTTCAAATGCGGCGAACAGGCGACGCGGACCGCCTGTGCTTTCAGACGCGATGTCGATTAAACATTGTCTAGCAGTCCAAAGATTCTTGGGGCAGCTAATCCGTTACGATCCGATCCTCTGATCACGTCTACCCTCAAATGCGGGGCCGCATGCCCATGCCATTTACGCGCACGGCGCGAGTCCTGCCGCCTAACGCCTTTTTCGTCCGTGCGTTTGGATGCACTGAAACACTTATTTTCTCTAGAGCAACGATTCTTCCAGTTGCCAAACAGTATTATTTATTTCCGCTTAGGATGACTTCATCAACACACGGGGGGCACGCGATGGCAATCGGTTATTTTGTAGACGGTAAGCGGGTGAACCCGCACGCGCCGGGGGATCTTTTGTCTGCCGATGCTGTTGCCCACTTGCACGGCGAGGACTTTACACGAACCTTCGGGGCCGAAATGTTCAGACGGTTACCGCTCGCACAACAGGCAGCAGTGCTAAGAGCATGGGCGGATGCCTATTCCGCCAGAACGAGGGAACGGAGCAAAGCATTCGAGGCATTGCTCGGGCCGATTTTCTCCGGCAGGACTACGGCGTAGCCACGCTGTCATATCGTATCTGCGCGCGGCATCGACCACAACGCGCTCATCCGTCTAGCGAACTCAGAGACGCCCGGTATCGTCAGACAGACCCCGGAACGATTTGAGGATCTCTGCAAGGCCGCCGTACAAACGCTTGTCGCGTCTAACTACCGCCACCAGTTTGCGATGAAGACGCGGGGACAGGGATCGAACCACAATCCTGCTTCCAGGCGCCATATTGCGGACCGCGAGTGCAGGAAGAATGGCGCAACCAAGACCGGCTTCGACCATCGCCTTGGTTGCTTCCACACTTCCCAGCGACATCACAGGCCTGAGCTTCGGACCGCTCCTCGCAAGCCATTCGTCTGTAATCCTACGGGTGTTGCCGCCGCGTTCGAAAAGAATGCGGGACGGGTGGCGAGCGCGGCGGCCGTGATACGAGTCGGCAATTGCATGCCTGATGGGGCCACGAGTACAAATTCGTCATCCATGACCGGCGCAATGTGCAGGCTGCGGCTCGATACGGGCATCGTAACGAGCCCGACGTCCAGGATATTGCCCTCGACCGCCTTGACGATATCCGCGGTATTGCCCGTCGTGACCGTGATTTCGAGGTTCGGAAATCGTTGGCGCAGATTTGTCAGGATAGGCGGGAGCAGGAAGATGCAAGCCGTCGCGCCGGTGCCAATGCGGATGCGCCCCACACCCTCCTCCGCATGACGGAAAACGGCGGTCACTGCCGACGTGACCGCCGCGTCAATTCCGGCAGCATGTGCCAGTAGCTCCTCCCCCGCTACCGTCGCTCTCGCAACGCGACCGACGCGTTCGATCAATACCGCACCGAGGCTTTTCTCGAGCTGGCGAATCTGAAGGCTCACGGCCGGCTGGGTGAGCCGGAGATGATCGGCTGCAGCAGAAAAGCTACCGCGCTCGACCACGGCAACGAAGGTCTTCAGGTAGTCGAGATTCAAGCTCTTCATGTCAAAGAATTCCTTATCGATTGCATACGATACCAAATCTTCCTTTATATTTGCGATCGGTGCATCATGCATCTCGAACGTGAGGGTTGAGCCGCCCGTGACGTGTCTCCTACATCGAGGCTCAGGAGTGAGGTAAGCGGTGGAATCAGAAGTTGAGAGTGCAATTCGGGTTCGCGACGCGGCGACAGCCGACATGGCAGCCGTGCAGGCCATCTACGCGTACCACGTGTTGCACGGCAGCGCCTCGTTCGAAGAAACGCCCCCTTCCGTCGACGATATGGTCGGACGCCGCGACGCGGTGTTGAAGGCGGGGCTCCCTTACCTGGTGGCGGAGAGGCAGGGCCATGTAGTCGGCTATGCGTACGCGACTCCGTATCGGCCGCGTCCGGCATACCGCCACACAATCGAGGATTCGATATACGTAGAACATGGGCTCAACCGTCTCGGGATCGGCCGAGCGCTGCTCGTGGAATTGATCCAACGATGCGAGCAAGGACCATGGCGGCAGATGCTCGCCGTTGTCGGAAATAGTGAGAACACCGGGTCGCTCGCATTGCATGAACGTCTCGGCTTCCGCACAGTGGGAACGCTGAAGTCGGTCGGATTCAAGTTCGGCCAGTGGGTCGACACTGTGCTGATGCAGCGGGAGTTGGACTCTCATCAAGGATAGGCGGTCGACCCGTCTCCAAACTCGTCTTTTCATGCACCGGTGCCGTCAATCGCGCGCACCGGTCGGCGCCGTGCATCAGACCCGACGCCATGGGTCGGTCATTTGACCGATACCGCTGTCGTGGCGCGCCTGCGATCCTGTCGTCAATCCAATCCACCCTGGCCAGACAGCGCAACTCCGCTTTCTTGACTGCAACGTCGCGCCAACGTCCCGGCACACGCTGAATCCGCTTCTGCGCACGCTGAAGGGGGGCTTCGATAACGCACGCATCGTTCACTTTGTCGCAATGAGCGTACTCGTCGGCTTTTTCGCGGTGCACGTCGCGATGGTCGCTCTCGTCCCGCGTTCTTTGCTCACCATGATTCGAGGCCGGTAACCATGCATTCTCGAAAGCGTCACCCGACGCCCGCTCCAGCATACCGGCCTGACGCGGAATCGATCGTCAAAGACGCACAGAAGGAACTCTCGTCGTCCTCACGGCGTTTGTTTGGCAAGCGGATCCTCACGCTGGGCGGCTTGATGCTCCTGTCGGGTTGCGATCTGACGAACGACAAATCCGTCGACACGATGCTGCGCAGAATTTCTTCCTTCAACGACGACGCTCAGGCATTGCTGTTCGACCCGCGCAAGCTGGCGCCGACCTACCCGGAATCGATGATCACACGGCCATTTCCGTTCAACGCCTATTACGACATTGATCAGATGCCAGACATTGATGCACAAACCTACCGCCTCGAAATCACGGGATTGGTCAAAGGCAAACGCACCTGGACGCTCGACGAACTGCACGGGTTGCCGCAACAGAGCCAGGTTACCCGGCATATCTGCATCGAAGGGTGGAGCGCAATTGGAAAATGGGGAGGAGTGCGATTCGTCGACTTCCTCGTGCAAGCAGGAGCCGATACCACCGCGAAGTACGTCTCACTGCATTGCGCCGACAACTACTGGACGAGCATCGACATGCCCACGGCACTTCATCCGCAGACGCTGCTCGCGTTGACCTACGACGGTAACACCCTGCCTGCGAAGTACGGCTTCCCGATGAAGCTTCGCATGCCTACCAAGCTGGGATACAAAAACCCGAAGCATATCGTCGCCATCACCGTAACAAACGAATTTCCCGGCGGGTATTGGGAAAACCAGGGTTACAACTGGTTCGGCGGTTCTTGAGCCGCGAACCGATGATTTTCAACTGCAACCAACCACACGGAGCACCTATGTCCATTCGTCTCAAACTCGCTTTTTCCGCTGTCGCATTGACACTCGCCGGCGCTGCATTCGCTCAATCCGCCGCTAACAAGCCCGAACGGATCAGGGGCGAGATCGTATCGCTTTCGGGTAACACCTTGCAGGTACATCGGCGCAGCGGCGACACAGTCAACATTGACCTGAAGGATTCGACGGGGCTGAATGCTGTGAAGGCAATCCAGCTTTCGGATATCAAGCCCGGCTCATACGTCGGCGCGGCTGCAATGCCGGGCCCGGACGGAAAGCTGGTCGCGAAGGAAGTGCTGGTCTTCCCGGAAGCCGCGCGGGGTACCGGAGAGGGTCATTACGCGTGGGATCTCGGCGCAAACAGTTCGATGACGAACGCCAATGTCGACACCGTCGTGCAAGGTACGAGCGGACGCGATCTGAAGCTTTCGTACAAAGGCGGCAACAACACCATCAACGTGCCGACCAGCGCCCCAGTCGTGACGGTCATTCCGGCGACCCGCGACGACCTGACTGCGAACAAAAAGGTGTTCGTAGTGGCAACCCCGGCGAAGAACGGCTCGTATGACGCGAATCTGGTCGTTGTCGAGAAAGATGGTGTAGCACCTCCCATGTAATTCCGGGCGGTGGCGTGATCACTTTCTGTTGCAGTCTCGGGTTATCAAAGACTCCTGGACCATAGAAAAGCGATCGCGTTGTCTACCGCTTCGGCTCACCAAGCACATTCAAATGCCATATCTAATGCATATGGATAGTGCATCACATATGTATTTTACATTTACATCGACCGCCTCTACGATTTGCTCCATTGCGTTGTTTGCCCCCTGCCTGCCGCAACATCACCCGGCTCGCGACGCAAATGAAAACAGCAAATCTCAGGAGACAGTCAGTGAAAAAGAAATGTCTTGTCGCCGCGCTTGCGGCGACCGGATGTGCCTGCGCGCACGCCCAATCGTCCGTGACCCTCTACGGCGTAATCGACACCAACATCGAATATCTGACTCACGCAAGCGCGACAGGCGGGTCGCTGGTTCGAGAAAATTCAGGTGGACTTAGCAACTCACGGTTTGGCTTTCGCGGCACGGAAGATCTGGGTGGTGGCACGAGTGCATGGTTCGTATTGGAAGCCGGCATTAACAGCAACGACGGCACGCCTGCCACGGCCGGTACGCTGTTCAACCGCACCGCGGCAGTGGGGTTGTCGAACGCATTGGGATCGCTGTCAGCCGGCCTGCAGTACACGGCCATGTACGACACGCTCGAAAAGTACGATCCGATGGACTATGCGCCTCAATACACGTGGTTTCCCACCACTGGATCGTCGGATGACTTCTCGTACAAGGCGCGCCTCAACAATTCCGTGAAGTACGTGGGACAGTTTGGCGGACTAAAGGCGATTGCCGATTACAGCTTCGGCGGCGACGCCGGCTCGTTCCAGAGCAGCGCGGCCTATGGCGGCGCGCTCGAGTACAGCATGGCCACGTTCTCGGCAGCGGTGGCCTACGATTATCGCAACGGCGCGATTACTTCCGCCGGCACATGGACCAAGACGCGCAACCTTAGTTTTTCTGTCCTGGAGCATATCGGCAACGGTGAAATCATGGGTGGCTATGAGCACTACCTGAGCGATCCGACCAAGGGCTCGACGGTTTCGGCCGCAATGTGGTTTGGCGGGGTGCGTTACCGGTTCGTACCAAGTTTCCAGCTAACGGCCGGCACCTACTATCAGTCCAACAAGACGGCGAACGTGTCGAACTCGTGGATGGGCGTGCTAAGCGGCGATTATTCGCTATCCAAGCGCACCGATCTCTATGCGACGGTGGCTTATGCTGCTGCAACACGGTATGCGAACGGGACATACACGCCGGTTGGCGTAACGGATGCCACCGCCTTTGCGTCCAATCAGACAGGCGTCACGCTTGGCATCCGGCACCGCTTCTGAACGTTGTGCACGGCGGGTTGGTCTATCGTAAGAATTCAGGATGCCTGACTTACTCAACTGAACGGTCCACCGCGAACGAATCGCCGGCCCAGCGCCAGGCGCTGCGGCCGGCCTCTTTCGCCGCGTAAAGCGCCATGTCGGCAGATTTATACAGCCCCTGGGCATCCCGTGAGTCCTGCGGACAACGCGCAACACCAATGCTCGCCCTGACCTCCAGCGAAAGCTTGCGGTACGGAATCGGCTCGGCGAAGGTGGCAATGATCCGCTCGCACACCTCGGCTACAGCCTCGCGCTCGCCTGGATCTCTGAGCAGCACGGCGAACTCGTCGCCGCCAAGGCGCGCGACGAGATCGATCTCGCGCGTTATCAGCCGCAGGCGCGAACCGACTGCCTTCAATACTACGTCGCCAGCATCGTGGCCGTGGATATCGTTGATCGGCTTGAAGCGATCGAGGTCGACCAGCACCAGCGCGAATTCGGCACCGCGACGCGCCTGCTCGATCAGGAGTTGCAGATCGTCATTGAAATGCCGCCGGTTCGCGAGGCCCGTCAAACTGTCGAAGTAAGCCAACTGCTCGAGCCGCTGTTCGCTGGCCTGCAATTCCGCGGTGCGGCGCACCAGTTCGTCGGAACGTTGCTGGAGTTCCTGGGTCCGCTCTGCGATCACCGCCTCCAGCGTCAACGCACGTCGACGCAGCAGGCGCATGCGCACGTGCATCAGCAAGCCGAACAGCGCCAGCAGCAGGAGCCCCATGATCACGCGAAACGTTGTCCTCTCGTACCACGTCGGCACAACACGGACGGGCAAGCTCACCGACTCGGTCCATTGACCGCCAGCACGGTTCGACGCCCGCACCTGCAGCGTGTACTTTCCGGGCGGCACATTCGTATAGTGCGCCACGCGCTGCTCGGCGGATGACTCGGTCCACGCATCCTCCAGTCCGGCGAGGCGATAGGAGTAGCGCGTGCGTTCGGGGGCCGAGTAATCGAGCAAGGCAAAAGCCACTTGCACCGTGCGTTGCGAAGGGCCGAGCTTGAGCCCGGACGCCGGCAGCGGCCGGCCATCGGCATCCGTCAGCACGATGGTGGCCTTGAAACGCGCGGGCTGGAATTCGCTGGGATGCACGATCGTCAAGCCGTTGCCACCAAACAGCAGATCGCCTTGCGGCGTGGTCCCGGCCGCTGAGGTCCAGTACGGCAGCAGCCCCACCCCGTCGGCCTGCTGCAGCAGCGTCGTGGTCAACGTGTCGCCGTCGATGCGCAGAATGCCGCTGTCGGTGCTGACCCAGGCGTTCCCCTGCTCGTCGAGCAGCAGGGCATTCGCGGCGTTTTTCTGCAGACCCTGATCGTGACCGATGCTGTCGATTCGCGCGGGCGCTCCGCCCACCCCAGGCTCGACCACGCGCACGCCTCCGCCATAGAACGCAATCCACAGCCGCCCGCGCTTGTCCTGCACTACCGAAGTCACGTGGGTGCTGGGCAGGCCGACACGCCCAGGTCCCTCCGGCCAAGGGCGCTCGAGCCGGCCGGTTGCCGGCCAGTACCGTGTAAGTCCTGTCTGCGTGCCGACCCACAGCGTCCCGTCTGCGCCGGCGCTGAGGTTCGTGATGTCTTCGCCCTGCAGACCGGGGACGCTCTGCGCCGTGGCGCCTTGCGCGGAAAGGTCGACATAGCTCAACCCGTCCGTGCCTCCCATCCAGAGCTTGCCGTCGGCGAGAGACACCGCCCTCACCAATGCAGTGGGAGAAATGCCAGGGAACTCCATCCGCTCGACACTGAGACCGTCATCGTGCGTTCGGTACAAACCCTTAGCAGTCCCGATGTAGACGCTGCCGTCCGGTGCACGTGCCATCGCAAGCACTGCGGCCCTGGGAAGCGCAGTACGCGACAGACCGTCCTCCGCCGTGAGACGCCGGCCATGCTCGCGCTCGGGCGGGACGATGTCGACGCCACCGATATCGGCACCGAGCCAGACGCTGCCGTCGGGCTGAACGAGCACCGCCGTGACCTCCGCCCGCTTGCCGCCGAGCAGGTGGCCATCGCTGCCGTACCACGTGGATATCGCGCGCTGGGAGGGATCGATCGAATCGAACACATTCGGTCCGCCGGCCCATACAAATCCACTGCGATCGCGCAGTAGTGCTGCCACGTCGTCCTCGCCGAGACTGCCGGGAATCCCGGCATCGTGGCGCAGACGCCGTGTCGCCCAACTCCGGGTGTCGACCTGCACGATGCCCTGAGCCCACGTGCCGAGCCACACGTGGCCATTGCCGACATCGACGATCGCGACAACCCAGTCAGTCTCGACACCCTTCCCGTCGCTACGTTCGCTGTCGCGCAACTGCTGCGCCGTCGTGGCGCCCGGCAGGATCACGAAGGCACCGGTCGCGCGCGTCCCGACCCAGACCCGTCCTTCCCGGTCCTCTGCGAGTTGCCAGACCTCGATAGCGGCTCCCGTCAGACTTGTCGCCGGCACCGGCACAAAAGCCTGTGTGCCCGCGCGCAATACGTAGATTCCGTTGAGCGTGCCGGCCCACAAGTTGCCGCTGCGATCGACGAGAAGCGCGCTGATGCGGTGCGCCGGCAAGCCTGGTGGGACAGCCCCTCCGCCCGCGCGCCGCACCTTGCCTGTGTTGAGATCCAGCCGGTCAAGCCCGGCCTCCGTGCCCACCCACAGGCCGTCCGGGCCGTCAGGGGCAAGGGCGAATACGCGCACGCTACTCAGACCCTGGGGGCCCGCCCCGAGCGTAGAGAAGGTGCCGGCTGCCTTATCGAGCCTTGCGAGGCCGCCGCTATCTGTGGCTGCCCAGAGGCGGCCCTCGCGGTCCTCATAGAGCGCATTGATATAGGAAGAAGGCAAGCTGCCGGGCTTGCTGGGATCGGCAATGTAAGTGCGGAAGCGATAGCCGTCCCAACTCGCAAGACCGGTCTGCGAGGCGATCCAGATCAGGCCGTCCTTGTCCTGCAGCATCGCCGTAGGCGTAATGTCGCTCGGCATTTCGACATGGCGAAACACCGGGGTCGCTCCATCGTACCAGGCATCGGCTGCCCTGGCGGGCGGCACGGCCGCAACCATCTCCAGGCAAACGAGAAGGCAACTTAGGATCCGCAGCGAATGGCGCCTCCACTTATGCATGGAATTCTGGTCCTCGGTAGGTCGTTCGCCGCGCAATCCCGGCGCGCCGCATTCGTGCCACGCGATATCTAACTAAATATCGGCAGACGATGCAGCTACTTTAGGTTTCCTCATAAACATGACGCATGGGTTTTGCTGCTCATTCAGAATGGCTGATCAATACTTTTCTATTACGATTCCGAAGTCGGGCAGAACACCGCGTGGCGACTCGCATACGCCACGACGCATGTAAACGGCAGCATCGCGCTGCAACTTGAGGACTTTTTGCGTAAGGATTGCCTGAAATTCGGGTAGGGAAGTCAAGCGGCGGACGGGCGCGTGCGCGCCGTTAGCCGATTGCCTCGCCTTTAATCACGCCGTCTGTGGCGAGCCGTTCTTCGCGGTGCGCGATAGTTTCCGCCCGCTCCGGTCTGCCGAGCAGGTAGCCTTGCGCGTGGGTACATCCGCAGGCGCGGACGAAGTCGAGTTGTTCGTGGGTCTCGATACCTTCCGCGGTAGTCGGCATGCCCATCTCGCGCGCCAACGCCACGATCCCGCGGACCACCGCCGCGGATTCGCGCCGGTGCACGGATTCCTTGACGAAGGAGCTGTCTATCTTGAGCTCGTCGAACGAGAAGCGGACGAGCGTCGACATGGTTGAAAAGCCGGTTCCGAAATCATCCAGCGCCAGCCCGATGCCTAATGCCCGAAGCGTTGCGACATTGCGCCGGGTCGCGATATCGTCGCTTAGCAGCACTGTTTCGGTCACCTCGATATGCAGGCGCTCCGGCGGCAACTTCGTTTTGTGCAAGATCGACTCGACCGTCGCAGCGAACGACTCCTCACGCAATTGCACAGGCGAGACGTTGACCGCAACCGTAACCGCATCGCGCCAGGTGACCGCTTCCATGCACGATTGCCGCAGCGCCCATGCACCCAGTTCGAGTACCAGGCCCGTGCGTTCGGCGGTGGGGATGAATGCGACCGGAGACAACTCGCCGCGCGTCGGGTGGGTCCAGCGCAGCAACGCCTCGCGTCCCGAGATGGTGCCGTCGCTAAGGTCTATGATGGGCTGATACTCCATCCGCAAGCCGCTAAAAGACTGCATCGCGCCTTCAAGGTCGCTGCGCAGCAGACTCAGACTTTCGTCTGAGGCGTGCTTGTCGGCATCGAAAACGGCAAAGGCACTTTTGCCATTGCGCTTGACCGCGTACAAGGCGCGATCCGCGCATATCAGCAATTGCGGCCCGGTTTTGCCATGCTCGGGGTACAGTGAAATGCCAACGCTCGCACCAATGTGGACGCGTGCTTCGCTCAGCACGAACGGCCGGGCCAATGCCTTGACGATGCGATCGGCCAGCACACGCACGTCTTCGATCAGGGAAGCGCCATCGTAGATCGCAACGAATTCGTCCCCCGCCAGGCGTCCGACGATACCGTCAGCCGGCAGGATATCGCGCAGACGTATCGCCGCTTCCTGCAGGATCTGGTCGCCTGCAGCATGTCCAAGACTGTCGTTGATCGCCTTGAAGCCGTCGAGGTCGATCAGTAGCATAGCGAACGATTGCTCGTCGCCCTGCTGCACTCCGGTCCCCGTGCGCTCGAGCAGGAGCTCGCTGATGCGCGCGCGGTTAGGCAAGCCCGTCAGACTGTCGTGGCGCGCCAGGCGGTGGCTGTTTTCGCGCGCCGTCAGCAACGCGACAGTGTCGCGATTGCTGCGCAAGGCGACGGTAAAGAAGCCTGCCGCGCAGAATGGCGCCTGAAACAGCAGGACGAGCTTGCCGGAGCCGGGAGACAGTGCAGCGCCCAGGCCCAATAGCCCGAGAATGAGCGTGATCTGAATCAGCACAAGGCGGGGGATGCCGGCGTTGCGACCTGCCAGGCCGCCTATTACGCCGACGGCACAAACGTTTCCCAGTAGAAAGAGTGTCTGGTCGCCGCTGATATTGCAGAGCAGGCTGCCGAAGCCGAACACCGCGCTCCAGAGAATGCTCGCCAACAGGAATGCGGAGGTGGGCGTAGGCTCGCCGCGAACGCTACGCTCGCAGCAAACGTAAATCAACAGCAGCCGGGTGAACAGCAGCGCGAGGACAGCGAGTCCCCAACCTGCATAAAGCGCAGTCCGGTGGAGGTAAATGGCGGTGGCGCAGACACTGATTTCACAAATCGACGCAAAAATAATGGACGCCGTTCTCGTGAACAGATTGGCAAGCAATATCTGCCGATTTTCGGTACTCAGATTCTGAGCGGAAGAGACCATCCACTTGAAAAATGGAGACCTTGGTTCGCTGAAAGCCATGACCTGCGCATTTTTGACGGTTGGCGGAACGACGGAGGCTACACTGCAATTATTACGTAAACCGCAAATAGCCGGTTAATTCTCCTTTGAGCGGGTGCGCAATGCTCGGGCAAAGACAGGCGAAATGCCCCGAAACGCCATAAGAGCCTGAAAAGAAAACGCCTGACAACGCGGAATAACTTTCTTTTAAGCTTGCTGGCGCTACCTCTCCTCGAAAATGAAACGGCGTCTCTAACGATCATCAAATTCCACCTGGAACCCTTCAATGGATCACCACTCCGAGCCGACCACAAACAACGAGCCCGGCCAGACATCCATCCCGTTCGTCACGCAGGGTTCCTATCCGCGACGGGCCGGTAACCGGGTTCGTCCGCTGGTCGACAGCGGCCCCGCGTTTCGCCGCATCTGCGACGCAGTAGAAAACGCCCAGCACAGTGTCTGGCTCACCGTCACCTTCGTGGCGAAGCATTTTCAGATGCCGGACGGCCGCGGCACGCTGTTCGATGTGCTCGACGCCGCAGCGCAGCGGGGCGTCGACGTCCGGGTGATTTTCTGGCGCCCCAACCCCGCGAGCAGCGGATACGGACAGACGTTCGAAGGCACGCAGGCGGACTTCGACTGGCTGGCCGCCCGGGACTCGCGTTTGAACGCTCGCTGGGATCGCGCGCCCGCCGCCTATTGCCACCACCAGAAATGCTGGCTGATCGATGCGGGCGAGTCGTCGGAAACCGCGTTTGTCGGCGGCATCAACCCGACTTTTGCAGTCGTCGAGCCTGGGCACGCAGGCGGAGAACAACGCCACGATGTCTACGTCGAGATCACCGGTCCATGCGCGAGCG
>Ga0302302_1001977_pt1 | contig 12198 bp, 6 predicted proteins | sample III_Palsa_E1_3_FD_198766 | JGI IMG/M metagenome (GOLD analysis project Ga0302302, IMG submission 198766) | Peat permafrost microbial communities from Stordalen Mire near Abisko, Sweden - III_Palsa_E1_3 | ecosystem: Environmental > Terrestrial > Soil > Palsa > Peat permafrost | place: Sweden...
TTTGAACTGGATTTTGAGGGATGGCCGCACGAAGCCTGTGCGTCGCCGGGAAGGACAGCAGGGGGCCGGACACAGGCTAAGGGATTGAGACTCAACGGGTTCCCCTACAGCAACGTGCGCTCGCCTACAGCATAACGCCTTCAGCCCAGTTTTTCCATTAGTCGCTTGTTTTCAGCAGGTTCCCGCACAGCAACCCAAGGTTCCTCTACAGCTCCCATTCTGGGGTGACGTGTCATCCTCAACCCGATGCGTAGCAGCGTGCTCTGCGGGATGATCGCAGGGAACAGAAAACTGGCTGGACTAAATGGAACCCGCCTAATCCCGTATTGATAAGCTCTGAGCCTGTCAAAAATGCTGAGAGCCAAGAATCAAGGCCATTGCAACGCCGATTCCGACTCCGAGCACGAACGAGAATAGCTGGGTCCGTGAGCCGAAAAGCGGTAGGGAACATCCCAGAACGAATACAAAGAGCTCCAAGGGCGTAAGGCCCTTGGAGCGGTAAATTTCCCACGCGGATGCACACGCAAGCGCAGCTGCAGGCGGGAGACGCCGGCGGAATGGATAGTTCTTCGCTCCGCTAATTAACTTTTCGATCAGCTTCAACGCTTCGTTTCTCCATCGTCAAATCGCTTTTGCCGCAGGTACTTCAATCAAAATCGCCCCCGTCGTATGGCGGGTCCAAGGGGGGAGGATTTTCCCATGGAATGATGGCAAAGGCGCTGCAAACTAATAGGTATTCTTCTATAACCAACTTCTTCTTGTCGGCGGAGAGATTGCTTTCGGATGCCAAGCGAGCCACTAAGGTGCCCGTGATCCCGCAAGCCAAGAATCTCGCAGCACTTGCAGCATATCTGTTGGCCGCTATTGCCTCCAAGACATCCTGAACAGTGAGGTAAATGTTGCCAGCGAATTGCTCCACCGTTGCAAGGTACTCAGGGAGAGTCCCCCAAAGGTTGGTAGCTACCGTTACGGTGGCTCGAATGATGCTGGGAATTATCCCGACTTCTTCCTCTTCATCAGCCCGTCCCCTCGGATCGACTCGATTCACTGGATCGCCGCCAGCGTACATGTACTTATGCAGCGATGCTGGATCGGTGATTACGCCGTCTTCTGGATCGCGGCTGAGGAACCTTCCCGTCAGCGGGTTGTAGTATCTGGCGCGGAGGTAGTAGAGGCCGAGATCGGAGTCGTACTGTTCGGCGCGATAGTACGATCGGCTGCGCAAGACTTCACCGGTTGCACATGTCGCCGAGAACGTCATAATTGTAGGCCTCGCATCGTAAGCGTAATCCCAGGTCTAAAGATCGCGACGCGGAGCACCCATTTTCCTTGATCTTCAGACCTGGGCCGCCCGCGGCTCAGATTATTCACTCCCCAGCCTTAGGCCCTCCGCCGTTTGATTGGTTTCTATTCTGACGTTCTGATTTGTCGTCTACTCTCTGCTTTTCTGAATTCCTTGCAACTATGATCCAGTCATAGGCATACCAAACGAAAAGAAAGCTTGTCAGAAGGGCTAATGTTCGTTCTCCGGTCATCCAGAGTATGAAAGCAATTACACCCCAAGACATGCACGGGACGACAACTGCAGCCGATCCGCGAAGAGTGGTAAATCGTTTCATCCAAACGAACGGTACAGACAGGGATAGGGCACCTAAAGCGCCAACAACTTCGGTTAGCGGAATCGGGCGTCCTGGATAGACATAGACCATCCTGAACCCGCAGACAACCGATATCGCAATCGCAATCAAAGATGTAGCGAGGATTCGTTGCGAAATTGCCACTTGCGCCCCTCAGAGATCTTTGCTGCTCTATCACCCGTATATAAAGGCTGCAATAAGCAGCCCAACGAAGTTCAGGATTAAAGTGGAGTGAAGGCGTTCTTGCAGCCCCAAGCACTATTCAAGATTCCCGCCCATGTAAGCGGCCACCTCCAGTTAGTGTGGTTGGTAATTGCGTTGAGCAAGGTAATGGAAACGGAAATGAGGCACCGGACCCTCGAGGCCGTCTGAGTGGCCCATTCAATGGTTTCTAGCGAGGAGATAAACGTGGCTTTCACAAATTCGACCGCAGTCTCCAAGCCTGTTGGGTCAATGGCATTGACCGGATCTCCGCCAGCATACAAATACTTGTGCAGCGAAGCCGGATCGACGGCCTTGCCGTTCTCAGGATCACGCAACAGGAACCTTCCGGTCCCGGGGTTGTAGTACCGGGCGCGGAGGTAGTAGAGGCCGAGGTCTGGGTCGTATTGTTCGGCGCTACAGCGCGACCTAACGCGGTTCAGATGCAACGCCGCTTCGAAGCCTAATGCGGTCGTGGAGTTGCAGACGCTCTGCCTCAGATGCAGGGCAGGATTTTTACTCGTGAAGCCCAGACGCGGTTTTTCGCTTAGCTTACCCCAAGCAGGGATGGGCGGCTGCGCAAACGGCGTGCTCAGGGCTGGCTGCATGTGTGTCCCGATTGTACGGCCTCGAAGGCCGGGATGCCGAGCGGATTCGGTGCGGGATTGAGAACGGATTGCGGAGAGGTTCGGATGCCGATTCCGGGACGGGATCGGCCCCTCTTTAGCAGCTAAAAGCAGCTACTAAAAGAAGAACATTTTGTCGCCTATTCGCAGTCCTCTTCGGCCTCTATTTCAAGAGTGGAGAACAGGGCGTCGGCGTCTGGATCGTCAGCCTTGGACGACAGGCTTTCGCCGCGTTCGAGCAGCGCCGCCGGATGGGTTGCGGCATGGACCTGTTGCAGGGTTCGGATGGCAACCTGCGTATAGAGTTGCGTGGTTTTCAGGTCTTCGTGGCCAAGCATCTGCTGGATGAAGCGGATGTCGGCCCCGTTCTCGTGCATCAGCGTGGCCATCGTATGGCGGAACAAGTGGCAGGAGCCGGTCTTGCCCAGCTTGGCGTCGTCGATGCGTTCCCTGACTGTGAAGGTCAGATGACCGCGACTGAACGGCTCGCCCTGGGCGGTTAGGAAGACGGTCATGTCGTCGGGCTCGACAGCTAGTTGCGGACGTGCCTCGCGGATGTACTTTTGAAGCCATGCGACAGCCCGTTCTCCGATGGGCACATAGCGGTCTTTGTTGCCCTTGCCCTGGCGGACGAGGATCAGGCCCCGGTCGAACTGGAGATCGTAGAGCTTCAACACGATTGTCTCCATGCGGCGCAGGCCGGTCGAGTACAGCACTTCCATGATGGCCCGATCACGCAACCCGATGGGCTCCTCGATCTCGCAGAGCTGCATGATCTGCTCGACCTCATGGGCGGAGAAGATGTTCTTGGGCAGGCTTTGGCCGAGGCGCGGCAGCTCGATCTCCGAGGCCGGATTGTGGAGGATATGATTCTGCCTGGTCATCCACCGGAACCACACCCGCAAGGGCACAAGCCGCGTGTGCTGCGAGCGGAAGCTCAACGGCTCGCCGTTCTTCTTGCGGTAGAGGAACAGATGCCGCTGATACCGCTCCAGCACTGGCCGCGTGACTTCCACGGGATCGGTAAGCCCGCGCTCTTTGCACCACCGAAGGAAAAAGCCGATATAGACCTGGCGGCTGCGTACCGTGTTCTCTGAGTAGTTCTGCACCGCCAGCGCCCGCAGATGGTCCTGCATCAGCGACTCCAGAGCCGTCTCCGGGATGGCCTGCGGTTTGCGCTTTCTCTCGATCCTGGCCATCACTTCACCCCCGCTGCGGCTACGACGTAGTGACCGTTCGGCTTTACCGCTCTATAAGTGATTTCTGGAAGATCGAACTCGGCATCGCCTGGAACCATCATGCCTATTGGCGGAGAGACGGATTTGACCACACCCGACACCCCGCCGACTTGGGGCCGACTTGACCCCGACTTGCCCGCCTCCGGCCCCGACTTCTTTTCGTCGTAGGCATGTTTCGAGAGCGCGGCCACTTCGATCAGCCCGCCCAGTACCGGCTTCCCTCCGTCTGTGGGCCGCATGAACATCAGCTCGTAGACGAGACTCTGACCCCGGCCGCCGCGATGGATGAGCAGGTACTCCAGCTCCTCAAGGCGATGCAGATGGACTTTCAACTGCGTATCGCCCCAGCCCGTCGCCTCGCGCACGTCGCGGCGCGAGAAGCGATAGTCGGACCGTTCCATCTTCTGCCGCCCGCACTCGGCGGTAACCATCGTGTCGATCGCCAGCAGCAAGCGCCGCGTCTGCGGCGGCAGCTCGTCGAGCGAGCGGCCCAGCACTTCATGCGCAAGCCGGTTGGCCGTGGCGATGTCGTAGAGCGTGACCTCGATGTACTCGACCGCGCGGCCCCGGTGCTCGACCGTCCTCCGTGGCCGCTGCCATTGATGAAGCAGGGCGATGCTGCGGATGAGCGTCAGATACTTCATGTGGTCGCGCCTGGTCCGGGTCTGGCTGTCGAGGAAGGTCAGCTCCCGCGCGTAGGGATTGGCGACGAAGACGGGCTTGAGAAGACGCTGCGCGTTGCGATGCACGGCCAGGATCGCTTCGCGGTCCCGCCGTTTGAGCAGGCCTTCGAGCGTCTGCGCCTCACGCTGCACACGATGGATCGCCTGTGTCTGTTCGCGCTCCTCATTGACCGAGAGGACCAGGCAGCGGTTGAGCAGCTCTTCGTCCAAGTGGATCGCGGTCGTCGTCAGGAAGATCATCACCGGCCCTTCGACTCTATATTGATGGGTCAGCAGTCGGCCCGTCGCCGGGTCTTTGCCGGTGCTGGCGATGGTCAACACGCCCTCCGACTGCAAGAGCTTGAGCGCATAGGACGCCGAGTGTGCGCCCTCTTCTTCGACGATGGCGAGCACCTTATGCTTGAGGTCGGTTTCGCCCATATAGAAGAGCGACTGGCCCGTCATGGCCGAGTATTGCACCCGCTGCTCCTCGGGCAGGAACGCGAGGACCGCTTCCATCAGCGAGCTTTTGCCCGCTGCGGAAGACGATTGCACGATCACGGCCAGCGGCGCTTCCAAGTGCCGCGACACGACTCCGAGATAGCCGACGAGTTTGTTGGTCTCCTCGCCCACGACGCCGCACCGGGCGAAGTCCTCGACGATCCGCTCCAACAGGCGCGGATCGCGCAGCAGCTCCATCGCGTCGGCCCTGTCCTGTTCGCTGATCGTAACGGCCTCTTCCTTCGGCGCAAGGGCCTGCTTGATCTGCTCGTCTTGCAGCTCTTCCAGCTTCAACAGCACACGGCCCAGGTCGCGGCGCAACACCTCTTCCTTTAGCCCCAGTTCCTCCGATGCTTGCTTGGCGAACACTCCACGCTGCCGCGCGGAGTAGAGGTCCAGCGTGTCGACGTGGAAGGCGGACTCCCCGCGCGGCGTTCGGCCTGAGACGAGGATATTCACCTTCAACAGCTCGTAGCTCATGTTTTTATTCAGGCCACGGATGCGATAACGGCGGTCGCCCTGCATCAAGAAGATATCTTCGCCGCGCATCTCGACGGGCACATCGATAGTGGGCGCGGGCATTGCCGCTGGCTCTTGCGGCGCAACCGGCTCCGGGTCGGCGGCTAAGGGAAGAACATGGTTTGGGATGTCGGCGGGGGATACTTCGGAGGCTGGCTCTAGCTCATCTTCGATGGGATCGGCGACGGCTTCGACCTGGCTCTCATCCTCGGCCTCTATCTGAGCAAGGATGTCTTCTTCTTCGATCAGTTCTTCTTTAGTCGCTGACTCTGGCTGCGGCTCGATCACCGGCTCAGCGTCGATGACCAGTTCCATCATCGGCTCTACGCTGCGCGGCTCTGGCCGTTTGCCCTTGCCCAGCCACTCGGCCTTATTCAGCAACACGCCTAGACTCTTCGCCGCTGGCTGCACCTTGAGCGAGTATTCGTTCGCGTCCATGCCCTTCGGGAACAACACGCGGAAGCACTCGATGCCCATCTGCATCAGCTCTTCGGACAGTTCGCGCGTAGCTTTCTCCCCGGCCTCGTCGCGGTCGTAGGCGATATACACGCGCGTTGTGCCGTGCTTCTCGAAGGCTGCACGATGGTCGGCTGTGAAGCCATTGACTCCATAACTGGCCGTCACGTTGCGGAAGCCCGCACTCCAGAAGCTCAGCGCGTCGATCAGCGATTCGCACAGGATGATCTCCTTGGAAGCAAGTAACGCTTCCTCGTTCCACACGCCCGCATGTGCGCCCGGTAGATACAGATGGTTGGGCGTACCCTCGCGGAGATTTGACGTGATCTTCCGGCCATACATCTCGACCACTTCGCCGGAGCCATTGAAGACAGGGATTACAACCGAGCCATTGAAGTGCTCGTGTCCGCTCTCCCGCAGGATGCCCAGTCCTTGCAGCCGGCCCCGCATCTGAGCGCCGGCGGCGCGGTTCTTCGCCGGCAGACGATAGCCCAGCGTCCGGTTGGCGAAGCCCAGTTTGAACCGGTCGATCATCTCCGGTGATTTCAGACCGCGTGAGGTCAGATACTTCATCGCCTCCGGCGACTGTTTCAGCGTCTCGTTGTAGTAGTCCACGACTTGCATCAGAAGCACACGGTCGTCCGCATCCCGTGCAACGGGCGGCGGCAGTTTGCGCACCGTGCCATGTTTGACCGGCTGGATCGGGGCGTCGGCTACAGGAAGATGGTCTGCTTTGAGAAGCTCGACGGCATGGCGGAAGCTCACGCCGTTCGCCCGCATCACCCAGTCGATGGCCGTGCCGCCCGCGTTGCACGCGCCCAGGCAGTGCCAGAGGTTCTTCGCCGGAGTGATGACCAACGATGGGTTGCGGTCGTCGTGGAAGGGGCAGAGGCCCAGCAGGTCCGCGCCGTGCCGCGTCAGCTTGATCCCCCGCGCCTCGGCCAGCCGCTGGATAGAGATTTCTTTCTTTAGCCGCTCGACCTCATGCTCCGGGATTCTCGCCATTTTTCAGCCCTCCATCGAAAACCCTGTCAAGTGCTTTTTCCACTTTTTGCAGTTTTTCTCGCCGTGCCTCAGTATATACATACACTGTATATCCATGCAGTGGTTTTAGGGGAGTGATTACAAGTGGACCATAAAATCCCTCTTGAGATGCCCGCGAAGAAAGAGCCACATTCTGCATTCGGCAAGCGCCTGTTCGCCCTCAGGAAGGCGCGCGGCCTCACTCAGGTACAGCTCGCCGAAGCCCTGGGGACGACCCAGCGAGTGATTTCCTACTACGAGACGGATGCCGAACTGCCACCCTCGACGGCCATCATTCCTCTGGCGCGTGTTCTGGAAGTCTCCACGGATGAGTTGTTGGGATTGAAGCCCACAGAGCCGAACGGCAACAGCAGCGTACAGAAGCAGCGGCTTTGGAAGAGATTTCAGAAGATGGAAGTGCTGCCGACGAAGGACCAGAGAGCCGTCATTCGGCTGATTAACTCGCTGGCTGGCAGCTCTCATGTCGAGGCCGGTTAGTTCGCTCTCTCATGTTTGGAACATGAGAAGAAGACATTCTTCTCATAATTGGGAACCACCCGCAGCGGAGTCGTCAGTCAAGGCCGCGCGTTCGTTGCGCGCCGCGTCAGCGGTCGGAGCGCAGCGGAGAGCCTTTACGGACGATGGAGCGGAGGGTACGCCGCGTCAGCGGCCCATGCTCAAGCCCTGAGAGAGTCCCATCTCAACCGGCTGCGGTTCGATCTTCAGCCCCGCATCCTGCTGGATCGGCGTCTGCTGTTGCATCCCGGTCGGCTCGCTCGTCTGCTGGATGGCCGATGGATTCGACACGTCCCGGCTGAGCTGCTGGCCCAGCGTCTTCGCATCGTTCGTGTACATCTGCACATCGAACTGCGCCCGCGAGACGGAGACGTAGGCCATGCGGCTATTCAGCAACTCGCCGTGCGCCTGTGAAGAGTCAACGTGGATCAGCACACGGTCGGCGGTCTGGCCCTGGCTGCTATGGCTCGTGACCGCATAGCCGTAGTCGAGATGCGGATGCTGCTTTGCGTTGAACTCGACCTCGCGGCCTGAGTCCATGCGGAGTTTGAGATTGCCGTCGCCGTCGATCTTATCGACCTTCCCCAGCTCACGATTCGCTAACTTCTCCGGATGATACGGCGCGGTCATCTGCACCCGGTCGCCCTCGGCGAACGTGCGCTCCGTCTCACGATACACCGTCACGCCCTGCAACCGGCGCGGATCGTAACTCAGCTCCTCGCCGCTGCGCCGCATCACCGTGACGGTGTTGCTCTCGCGGTCGGTACGCTCGACCCGCGCATACTCTCCGGCCTCGATGCCGAGAGGCTTAGACCCTTTCGAGTAGCGGATCACGTCGCCGGTTTCATAGTTCTGCGCGTGTTGCCGGTCGGCTCCGGTGATGTCCTGCCGAGCGTAGAGCACACGAACGCTGTGCTCGTCCCCTTTGACCTGGCCGGTGTCCTGCATCGCTCGATGGATGTGGTTGTTGATCTCGCGGCGGCTTTCATTGTCGGGCGAGACGACCAACGTGCTTTCAGGAGAGCGCACATACTCGCGAGCTATCTCCGCGATGCGTTCGTGCCGGTCGCCGATCTCATGCACACGGCCTTGGCTGTTGAGATTGCCGATGGCCTCGCGCACCTCGCCCCGCGCAAGCTGCTCGACAGTCTCTTTGAGCGCAGGGTCTTTCTGCCGGATGATCTCATCCAAGTGCGCCGTGCGAAGCCCTGCCTCCTGCAACTGGGCGTAAGGCCTGCCTGCTTCGACGGCCTCATGCTGCCGCGTGTCGCCGACGAACAACACACGATCATTTTCCTTTAGCCGCTCGACGAACGTGTGCATCTGCCGAGTGCTCGCCATGCTCGATTCATCGACCACATAAAGACGCTTCTGTCCGTCGTCCGCCCGGTCGCCGCGCGTCAGATGCCGTTGCAAGGTTTCGGTCGCCATGCCCGCTTCGCCTAACTTCTGCGCGGCCCTCGATGTCGGCGCAAGCCCCTTGACCTCGTAGCCCGCGCTGACAGCGGCCTCACGGACAGCGGCTAAGGAAGTAGTTTTACCCGCGCCCGCAACGCCTTCGAGAGCCATCATCTGATCGCGGCTCGTCAGCACCGTATCGACCGCGTTCCGCTGGCTCAAGCTCAGATGCGGATGCTGCTCCATTGTCTGCTGCCGGGTCTGGCCGTCTGCGAGTACGTCGCGATTGCCCTGGCCCAGCTTCATCCGGTCGATCAGCTCGCGCTCGTAACCCTGCATCTCGCCAGTCGTGAACGCACGGCCCGCAAGCCCCTCTCGACGTGGAACCTCGATCAGCTCCGAAGACTGCACACGCCGCTCGAACTCGGCCTTGATCTCCGGCAACCGCGCCTCGCCCATTGTGTGACGCAGTGCGTCACGCATCAGCGTTCGCTCGTCGGCCACGGCCTCGCGCTCCATGCCGCGCTCACGCGCGTAGCTCACGCCGTCATGCGCTGCGGTCTGCGAAGACTCCGGCCTCAGCTCTACACCTGGCCGCTCGGCAGCTTCGGCAAGCACACGCTGCGGCTGCTGGCCATACTCTGCGGCGAGCTTTTGATGCTGTGCCCGCACTTCATCGTGTGAGAGCGGCTGCTTCGCATCGCGTGTCTGATGCGCCGCGATCTGCGCTGCCCCGGCTCCCTCGCGGCCCTGCTCGCGCAACTGCTCCTCGATCTGCTGCCGCCGCGGACTCGATGCTTCTAAGTATTCCCGCGAGTAGCCTTTGATCTCCGGCTGCCCATGCTCGCCACGCTCGATCTCGTAGCCCATGCCTTGCAACCGCGCGGCCAGCTCCGAGCGATACACCGCCGTCGCGTACTGCTGCGTTTTATAGAGTTCCTGCGGCTGCAACGCCCGCGTGTTTCCATCGGCAGTTTCGGTCACATTGAAGACCACTGCATGAGTGTGGAGCTGCGGCGCCGCGTAGCCATCGACGGGTCGGCTGCTGTCATGCTCGAACTTGGCCACGGCCCACGCGCCCGTCGTCTGCGCCGGGACGTTGCCGCCGATTCGCGCCTGCACATACTTTTCCATCTCATCGAGCGCGACACGAACGCTCTCTCGATGCGCCTCTTTCACGCGGTCGTCGCCGCCTACCAACGCAGTCAGAGAGACGGATTTCGGTGCGCTGAACGTCGCATCCCAGCCTGCGCGGTGCTCCATCGAACGCACTCGCTCGCCCTGCGCGTTCTCATACTCCCGCGCCGTCTGATACCGCACAAGCTGCTCGCCGGTCTCTGGATGCTGGCCTTCCGAGAGCCGCGCGAACTGCTGCTCGTTGACCTCGCCGGTCAACCCCCACCGCTGGGCAAGCTGGCCCTGCCACTCGCCGCGCACACGCTCGCCCTCGGTGTAGTAGTTCTCTTTGGCGTTGGCGAACTCCTCTTTGTGGTACGCCTGAGCCTGCCCCGCGCTGATCGGTTTCGATAGAGTGACCATGCTTTTACTCGAAGTACGGATGCTGCTCGTTCACTTGAGCAGGCTGCTGTTCCTGCCGTTTCTCCGGCATGGGCGGCTTCTTCTGCGGAGCAACCTGCACAACCTCGGGCTGCGGCGCTACCGGAACACTCTCCGGCTGCGCGGTCGGTTTTACGGCCGCCGCCGCCGTCACCGCGCGCTCGATGTACTTCTCCGCATGGCTCTCAAGCTCCAGATATGGGAAGCGCATCCGCAGCACATAGTTCCCATGCTTCAGATACCCATGCAGAGGATCGAGCCCCGCAACCTCCGAGGCCATGACCAGCGGCTCCCGCGTGATGTCCCGCGACTGGTTCTCCGAGTTGCGGGGGAACTTGCCCACCGTCCGCGACTCGCGGAACCGCTCGATCTCGATCTCGCCGATGGCTTTCGAGATCCACTCCGACGCATGAGGCTCGCTCGTCTTGAGGAAGATCTTCGTCGCCGGTTGCGACAGCATCGCCTCGGCAACATGGCCGTACAGGGCCTCGACCTGGCTCTTGCCCTGGAAGCCCAGTACCATCGGATTGTTCGATTTTCTGTTCTCCGTAACCGCCGTCGTGAGCTGCGGAAGACGTTGCAAGCTGGCCAGCTCATCCAACACGAACCACGTCTTGCGCTTGGTCGATTCCTCGTTCATCAGCCGCAACACGAGCAGGTCGAGCCATAGGCTCATCAGGGGCCGCATCCGCTCGCGCATCGTCGGTTTCGACGTAAGGAACACCCATCCCTTGCGCTCCTTCGCCCACTCCACCGTGTTCCAGCGGCGCGTCGTCTCCGACTCTTTAGGCAGCAGCTTGAACGCATCGGCGACCATGTTTAACGAACCCAACACACCGCTGCGCTGGTTCGCCGCGTGGCGGTCGATCATTGCTTGAAGCTCCGTGCCTTCGACCCGTTTGTCGATCTCCTCCGCGTTGCTCATCCAGTAGGTAAGCTGCTGCGGCGTCGGCTTGAGATTGAGCAAGTGAGCGAAGATTTTCCTCGGCGCTTCGACGAAGAACCGGTTCTCCCGGCCCTGGTCCGGGAACAAGCTGGCGGCTAAGGTAAGAGCCTCCGCCTCATGCGGAACCTCATCGCCCGGACTCCAGAACGGGCACCGCGCGTCCATCGGATTCAGGATCACGTCGCCCCTGGCCTCGTTGTAAAACTGCGGCAGATATTCCATCGCAGGGTCGTACACGATGGCGGCTTCGCCGCGCTCCCACACCTGCGAGAGAAGCTGCCGGATGGCCGCGCTTTTGCCGGTGCCGGAGTCGCCCACGATCAGGAAGTGCATCGCCTCGCGGTCGCGCGGAACACGCGCCCAGCGACTCTCATTTTTGCGGAACAGTTTGTCCGTCCACGTCTGCTCTTCATTGATGAACGACACCCCATCCGGCAGGTGCGTCCTCAGCCCCTTCGACTTGCCCAGCTTCTCATTCAGCTCCGCCGTCGTGACCAGCTCCGGACCGCGCAACCGACGCCCATGCTTGTACAGCATCCGCCGCGCCCGGTCCTTTGGAACCGCCACGAACAACGCGAGAACGAAGAACGCCAGCGAGAGATAGACCGGCTTCTGATAGAACTCCCAGGCCTCATGATCCGCGTACACCGCCTCGCTCATCACCCGGTGCAGACCCCGGTCGTTGAAGACACCCGCCACCCATGTCAGCCGGGAGATACCGTCCTTTACGCCCTCGTCCGTCAGCCGGTATCCCAGCCTGCCGTCTGGCCCCGGAACCGGCTCGATCTCATCCCCGATCACAAGCCGCTGCTGGGCCTTACTCTGACCTGGGCCGACCACCGCCTCCAGCAGCGTGTACTTACTCGCCGCCGTCGCCGATGCCTTGCCCCGCGCTCCGCTCTTCAGGTAGTCCGACAG
>Ga0302302_1001978_pt1 | contig 12198 bp, 19 predicted proteins | sample III_Palsa_E1_3_FD_198766 | JGI IMG/M metagenome (GOLD analysis project Ga0302302, IMG submission 198766) | Peat permafrost microbial communities from Stordalen Mire near Abisko, Sweden - III_Palsa_E1_3 | ecosystem: Environmental > Terrestrial > Soil > Palsa > Peat permafrost | place: Sweden...
GGAAAACGCTCGACAACACCGCTCCCGACAACAGTTTCTTGAACATCATTTTTTTTCGCTCCCAGAAGAATGCGGCTGCCGGATCAACTATCCGGGCAGGCCAAAACGGTTTCGTGCGACACGCATGGCGTAGTCGACGCGGCAGAGACACGGCACAACCCGCCGGACGACACGCAAGGGACTCAAAAACCGCCGGGGAGAGGATACACCGAGCATAAGAAATCACGCAGATCGATGCTTCTGCCTGCTCCCGAGTTGTTCCACTTCGATAAACCCATTTTGACAATCCGGTACTATGCGGGTCGCCGAATGGTTTTGGCGGCCGCGCGGGCGCTGCCCGGAAGGCGAAGTTTCGAGCTAACGCCGGCGCGTGGAATATTTAACACTATTTTATCGAACGAGAAGAAAGAGTCTGTCGTGAGTGAAGTTTTAGAATATAAAAGCTGGGTTTGCCTGATTTGTGGCTGGATATACAACGAAGAAGATGGTTTACCGGAAGACGGCATTGCGGCCGGAACCCGTTTCGCTGATATCCCGGACACATGGCGTTGTCCATTATGCGACGTCGGCAAAGACGATTTCGTGGCAGTCGAGTTCTGATCCGGCTACAGGATTAGTCGTTACAGTCGGTCGTTTCAGCCTGATTTCGCGCCGGTTTAGCGTGCGACCACGATCAGTTCCCGGCTCGCGGCCGATACCGCTGAACCATCCCAATCGCCCTGCCATGTGAGGTGGCGGAACCCTGCGGCCTCGAGTTGCGCGGTGAGTTCTTCCTGAGTGCGAAAGCGCAGTTCGCTCGCGGACGTCAGCGTCTCGTCTGTCGCCTTGAATCGATAGTACGTGTTGAAGCGAATGCCCGACTCCGGGCTTCCGCTCACGTCGTCCTGCCACACCTCCACCTCGCCGATCCCCTCTACGTCGATTAGCCTGTGCGATTGCGCCGGCGTCCAGGATTCCCACGCTCGCGCGGCCGGATTTCGGCTCTCGAACGCCAGGGTGCCGCCGTCGCGCAGCGCGTAGCGGGCGGCTTTGAGCGTATTGAGGAACGCGGTGTCGTCGAGGAAAACCTGCGCGACGTGGCCCGTCATCATCAGCAGATCGGCGGGCGGCAGCAAGGCGAGCGCGCGAGCATCGCCTTCAATCCACTGAACGCGATCGCCGTTCGGCCTATGCCGCGCCACGTGCAACATCTCGAACGCGGGATCAACTGCAATCACCCGATGCCCCCGCGACGCCAGTTCACACGCGAGCAATCCCGTTCCGCAACCGAGATCGATTACGCGCGGCATGCCTGCGGCCAGCGCCAGGTAGAAGTCGGTGTCGGCGGCGAAGGGGTTCAGGGTGTCATACAGCGCGACGAGGCGCGGGTCAGTGTAGAGCGTGGATGGCATCGGGCAAGTTGGGCGGCTGGTTAAGCGCTAGGCGTTGGGCGTTTCAGCGGTTGAGGTAACCAAGCGCGTCGCGCATGGACTGGCTTGGAACGATGATGGAGCCCGTGAACGGCGTGTCGAGATCGAGGATCACGAGCACCGTGGACGCTATCGATAACGCCCCGAGCATAATCGTAACCAGCGCCAGTGCGATCAGGCCGAAGCAAAGAAAGATGACGAGCAGCCAGAAAACGAGAATCCGGTCGAACGGCGAAGAGGCCGAACCGCGCGCTTCCTCCACGATTTTCCAGCGCTGCTGGATCAGCCGGTCAAACCGGTCAAGCGCTTCTTCGGCGAGCTTCTGGTGGAACTGATCTGGCGGCTGTAACTCGCGCGTATATCGTTGCGCGCGTTCAAGCATGGCGCCCAGTGTGCGGCTATCGAGATTATCGGTGCCGTAGCTCGGTAGCGTTTTCTGATAATAGTCGCCGGGCGGCGGTGGTTCCTGCACCCAGGTGGACGCAATCGCGGCCGCCGTGTAGGCGCGCAGGATCCGGCGGGGAGCGTCGGCATCCGGGCCGTATTCGCGCAAGCTGTTGTCGAGCTGGATCAACGCAGCGGCATAGGTGCGCATGTCGGTAGTGGTGGTATCGAATACAGTTTTCGACGATGCCGTCAGCAAACCCAGCACGAGCGCCGCGAAGGTAACCAGCATGCCGACCACTAGTTTCAGCAATTGCACCGTTTCATGCGCCTTGTGTTCCTCAGGCAGCAGCGGGCGCACGAACACACCCAGCCCCGTGGCCGCGAGCAGGCACAAGAACACGACGACAGAGGTTTCGAGTTCAGTCATGGCGAGGGTTGGGAGACGTTTGTATTATCGGATGAAGTGGCCGGTTATTCCAGACAAGAGGGTTAACGTGGAAGGGTGTAACGCGATTAAGTTGACCCTGTTATGAAGTGGCAACGATAATCGACAGTTGTGCTTGTTAATCGAACGGTGAGAGAGGGTATGAAAAAGACGAAATACTGGGCTGCTGCGTTTGCTTTGGCAGCCAGCGGTTGCGCGTTCGCCAATGTCGCCACCGATAACGTCATCCGCAGCGCAGCGCCTGCGAACGACCGCGTCATGGGCAACGAGTGTACGGACAAGTCGATCAAACCATTCGCGCGGCCAAAGGACAGCACGGTATCGGATGATGTGTTGCGAACGGCGTTGACCTTGATTTCGGGTTTTGCGAGCGGAAGCAGTCGTGGGGCAGCGCCTCGCGTGTGTGGCGACCAGTCCGCGCTTTAAGTTGTTGCTTCATGGATCCCCGGCCGCCGCAGCTCTACGTCGCAAGCTTTTCTAACGCAAATCGTCCTAGCCCTACCGACCTCCCCCGGTTCGCTACAGCGATTCTTTAGCAGGCCCGATTCAAGCGATCGCTGCATGGCCGTGCGTCACAGCTTTGGAAGTGATCAACGTCAGAGCAACCCTCTGATCCGCGTCTCGCAAGCGGAAGCTCAATGGCGTATCAGGGCTAACCCCGGTGTTTCCAAACCTGCGCGTGACATGCCGCTGAGCCGGCGCAAAGAGAATGCAGAATCGCTGCGTATTTTTATGAAGATTTGGTGCCAGAGCGTATTATCTGAGCCGCGGGCGTCGTCATTCAGCACCTTCGTGCAACGCGGAAACGAGAGTGTCAGGCGCTCAACCTATTCGGCTCGCGAATCTATTCGGGCACATTGCCCACTGAAACCCTATGTTCAGTCCCGTCGCACTTTACGTTGTCGGAATTATGTCCGGCGCGATCAGCGTAGTCGTATTCGGCTCGCTGGTGCGGTCCGGGATACCCGGATTGTTTCGCTGGATCGCTGCAAACGTCCTGATTGTGGCCGCATTTGTCGCATTGGCTTTGGATGACACGTCGCCGACACCGCTAACCATTGTGGTCGCGAGTTTGCTATTCGCCAGCGCCGCATTCCTTGTCCTGCAAGGTTGCCGACTCTTCTTCGGCCTTCGACCGTCGAGGGTTCACGAGGTTGCTGCGTTCACGATGCTGGTGATTGGCGTTGTTTACTGGTCCACTCTTTCGCCGAACGCAGCTGCCCGGGTTGTTCTGATGTCGTCCTTTCTCGCCTACGTTCGTCTGTCGGTTGGGTGGATAACCTACACCAGGAGGCCGCTGCATCGACCGGGGTACAGTTACCAATTCGTCGCGATTGTCGCCGCGCTTGGCGGGCTCGTTCATGTTGCTCGTGGACTCGCCGCTGGCGTCGGCTGGGAACATCACACGCGGTTTCTCGAGCCAACGCCATTGACCATTGCGTTTCTCGCGCTCGGCATCGTCACCCTGCCATGTCTCTCGATCGGCGCGCTCATGCTTGCCTATGACCGCATGGCGGAGAGGATGGAGCGGTTGGCGGCTATCGATGAGTTGACCGGTGCCCTCGTGCGGCGTGAGTTTGTGGCTCAAGCCGAGTTGCATGTCGAGCGTGCTAACCGTGCAAAATCCCGGTTTGCGGTTGCCATCCTCGACATCGATAACTTCAAAGCAGTCAATGACGTTCACGGCCACGCAGCCGGAGACCGTGCGCTCGCTCACTTTTCTTCGATTGTGTCGCAGGGCATCCGGCGAGGAGACATTTTCGGGCGGCTTGGCGGGGAAGAGTTTGCAATATTGTTCCCTGAGACAACCAGGGCGGACGCGATGACATTGGTGAACAGCTTGCGCCTGCATCTGGCCGCGTCTACGTTAGACGAAGCGTGCGGAGAAGTGACGTGCACGTTTAGTGCTGGTGTCGATGAATATCAAGCTAGTGAAATGCTGGCAAATTTGATGGCGCGAGCCGACGCAGCGCTGTACTCGGCCAAAGCGATGGGACGAAATCGGGTGGTGTTGGCGGTGTCCACGGGGGATGAGGCGGTGGGCGTTTCGAAGGACGCGCCGAAACCGACTTGAGGTTTTTTGCGGGGGCATGTCGGCCTTTACCTGGTTATCGACGCGCCAAAGTGATGGTGCCAAAATTCAGTATCTATAAGGCTTGGGGCCGTCCGCTGAAATATCCATCTCCCCATAGTTCAGGGGGCGGAATGATAGGCACGGTCGCTCCGGCGCTTGGTGCAGCGACCGCTCCTCGCACTTACGTGTGAGCCATGCACTCGAGTTCAATGACTAACTCAGGGCGCGGGAGTGCCCCAACAATGACGGTTGAGCGAGCTGGTGGATTCGACGGAAACGTGTTCCGCCAGACCTCGTTCATAGCCGCGAAATCCGTCTGGCGCGTGAGAAACACCGTACATTTGTCGACGCTGGTCATTGCTGCTCCAGCGGCCTCGACAATGGCCTGAACTTTTTTGAGGGCTAATTCGGTTTGAGGACGGATGTCGGGTCCCGCCTCGCCGGCAACCTGGCCGGAGATATAGATGATGTTACCTACGCGCACACCTGGCGAGTATGGGGTAGCCCCTGCAGTGGCCCCGGCAGGCAAGACGATCTCCCGCTTGGTAAGGTGACTTTCTGGCACGGCGCAACCAGCAAGGAGGAATTCTGCCAAGCACATGAATACAGCCACCCGCGCACCAATGTTGGACATGATCGCGCTCCTAGTTTCGAGAATGTGGGCACGCGGAACGCTAAGCGGGTCCTTCTCGGGAAATTGCTTAATGCGCTTCAGTGCATCCTTGTTCCGAACGACACAATGAACGACAGCGACATGCGCGACCAGCGTGGCAACTTAAGCGCACAGAACAAGAGGACTTCCGGCGACCGACGGGATGGATTTAAACGCTTTCGACTGAATTGGCCACATAAAGGTGCTCTCCTCACAAGAGACCTGCCGACGCTCTCCGAACCCGTCCTACATTCCACTACGTTAGAAAAACTTGCAGAGTGGCTTCCATCAGGATCGTTATGCCTGCCACGCGCGACGACGCTGACCCTCTATCCAGCCTAGCTCATGGATGCATGCCTCGTCGGCCATAGTCATAGCCGTGGACGCCGGAATTTGGCCGATGACGCGGGCTTTTTTTCGTCGGTGCGTTTCCCAGCTTTCCTAAGTAGCGAGGTTTGACGCGGTGTTACGCTGCGAAAAGAGTCCGTTCGGACTACTCTCTGAACAAGCTCGATCTCCAATTCGTTCAGCGGGCTGACCATGCCGTCAAAACCCGTCAGCCGGACCGAAGTAGTCGAACCAAGACGGTCAAAGTTGCTTTGCGCGGATGTGCCGCGACGATAGTTCAGGGGGTGGAATGAGAGGGTCCAGCCCAATCCAGCCAACCTCCCCGCCTTGCTAAAGCAATTCTGTAGCAGACCAGATTCAAGCAATCGCGCAAGCGCACCCCTCCCCTAATGACCCTGCGCCACGGCTACAGAAACGCCTGAGTCGCGCCTTTCGTTTTAAACGTCTTTGATATACTCTGCCCGCTGCGCCGGATCTATGCTCTCTAGCGTTCACCGACGGGTAAGATTGAAGCCATTTTCTTTGCCCGAAGCGGTTGAACAGCAAGATCTAGCGGTCTGGGACTGCTACCAGCTGCTATAAGCCGCCAAAAGCGCAGTTCTGTAGCAAAAGCGAGCAGCCAGGTTTAGAAATCAGGGTTCACAGTGTGTCACGGCGCTTCATTTAGGAAGAAGCAAACTAGCCGAAAACGTACACTGGGCGGGGCCAAAGCCGTTATCCACAAGGCTTGGGTCCGCCCGCTGAAATATCCATCTCCCCGTAGTTCAATGGATAGAACAAGTGCCTCCTAAGCGCTAGATGCAGGTTCGATTCCTGCCGGGGGGACCATTGATGTATTCAACACCGCCCCACCGAATTTCCAAGCCCCGTAAGCCTTGCGCTACGGGGCTTTTCTCTGTCGTTATCGTCCCGTGGCGTAGGTGCCGGCACCTGTCCCGGCACCTACGCCGCCAAACCGCGCGCTTAAGCGACATCGCCCACTCTTCCCCATGCACGAAAGCCTCGGAAAGCGCTACTCTTAGCGAGCCCTGTTTCGCCTCGCAGGGTGTCGATTTTTATCCGGGACCCGTCATGACCACGACTTATATCGTTTTCAAGGCTCAACTCAAGATGCTGCTTAGCGACCAGCCACGCGGCATGACTGCGGACTTGACCGATTTCGCGGTTGCTTATTGGGACGGGCGACAGGTGGTGGGCGCCTACTTGCGTGACGCCGGGCATGTCGATGAAGTGTTCGACCTGGACGAGAATGCTTTCGAGCAGTGGCGCGACGAGTTTGTTGCGTGGCTAGCCGATCCGCGCTTCACAGCACGGCCAGACCTGCTGGCTTAGACAAGAAGGAAGAAGCGGGAAGGAATAAAGGAAGAAGCCGCCGTTCGATATCGACGGATATCAGTGCGATCTGCTGCTTTCTGCTACTTGCCTCGGCTTACCGCGCGCCGATCCAGAATTCGTCATCGAGCGCCTGGAAGAAAAACGTTTCCAGCGCGTCCTCCGACAAATCGTCGATCGTCATGCCGCGCAGGCGGCAAAGCACGTGGAGGGTCTCGTCGGCAGCAATAACAAGATTCCGAAACGCAGTAGCGGTGGGATTGGTCATGTCCATGCATCCGCTAACGGCCTCTGCTGACGAAACTTTAGACCCTGGTGCACGATATTTTCGACTAGCCGCGCCAAGCCTTCTCCTGACACGCCAAGGTAATACGCCGTAAGCAACCTGCCCCACGTGCCTTGTATAACAACACCTGTCATAACAACACCTGTCGCCCATTGCGAGCGCTGGTCACATCGCTGTCAAAAAACTTGGATTCGCCCGCCAAGATACGCGCCGCCGCCGAGCTCGTCTTCGAGTGCACTGAAAAAGAACTCGCCCAGTTCCGCATCCGACAAGCTGTCGAGCGGAATCTGCCTCAGCCGGCAAAGCAATTCCAACGCTTCGTCGGCGGCATTGAGTGCGCTACGGGTATCGGTGTAAGCGAGTTTGTCGAGTTTCATGAGCGCAATGACAGCACGGGTCTAGCGGGCTTCAATGCCTCGCCGAAAGCCTGAAGAACCAAGTTCTGCCATTCACGGCAGATTCGCAGCGGGACATCCTGCTCCCGCAATCTGTCCCAATCACCAGGGGCCAATGATGTCATCGCCCAGTGCATTGGAAAAGAACTCGCCAAGCTCATCATCGGAGAGCTCTTCGATATCAACCCCACGCAGGCGGCAGATCAGTTCGAGCGTTTCGCCCGCAGCACGGATGAGATCGCGGGAGGCTTCGGGGGTGGGTTCTTTGGTATCCATGCCAACACTAACGGCGCCGATACAAGGAACTTTAAGCCCACGTTACCGTGCGTTGGGCCGCAGTGCCAAGCAACATTCGTGAACCAGCTTGAGGCAATAACCTGTCACTCCGGCTCAACCGGAAAGCGTCGGTTCAACTCACGCTTCGCCCAATAAAGCGCTTCGTTTTCGGCGACATTGCTGGTCGGCGCCATCTCGCCCGTATTCGTCTTGAGCGGCAAACTGCCCGCCTGCACGGACCAGTCCCAGCGGGTGCCGCGTTGTTCGACGAACACGTCGATGACATGTTCATTGTGCATATAACGCATGGCTTCTCCCGTTGGCAGGACGCGATCCTAGCATGATGACGCGCTCAGGCTTGCCGTCAGGCTCGCCCCGCGGCTTCTTGCTCGTCGCACCAGTCGAGCGCCCATGCCCGCGCGCACGCAATGGCATCGCCGTCGTTATCGAACGCGTCGATGTCGCCTGACTCGTGCTTTTCCGGATGTGCGTCGTCCGTTGTCGGCATGCGGATCATGCGAGCCTGCGCGTAGTACAAGCCATCTTGATCGTGTCGTGAACGACAGTCGATGTGAAAACCCTTGTAATCGAAACGCATCGGCGTGTTCCTCGCAAAAATGTGAACAGTTCCAGCAGGCTCGCGCAAGACGCGTTCCGCATGGACGCAACCAGGCGTTACTGACCGGGTGCATGGCCGTCGCATTGACCCCTTCAGTCCCCATAAACTCGTTAAAATAACGCCGACCTTGGCCGGTCGAACGGATGCGCGGGGGTTATTCGATGCCCCGTCCCGACCGGACAATCGGACACCGTACAAGTGAAACACCGATTGCCCCCTGCCCAATCTCGTCAGCCACGGATTCCGCTATGAAATTGCTTGCCGCCATCGCCTTAAGCCTGTGTTTGTCGACCGCTCACGCCTCACAGGAAACCGATGCCTGCGACGCCCATCGCCAGACCCTCGAAAGGCAGATGGCCACCGCGCTGAACCAGGACAACTCGGCGCAACTTGACGCCCTGCAAGCCGAACTCAACAAGACCAACGCTGAATGCACACCCGACGCGATCGCGCAAAAACGCGCAGACGCGTTGAGACGCCACGATAGTGCCGTGGCCGAGGCCAGGAATCGTTTGCGGGACTGGGAAGCGGAGTTGGCGCGCGCCAGGAAAAAGGGCACGGATCAGCTGAATATAGCGGCCTGGGAGCGCAAGGTGAAACGGGCGCGCGCCGATCTGGACCGTGCGGTGGCGAGACCCATTCAATGAATCGCTTATCTAGGGTTTGTACCGACCTGAAGTTCGCTAAAGTTTGATTCACCGCTGCCGTTAAGCATTGATGGACTCACTCCTCGACATGAAACTCCAAGGCGCGCCCTCCGCGCTGTTGGCAGACCAGGAACTGACGCACCTCGAACTGGTGCTGCGGCGTTCACTGATCGACGACGCGTTGTGCCCCATCATGCCGCCCACCTACTGGCGCGAGCGGCTTGCACTGGTCGCGCGGAACTCGCATCTTTCTCACACGCAGCTCCAGACAGTGCATCGGCTGTATCTGCAGATCGACGCCCACGAAGCCGGCAACCGGACGCTCGATACCGTACCCGAACTCACCCCCGACCCACCGACGCCCATTCAGCCCGCGCCACGCACGGTCCTCCACTGGACCCCGGTTCATCCGTTCGGGAACGACCGCTCGTAACCAGGTCGCGCGCAGGTCGCGCGGGCGCTCAGTGCCGGTGTCGGAGCCACCAGTCGCGTAACGCGCCGGGGCTTGCGTGGCTGCGGCGGCGCAGCATGCGGTCGCGCGATGCGTCACGCCAGTCGTGCGCGAGCACCGCAATCGCGAGCGCGGCCAGCGCCGCGAGACCAACGAGAATATTCGCTAAACCTTCCATGGCGCCCTCCATTCCGGTCGACTGCCATGCTTCAAGCATAGGTCAAGCGCCCAAAATCGGGGCGTGGGAAAAGGATTTAATCCGCTCGTGGCATGTGTGCCGGGGCGTTCTTCTCTTCGCGTAATGCAACCGCGCGCTCGACTCAGCGCTGCATGAACCGCATGACGGCGTCCACAATCATCTCGCGATGCCGGGCCCGCGATCTCGCGCCGGATGGATCGCGCCCGAAAGCAACGGTAAACGTATGCCGGTTCGCGACGCGATGAAAACACAGCGAACTGATAAACAGATGCAAGTCGACAGGGTCGACATCGCTACGAAATTGCCGCGCCGCAACGCCACGAGCAATCAGGTCAGCGATCGTCTTCACCGCGCTTGCATTGCGCGCCCTGAACGTCTTCAACTGGCTCACATGTTTCGCGCCATGAATGTTCTCGATCGTCACGAGGCGGACGAAATCGCGGTGTTTGTCGTGGAAGTCGAACGTGAACTCGACGAGTTCGCGCAAGCCCTCGCGTGGGTCCATGGTATCGAGATGCAACGACTGTTCAAGCGCGCGGATCTTGCTGTACGCCTCCTCGATGACCGCTTCGTACAACCCCTCCTTGCTGCCGAAGTAGTAATACAACATGCGCTTCGTTGTATTGGTGCGCTCCGCGATGGCGTCGACCCGTGCGCCGCTTAAACCCATCGCCGCGAACTCCTCGGTGGCAATATCGATAATGTTTCGTTTGGTCTGTTCCGGGTCGTACTTCCGTTTGATGTCGGGTGTCCCGACCGACCGGGAAGACCGAACCGGCGCTGCGACTTTGCTTGCCTTTTTCATCGTTTAGTGTGCGGAGCGCCTTAAAGTAGGAAAAAATTTAGCATCGACTTCCGGCCTATTCGGACCTTCAGCGCAATGTGATCCTTCACGAAAACCCTTGTTTCAAGGGCTTTGGCCGGGGTTTCGTTATACTTCCGCAGAATTTTGCGGACCCCGGTTGCGCGCCATCACAAGGAATCGAATGACTCACCAGCAAGCCCTGACCCGCGTAGCGTCGGCCTTCAACTCGATGGTCAAGCCGACCCTCATCGCATGCGTTATTGCGGGCGGCGCGTGTGCCCTGCCGTTGAACGCCGCCGCACAAAACGCGCCCGCCCAGCAACCGTTTCCCGCTCAGACACTACCGCCGGGCCATCCCGCGGTGCAACCGCCGTCACCCCAAAGTCTCGCGGCCGAAGGCGTGCGCACGAGCGCCAATATTGCACGGGGCGCCGCCGATATCTGCCACATCGACCGCGTGAAAATCGACAGGTTCAAAGTCATGACGCGCAAGAGTTTTCCCGCCGCGCCCGATTTCGACGGCGAGTGGAATCTCGGCTACAAGGAAGCGCAAGCCACGGTCGATCGCTTCGCGGCGATGAAAACCAACAACCCCACCGAGTACGCAAAGGAGATCGGCGAAGCTTGCCCGGCGCTGACCCAGGGTATCGATGAAGTGACGAAGTGACCCGCGCTCAGTCAGGCGCGCCGTAATACGCACGCTTTTCGGCGTACATGGCGGCGTCGGCACGTTGCAGCATGACTTCCAGCCGCTCGCCGTCCTGTGCAGTGGCTGCGCCCATCGCAAAGCTCAAGGGCATGCCCGAGTAGAACTGGTTGTTGACCTCGAGCAATTGCCGGATGCTGTCGATCACCGCGGCGCCGCCACGTTCGTCCATGCCGGGCAGGAGCAGCACGAACTCGTCGCCGCCAATGCGCGCAGCATGGCTCGGCTTTTCCACGGCTTTGCCGAGTACTTCGCCGGCGCGCCGCAGTAGTGCGTCACCGGCAGCGTGGCCGAGTTGATCGTTGACGGTTTTAAGACCGTTCAAGTCGACGGCCACGGCGGTCACAGGGAACGGGCCTTTGCGCTCCAGCCGGTTCATTTCATCGATGTAAAACGAGCGGTTCTTGAGTTTCGTCAACGCGTCGTGCTTGCCGAGAAACTCCAGGTAGGCCTCCGCTTTCTTGCGCGCAGTGATGTCGGTGAGCGCGACGAGAACGAGGTCCCAATCGGCTTCGTGACCGGGAAACACCGAGAATTGCAGATGCACATGCAATTGCTGCCCTTCCAGCGAATAGTTGACGACCTCGCGCTGATGAAACAGGCGGTTCTCCCATAGATCGATGAGTTGTTCCTGGAAATGGTTCACCATCTCGTCGCGGAAAACGTCGCCCAGACGCGAGAGCAACACGGCTTTATCCGGTGCGCCAAACATGGTCAGCGTGTGCTGATTCACGTCGAGCACGTGAATTTCCTGCATGCAGCGCTCGACGAATTCCGGATGAACATTCGTGAACGTCCGGAAGTCGACAATTCCGCGTTCGCGTATATCGTCCAGCAACGCCTTCACTGAGCTGAAGTCTTCAACCCACAGCGAAACCGGCGAATGTTCGAACAAGCCGCGCGCATACAGCTCGCTCAGCGCAGCCTTGCGGCGCACATTTTCCAGTTCCGTAATGTCTTCCACGGTCACGAGCACGCGGTCCCAGGTTGCTTCGTGTCCGGGCAGGATCACCGCTTTCAGCAATACGTCGAGCCGCTTGCCGTCGAGCGCGTAGTTCACCGTCTTGCTCACGAACGCCGGTTTGCCGGACCATAGTTGTTCGAGCTCGTCTGCGTGCGTGAGCAGCATGTCGTCGCGGAAAACGGCGCCAAGATTACGCACCAGAT
>Ga0302302_1001984_pt1 | contig 12179 bp, 10 predicted proteins | sample III_Palsa_E1_3_FD_198766 | JGI IMG/M metagenome (GOLD analysis project Ga0302302, IMG submission 198766) | Peat permafrost microbial communities from Stordalen Mire near Abisko, Sweden - III_Palsa_E1_3 | ecosystem: Environmental > Terrestrial > Soil > Palsa > Peat permafrost | place: Sweden...
AATGACAGGAGATCGGCCCCATGGATTCAAAGCCGGCACAGAATATTCAGGATACGTTCCTGAATACGGTCCGCAAGGACAAGAGCCCCATCACTATCTACCTGGTCAGCGGCGTAAAGCTGACGGGCAAGATTCGCTCCTTCGATAAGTACTCAGTGCTGTTGGAGAACAACGCACAGGAGCAGTTGATCTTCAAACATGCGATCTCGACCGTGGTTGCGGGTCGCGCGGGCATGCATACAGAGTTGCGGCCCGTTCCTGAGGCTCGTACGGCTGCGCCTGCGCCGTTGACCCCGGAGATGCCGCCTCGTAGTGCGTCCTAGAGCTTAGAACTCAACTTTGGCGAAAGAATCCTTACTTAAGACGAAAGACTCCCGGCTGGTTGCAGCCAGGGAGCGGCAACTGCTGCGGGAGCGGCAGGAGGCTACGCGGGAGCGCGCCGTGCTGGTGGCGGTGGAGTTTACCTCCGGCAAACACAGGCTTTCGACCGTGGCGCAGCAGGCGCGATCGGCTGCGGCTGTGACTGAGCGCGCGGCGGGTGCGGGGATCGACGTCGATACCGATGTGGCCGCGCTGGCTGCGAAGATTCCGCCGGTGGATGTGGATTTTGATGCTTCTCTGGCAGAGTTCCAGGAGCTGGCGCGATCGGCCGGTGCAACAATTGCGGCGGTGCTGATCCAACGGCGCGACAAGCCCGATGCGGCGACTCTAGTAGGTGGCGGCAAGCTGGATGAGATTATTGCGACCGTGGCTTCTACAGGAGCCAGCCTGGTGCTGTTTGACCATGATCTGACGCCGTCACAGGCGAGGAATGTGGAAGCGCGGCTGCCTTGTACGGTGATCGACCGGACACAGTTGATTCTGGATATCTTTGCGCGCCACGCGCGGACTCGTGAAGGGCAGTTGCAGGTGGAACTGGCGCAGCTGGAATACCAGTTACCGCGGCTCGCCGGGAAGGGTAAGTCGATGTCGCAACTCGGCGGCGGCATTGGAACGCGCGGGCCGGGCGAGACGAAGCTGGAGACTGACAAACGGCGGATCAATGTACGGCTGGACCGCATTCGGCAGCAGTTAGAGGCGGTAAGGCGGATTCGGCGACAGCAGCGGGGGCGACGTGAGGCTGTGCCGGTGCCGACAGTGGCGTTAGTGGGGTATACGAACGCGGGGAAGTCGACGGTTTTCAATGCGCTGACCGGGGCGGAGGTACTGGCTTCCGAGCGGATGTTTGCGACGCTTGATCCGAAGCTGCGGCAGTTGACGCTGCCTTCGAGGCGTAAGGTCTTGCTGAGCGATACGGTGGGATTTTTGCGGAATCTGCCACATGCGCTGGTGACCAGTTTTCGAGCGACACTGGAGGAGGTTGAGCGGGCGGAGCTATTGCTTCATGTTCGCGACGCGGCGAGCCCAACATTGGTGGAGCAGAAGGCGCAGGTCGAGGCGGTGCTTTCTGAGCTGGACGTAGCGCAGAAGCCGACGTTGCAGGTGTTGAACAAAATCGATCTACTGCGCGCGGGAACAGTCTTTGAGGCGGGCGCAATTCCGGTTTCGGGGCTTACGGGTGCGGGATTGGAGGAGCTGCTACATGCGATTGACGCGGCGCTGACGGCTGATCCGCTGGCGGAGGCGCGGTTCCGGATTCCGCAGGCAGAGGGGCGTGTGCTTTCGGCGCTGGAGCGCGGAGCGACGTTGACTCGTCAGCACTTTGATGGGAATTTGGTGTACGTGACGGCAGTGGGGCCGGCGTCACTCCTGGATCGGTATAGGCGGTATCAGTTGCGGGGGGAAGAGATTGTGGAACCGGTGCAGGCTTAATTAGAACAGGCCGCCTGAGAGGGGAGCGGAGGTGGTGTCCCCTTATCACGCGGCCTGCACGACCCGGAACGGGTCCCGGCTGGTGGGATTAGTGTATTCCTGCCTACAGCAGGTAACGCATTAAAAATCGAGAAAATATCGGTAATTCATAAGACGAGAGAGTGCGCCGCTAACCGACCAATCGCACCGTTTATCGCGCACTCTTTTGACTTTCCACTGCCTGCTTTGTTACAACTAAGTCGTACCTAAGCCAGTCTTTGCGCATGAATTCGTATCGGCGCGCAGATAGCGGGTTTCCGGGCGATGCTGACCGTATAGCCCTCCGCAATACCCAGAAAATTTCATGGAAATACTGAATCAACTTGGTGGTCTCGTGCTCGGCTCTGTGCCGACGATGATCTTTTTTATCCTGCTGGTGTTTGCTTACAACCTGCTAGTTCAAGGCCCGTTACAGCGCACGCTGAATGAACGCTATGCGCGCACGGCCGGCGCTGTAGAGCAGGCGCGCGGTGCGATCTCTGCCGCTGAGGCGGAGACTGCCGTGTATGAGGCGAAGCTGCGTGCTGCGAGAGCGGATATCGCAGGAGCCCGTGAGCTGCGGATGCAGCAGTGGCAGAAGGAGCGCGATGCTGCGCTGGCGGCTGCTCGCGATATCTCGCAGGCGAAGATTCGCGCGGCTCGTGTAGAGATTGAGGCTTCCGCCGAGACGGCGCGGAAGCAGATTGAAGGCGCAACGGCGCAACTGAGCGACAGCATTCTGCGTGCGGTACTTCCTGCGGGAACTCAGATTACGGAGGCTCGCCAGTAATGACTTTTTCTTCTATGCGCCGCAAGGCGATGCGCGGACTCGCGCTGATGATTCTCGCAGGGGCCGTGATTGCGCCAGACTATATGCTGCGTGCGCAGGAGAGTGTGCCGCAGGCTGCGGAGCCTCATCATCACTTGACGCAGCAGGCTCCGGCGAGTGCCGGGGAAGAGACCGCACCGGATGCCGCTTCACCGGATAAGAAGGAGCAGGTCAAGGACGAGAACGAAGAGTATTTGAAGTCGCCGATGGTGATAAAGCTGGGTGCGATGCTGGGGATGAATCCTGCGCAGGCTGCTACGGCGTTCACGGTGTTCAATTTTGCGCTGATGGCGATTGCAGTGGGTTATCTGCTGCTGAAGCTGCTGCCGAAGACGTTCCGAAACCGTAATACGGCGATCCAGAAGCAGCTTGTGGATGCGCGATCGGCGACGGAAGAGGCGACGGCGCGGTTGAACTCCGTGGAAGAGAGATTGTCTAAGCTGGATTCGCAGATTGCCGAGATGCGCACGCACGCGGAAGAGGATGCGAAGCGCGATGAGCAGCGCATCAAGGCCAGCGTGGAAGACGAGAAGGCCAAGATTATTGCGGCGGCGGAGGCTGAGATTCAGTCGGCAACAACGCTGGCGCAACGGCAGATTCAGCAATATGCCGCGGAGCTGGCGATTGACCAGGCGGCCCGGAAGCTGATTGTGACGGCGGAGACGGACCGGCTGCTGGTGGAGAGCTTTGCGCATCGGCTGGGTTCGGATAATGGAGGTCAGAACTAATGGCAGCCATTGATTCCCGTTACGCGCGCGCGTTTGCTGCGGTTGTTGAAGATCAAAAGCTCGACATTGTTGCGGCGCAGGGGCAGTTGAAGGACTTTGCGGATACGCTTGAAGGCAGCGCGGAGTTGCGCGAGGTGTTGGAGAATCCTTCGATACCTGAGCTGCAGAAGATGAAGGTGCTGGACGCGATTGCGGCTCGAATTGGGATGAGCAAGACCGCGCGAAACTTTATCGCGGTGATGATTTCGCATCAGCGGCTGCATGAGATTCGCGAGATGCTATCGTCGTACGCGAGCGTTGCGGATGAAGAGCGCAGCATTACGGATACCGAGATCACCACGGCTCGGCCGCTGGATGCAGCGAACAGGAAGCTGCTGGAAGCGCAGGTTTCGAAGTTGTCCGGCGGGCAGCAGATTCGGGCGACGTATAGCGAGGACCCGGCGCTGCTGGGCGGCGCGGTGGTTCGGATTGGTTCTACCGTGTACGATGGCTCGGTTCGCGCTCAGCTTCAGCAGTTGAAGCAGCGGATGGTTTCAGCGCAGGTTTAGCAGGGACGCGCACGGAACGGACGGGCGCGGGTTGTAATACGAGTTTCGAAGAGAAGAAAAGGAAGAGCATGGCACAGATTCAGGCAAACGAGATCACCGAACTGCTACGCCAGCAGATTGAGAACTACGAGCAGAAGATCCAGGTGGATGAGGTTGGTACGATCATCACGCTGGGTGACGGAATTGCGCGCATTCACGGCCTCGACAAGGTTATGGCGGGCGAACTGATCTACTTTCCGCATGGCGTAAAGGGCCTGGCGATGAACCTCGATGAGGACCAGGTCGGCGCGGTGCTGCTGGGCGATTACACCGTGCTAAAAGAGGGCGACACGGTGAAGCGGACGGGAACGATTATGTCCGTGCCGGTTGGCGAGGCGCTGATTGGGCGTGTTGTGAACGCGCTTGGTGAGCCGATCGACGACAAGGGACCGATCAATACCAAGGAGACGCTGCCGGTTGAGCGGCTGGCTCCGGGTGTTATTGCCCGGCAATCGGTTACTGAGCCGATGTACACGGGTATCAAGGCCATTGACACGATGATTCCAATTGGCCGTGGACAGCGTGAGCTGTTGATCGGCGATCGCCAGACGGGTAAGACCGCTGTGGCGTTGGATACGATCATCAACTCGGCGAAGAATGATTTGATCTGCATCTATTGCGCGATTGGGCAAAAGCGCTCGTCGGTGGCAGGTGTGGTGCAGACGCTGGAAGAGTACGGCGCGATGGCTTACACGATTGTTGTGGCGGCTACGGCTTCTGAGCCGGCTCCGATGCAGTATCTTGCACCATTTGCGGCGACCGCGATGGGTGAGTACTTCCGCGATAACGGCAAGCATGCGTTGATTATTTATGACGATCTTTCAAAGCACGCAGCTTCGTATCGCGAGATTTCGCTGCTGCTGCGCCGTCCGCCAGGCCGTGAGGCGTATCCGGGCGATGTTTTCTATCTGCACTCGCGCTTGCTGGAGCGTTCTAGCAAGATGTCGAAGGAGCTGGGCGGCGGTTCGCTGACGGCGCTGCCGATCATCGAGACGCAGGCGGGGGACGTTTCAGCGTACATTCCAACCAACGTGATCTCGATTACGGATGGACAGATCTTCTTCGAGACGGACTTGTTCAACTCGGGCGTTCGTCCAGCTGTGAACGTGGGTCTTTCGGTGTCGCGTGTAGGATTTGCGGCGGCGATCAAGGCTACGAAGCAGGTGGGTTCAACGTTGAAGCTGGACCTGGCGCAGTATCGCGAGCTGGCTGCATTTGCGCAGTTCGGCTCGGATCTCGACAAAGTGACGCAGAACCAGTTGAACCGCGGTGCGCGTTTGACCGAGTTGCTGAAGCAGCCGCAGTTCAAGCCGCTGACGGCAGCGCAGCAGGTTGCGATTCTGTATGCGGGTACTCAAGGTCTGTTGGACGATGTTGAGGTGAAGGACCTGAGGGCGTTTGAGGATGGGCTGTATCCGTACCTTGAGTCTTCGGCTCCGACGATCCTGACGGATATTTCCACCAAGAAGGCGCTCGACGATACGCTTCGCAAGCAGCTTACCGATGCGATCAACAGCTATAAGCAGGATTTTCTGGCCAGCCGCAAGGAAGTAGCGAAGGCTTAAGGACGAATGGCAAACGTACTCGACTTACGACGCCGCATACGCAGTGTGAAGAACACGCGGCAGATCACCAAGGCCATGAAGATGGTTTCGGCGGCAAAGCTGCGGCGGGCGCAGGAGCGCGCGATGCAGGCGCGGCCGTATGCGCAGATGCTGACGAACGTGCTGGAGTCGCTGGTGCGCCGTACGGACCTGTTTGATTCGGCGAGCGGCGACATCATGCATCCGCTGCTGGTGGAGCGCGAAGAGAAAAACGTGCTGGTGATCGTGGTTGCCGGCGACAAGGGCTTCGCGGGTGGGTTCAACTCGAACATTGGCAAGGCAGCACAGAAGTTTATCGACGAGCGCCGTGCGATGGGGCAAAACATCGACCTTGAGCCGATCGGCAAGAAGGCGATTGGGCTTTACAAGAAGCGCTTTCCGGCTGCGAACTATGAGCATAAGGAAGAACTTTACGATAACGATCTGTCCAGGCATATCGAGGACATTCGTCATCGCGGCGCGCCGATTGAAGTAGCTGCTGAGCATCCGACGATGTTGGTGAAGGCTGACTTTGACGATGTGACGGAGATGGCGCACTCGATCATCGACCGGTACGAGCGGGCGGAGATTGACTCGGTTTATATCGTGTTCAATGAGTTCAAGTCAGTAATCTCGCAGCGCGTGGTTGTAGAGAAGCTGCTGCCGATTCGCAAGCTGGGTTCGCATGAGATTACGGCTGCGGAAGAGATGACCGAAGAGCAGAAAGAAGCGGCTGGTAGAGCTGCACAGTCTGCGGGCGTCTCGATCAACGAGCCGGAAGAGACAGAGGTGGACGCGGAGGCCAAGAAGTTTGGTACGGCTGATGTGGATTACATCTTCGACCAGGCACCGGACCGGTTGTTCCGCCACCTGATGCCACGGTATGTGACGACGCAAATCTTCCATGCGCTGCTGGAGTCGATTGCGGCGGAACATGCGGCGCGTATGACGGCGACGGATGCGGCGACGAAGAATGCAGGGGATTTGATCGACAAGCTTTCGCTCACGATGAATCGTGTTCGGCAGGCTGCGATTACGAAGGAAATTATTGAAATTGTTAGCGGTGCTGCGGCGTTGTAGCGAAACTGCAAACGCAGAGTTCGATATGTTGCGCGGCGTGAAGAAGCAAAGATTTTTGGAGTAGAGACAAGTTATGGCAGAGAACATTGGCAAAGTGATCAGCATCAGCGGCCCGGCCGTTGACGTGCAATTTGAAGAGGCGAAGATGCCTCCGATTTTCCAGGCGCTGCGCATCGTCGGCGACGGCTTTGTGACACCGAATCCGGTGAACGTGGTGGTTGAGGTGCAGCAGCATCTTGGCGAAGGCCGCGTGCGTTGCATCGCGATGGTCGCGACCGAGGGCATGGTTCGCGGTATGAAGGCGATCGATACGGGCGCCGGCATTACGGTTCCCGTGGGCCGCGAGACGCTGGGTCGCGTGTTGAACGTACTCGGCGAGCCGGTGGACGAGCTTGGTCCGGTGAACGCGAAGGTGCATATGCCGATCCATCGGCTGGCGCCGGCGTTCGACGAGCAGTCGACCTCGGAAGAGATGTTCGAGACCGGCGTGAAGGTCATCGACTTGATCCAGCCGTTCTTGAAGGGTGGCAAGATTGGCCTGTTCGGCGGCGCCGGTGTTGGCAAGACCGTAGTTATTCAGGAGCTGATCAACAACGTCGCGATGAAGCACGGTGGTTTCTCCGTGTTCGCGGGTGTTGGTGAGCGTACGCGTGAAGGTAACGATCTCTGGCATGAGTTCCAGGAGTCGGGCGTTATCGATATTCACGACTACAACAAGAGCAAAGCGGCGCTGATTTACGGGCAGATGACCGAGCCGCCGGGGGCGCGTTTGCGCGTGGCTCTGACCGGGCTGACGGTTGCGGAGTACTTCCGCGATGTCGAAGGCGCGGACACGCTGTTGTTCATCGATAACATCTTCCGCTTTACGCAGGCGGGTTCCGAGGTTTCGACGCTGCTCGGCCGTATGCCTTCGGCGGTAGGCTACCAGCCGAACCTGGCGACCGAAATGGGCGAGCTACAGGAGCGCATTACGTCTACCAAAAAGGGCTCGGTTACATCGGTGCAGGCTGTATACGTTCCGGCTGACGATCTTACCGATCCGGCTCCGGCGACGACGTTTGCTCACCTTGACGCGACGACCGTGCTTTCGCGTCCGCTGTCGGAGCTGGGTATCTATCCGGCTGTCGATCCGCTCTCATCCACTTCGCGTATTCTTTCGCCGCGTATCGTTGGGCAGGAGCACTATGACGTTGCACAGGGCGTGAAGAAGATTCTGCAGCGGTATAAGGATCTGCAGGACATCATAGCGATTCTCGGTATTGATGAGCTCTCGGAAGAGGACAAGCTCACTGTATCGCGTGCGCGTAAGGTGCAGCGCTTCCTGTCGCAGCCGTTCCATGTGGCTGAGATTTTTACCGGTATTCCGGGCGCTTATGTGAAGGTCGAGGATACGGTTCGCAGCTTCAAGGAGATCATCGAAGGCAAGCATGATGATATTCCGGAGCAGGCGTTCTATCTGAAGGGCGGCATTGAGGATGTTCTTGCGGCTGCTGAGAAGATGAAGGCTTCCGCTTAAGGCGGAGTGAATAGTGAGTAGTGAATAGTGAATAAGGCAAGTGCGTAATGGCTGATGTTGGAAATAATTCGGGACTGCTGAAGGTACGGCTGGTTACGCCGGACCGGGTGCTGCTTGATGCTACGGCAGAGGCGGTGGAGTTGCCGTCGATGTCGGGGTATATGGAGGCGCTGTATGGTGCGGCTCCGTTGCTGGCAGAGCTGGGTGCGGGCGAGGTAAGGCTGCATGGCGGTTCGGCCGGCGAGCAGATCTTCTTCGTGGCGTGGGGATTTGTTGAGGTGCTGCCGGAGCGGGTGACCATTCTGGCGGAGACCGCGATGCATCCCAATGAGATCGACCTGGGCGAGGCGCAGGCTGATGCGAAGCATGCGCAGGAGCTTTGGAATCAGGCCGGCGATGAGCAGGTGAAGTACGACGAAGCCAATGCCGCTACGCGTGTTGCGGAAGAGAAGATTGCGAGCGCGCAGGGCAAGCATTAGGACGTTGTGATGGATTCAAACAATAGACCCGGCCCTAGCCGGGTCTTTTATTTGCGCGCTGTAAAGATTCGCGGCTAGACTGACGGCATGAGTTTTATGGATCGTCGCCGCTTTCTTTCGTTGGCTACAGCCGCCGGTGCGGCTTTGCCGTTTGCAAACTCACGAGTCGCCAAGGCTGCGCCTGCAGGAGCGGAGGATTTTGATTTTGTATTCTTTACGGATACACATCTACAGCCAGAACTGGACGCTGCCAAAGGATGCGATATGGCGTTCAAGAAGATGCGTGGGTTGAAGGCGGATTTTGCGATCCAGGGTGGGGACCATGTGTTCGATTCGCTGGCAGTGCCGAAGGAGCGGTCGTTGAGCTTGTTCGAGCTTTATGACAAGACGCAACAGGACCTGGGACTGACGGTGCATCACGCGATTGGGAATCATGATGTGCTGGGACTGACGCCGGTGAGTGGGGTAGACCCGAGCGATCCGCAGTATGGGAAGAAGTACTTCAGGGACCACATTGGCAAGACGTATTACAGCTTCGACCACAAGGGCGCGCACTTCATCGTGCTGGATTCGGTGGGAATTACGCCGGACCGGTCGTATGAGGGTCGCGTGGACGCGGAGCAGGTGCAGTGGCTGGCGAAGGACCTTGCGGCACTGCCTAGCGGGACACCGATTGTGGTGACTGCGCATATTCCGCTGGTGAGTGCCGTGGACAGATATCTTCCGCCACCGGCTACGCCGCCGGTACGCAATGGGATGACGGTGACAAACTCAGCTGAGGTGATTGCGCTGTTTGAAGGGCATAATGTGCTCGGGGTGTTGCAGGGGCATACACACATCAACGAGCGGGTGGAGTGGCATGGGGTTCCGTACATCACCAGTGGGGCGGTGTGCGGGAACTGGTGGCATGGGACGCGGCTGGGCGCGGCGGAGGGGTATACGGTGGTGACAGTGCAGGGTGGAAAGCTGACGACGCGGTATGAGACTTATGGATTCAAGAGCGTGGATCCGCAGAATACGTAGAGCATATTTCAGGAGCCTTTGAGAACGGAAACTGTGTACCTGTTTGCTAATGGTCTTATTAGTCAGGTATCGTCAGAGACCGCGTACACAAAGGAGTTTTGACATGAAGTGCAGTGTTCGGGCCACGTGCGGCAATGCGTTCCAACGGAATGTTTTTTCTTCTACTTCAATACTGGGAACGCTGCTGGCTGGGACGCTGGCGCTGAGTGGTTGCGGCACTGCGCCGGTTACGTCGGCGGTAAAGACGCTGCAGATTGCGGGTGCTGTGCATGGCGGACAACAGCCGGTGACAGGCGCGACGCTGCAGTTGTATGCCGTGGGGACGACCGGCGATGGAAGCACGGCGACGCCGTTGATCCTGACGACCGCTACGACCAGCGATGGCAGCGGTAGTGCGACAGATGGTAATGCCAATGCGGCGAATAACCTGAACACGCTGCCGGCGGGTTTCTTTACGCTGACGAACCAATACGTCTGCCCGCCGCAAGGAGCTGAGGTGTACCTGGTGGCGAAGGGCGGCAATCCCGGGCTGGCGGCGGGAACCAACAACCTGGCACTAGCCATGATGGCGGCGCTGGGTCCATGCAGCGCTCTCACCCCCACGACGAATATCTTTATCGATGAGCTGACGACGGTGGGGTCGGTGGCGGCGCTGTATCCGTATATGACGAGCTATGCGGCGGTCGGCTCGGGCACGGGCGATGCGACGGCGCTGGCGAATGCGTTTGCAAAGGTGAATGAGTATACGAACACGTCTTCGGGAACAGTTCCGGGGCCAACGCTACCGGCCAGCACGTATGCGTCGAGCACCGAGATCGATACGCTGGCCGATGTGATTGCGGAGTGTATCAACTCGGCAGGCAATACCGGCAGCACGAGCGCCTGCGCGACCCTGTTTGCGTATACGCCGAACGGCGGAACGACGCCTACGGATACGATTGGCGCGGTGATTAATATCCTGCAGAACCCAAACCAGAATGTGTGCCCGATTTGGCAGATGACTCCGGCCACTGGGCCGTATATGCCGACGTTGAGCGCGTGTCCGGCGAACTGGAATCTGCCGATCACGCCGTGGACCGTTTCGGTTTCAGGTGCCTCCTCGGTGTACGAGGGCGCCACGTCGCAATACACGGCGACCGTGACGGGCACGACGAATCAGTCCGTGAACTGGCTGGTGAACAACGTAGCGGGCGGCAACTCGACGGTGGGAACGATCTCGGCCACGGGGTTGTATACGGCTCCCACGGTGACGACCTCTACGGCAGTGACGATCTCCGCAGTGAGCGTGCTTTCAAATACGACGATGGGCTCAACCGGTGTGACGGTACTGCCGGTGACCGTGGGGGTGAGCGGGCCGGCGAATGTGTTGTTCGGCCAGACTGGACAATACACGGCAACCGTGACCGGGTCGAGCACGACGACGGTGACGTGGCTGGTGAATAACGTGGCGGGCGGCTCGGCTTCGGAAGGCACGATCTCAACTTCGGGTGTGTATACGGCCCCGGCGAACGCGCCGGTCACGCCGGTTACGATTTCGGCGCAGAGCACGGCGTTTCCAGCGTCGTCGGGGTCGATCAGCATTACGGTTTCGCCGACATCGCTCACGTATGCGACGGGCGATACGCGGACGGTGACCCAGCCGACTTATCCTGGCATATGCATGACGCTGACGGCGCAGTTCTCAAGCACGCAGCGGTCTTCTCCGCCAGCTGCGGCTTCGGACGACACGTCACGCATCCAGGCGGCGCTGAACTCGGCGGCCTGTAAGAACACAGGCCTGGCGGTCGAACTCGCTTTGGGAGGCAGCGGGAGCAATGCGTTTTACTCCGAAGAGATTACGCTGAACGGCGAAGGGTTGACGATTGACTCCGGTGTGACGCTATATGGTGGCGCGAGCTATAGCACCCAGTCGTACCTGATCTATATCAAGGGAACCAACTCTTCGCTGAACGGCGTGGGGACGGGGACGTCGCAGGGCGCGGTGGACGGACGCGGCGACCTGTATATCGGCACCGGCAGCTCGACGCGGCTGGTGGAAGCGACGCCGACCAGCAATCTGATCGTCTACAACGTGACACTTGAGCAGTCGATCTATCCGAACCTGTACATCCAGGGAGGCAACGGAGCGACGGTGTGGGGCGTGAATATTCTGACGCCCGATACGCGCGCAAATGCGGATGGCATCGACCTCGACAGCGTCACCAATGTGACCGTGACCAACTCGATTGTGGAAGATGGCGACGACGGCGTGGCGGTGAAGACAAACGCTAGTGCGGCCTCAAACATCACGGTGACCAACAATCGCTTCTATGGTTCGCACGGGCTTTCGATCGGAAGCATTCCGAACTATACGGTGACGAATGTCCTGTTCCTGAACAACTATCTGTATGGGACGGATATGCTGGGCAACGTTTCGGGGGATGCGAACGGTTTGGTGATCAAGATTGACCCGAGTTGCGCGGCGACGGTGCAGCAGGTGACGTATCAGAACACCTGCATGACCGGCGTGAAGCACCTGATCACG